>Ga0102934_1000192_pt1 | contig 37353 bp, 30 predicted proteins | sample SalPonR2_A_D1_MG_FD_78175 | JGI IMG/M metagenome (GOLD analysis project Ga0102934, IMG submission 78175) | Salt pond soil microbial communities from South San Francisco under conditions of wetland restoration - Salt Pond MetaG R2_A_D1_MG | ecosystem: Environmental > Aquatic > Marine > Intertidal... | reverse complement strand
TTTTTGATAATTCTATCTTGTAGTTCCCAAAAAGTGACAAAATATCCTAAAAATCACAAACTGGCTCCTCAACAACAAAAGATGCGGGAGATAAATAAATTAGCACTATTAGAAGAATATCAACAGGCTATAGAAAAATGCCGTAGTTATATTAAAAAATATCCGCATGAACTTGATGGTTATAAGATATTGCTGCATTTGCTTGATTCAAAGGGGACTCCAAAAGAAGAAATAAACAGGATCAAAGAAAATTATCTTGCTTCTTTAGAATCAACCGCAATATCAGATAGCCTTGTTTTACAGATAAATTATCTCTTTTCCACAAAACTGGATTCTGTATCTGCAGAGAATATTAAACAAAAATTAATCACAAATTATCCCAGAACAGAGCTTGCAAGTTCAATAACACAGGAGAAAATTTATGCTCTTATAACAGAAAGAGATGATTCATTAAGAGCTGTAGAATTACAGAAATTTCTACAAAAATATAACAAAACAAAATGGGCTCCCTTAGCCTGGAAATATCTTTTGTATTCCTATGATGAATCTGATCAAAACGATAAACTTGATTCTACCCTAACATACCTAGAAAAAAATAAATTTGATACGCCACAAATGAAAAACTTAGTTTCATTTTATTACGCCAGGCAGGGAGAAAGCTTGCAAAAATATGAGACTATTATAAAAAACGTTATAGCAAGTATAGATTCAGCTTCTCAACCAAAATATTTTGATTTTTTACAAGAAAAAAGTAAAAATGAAATTTTGCAGCAGTACTATTTTACCTATGTTAAAATTCTATTTAAGCAAGAGAATTATGAAAATATATTAAATGTATTACAGAGATTTGCAAAAAGCAAAATGCATTCGGATCTTCTGTTTTATAAGGGGAAGGCACTATATGAAATAGAAAGAGCAGAAGAAGCTTTTACCGCTTTTCTGGAATGTACTAAAAAAGGTGATAAGAGAACATACTGGAGTTCAAAAGCAGATTCAAACCTAAAACAATTACATCATCAGCTAACAGGGAGCAAAGAAAATTTTCTGCCATTTGCACGTCTTTGGGATGAATACAAGGGAGCAGAATTCGCTGATGTTACAAATTCTGCTGGTTTGGATAGTATAAACGCAGGACGAGTAGCCTGGGGGGATTACGATAATGACGGATATGATGATTTGCTGCTGGATGGAAAGAGATTGTTCCGAAATAAGCAAGATGGTACATTTAATGAAGTAACTGAAGAAGTTGGCATCTCCAATACCCGCTCATCAGGAGGATTATGGGCAGATATCGATCGAGACGGATGGCTGGATTTTTATGCTGCTTCCGGAAAATCTACCAAAGAGGACAAATTGTGGAAAAATCTAAACGGAGAAAGATTTTTGGATATAACTGCAGAAACCCCTCTGGCTGATACTCTGCAGACAGAAGGAGCAGCCTGGGGTGATATAGAAGGGGATCTGTATCCTGACCTTTATGTGGCAAATTATGAACTCTGGAGAAAAATTGATAGCGAACCTGATTATCTCTTCAAAAATCTGGGTCATGGAAAATTCCGAAATGTTACTACCGAGATGAATATAACTCCACCTCTAAATCAAAATCAAGCAGGTAGGGGAGTAAACTGGGGAGATTACAATAACGACGGATTTCTGGATATATATGTTTCAAACTATAGATTAGATAAGAATTTTCTTTGGGAAAACCAAAACGGTAAATTTTTTGAAAATGTTGCTCAAAATAAAGCGGTAGAAGGAAACTATGTTGAAGGATGGTTTGGACACACTATTGCTTCTGACTGGGGAGATTTTGACAATGATGGTGATCTGGACTTGATAACAGCTAATTTGGCTCACCCGAGATATATTAATTTTTCTGATAAAACAATGCTTTATGAAAATATTGATGAAGGAAATACATTTATCAATATCAGAAAAGAAGCAGGTATAACGTTTGACGAATGCCATAGTGACCCAACCTGGTTTGATGCAAACGGTGATGGATATCTGGATTTGTATATTACTTCAATCTATCCGGATAGAAGAAGTTATTTATACCAAAATAACGGTAATAAAACTTTTACTGACATAACCTATCTTTCCCATACCAGAACTAAAAATAGCTGGGGAGCAGCTGCTTCTGATTATGATAACGACGGAGATGAGGATTTACTTGTTTGTAGCCGAGAAGGAATTCATCTATTCAAGAATGATACAGAAATTAAAAACTGGCTAAAAGTTAAGGTAGTGGACAAGAACAAAAAAACACCGGTTATTGGTAGTAGAATTTATACTATACAAAATGATTTCAAACAAATGAGGGAGGTAAAAGGAGGTAAGGGGACAACTAACCAAAACAGTCTAACTCAACATTTTGCTTTTCCCTCCTCGGAAATTGTAAAATTGCGGGTTAGATTTCCCGATGGAAAAAAGGTTGAAAAAGTAATTGAAAAGCTGGGTCAAACAGTAATTATAGCTTATCCCATTACCGAAAGTAAAAAGTAAATAGAAAAAGTTTTAGTTTTTTCTTTCCTCAACCTTAATATCAATTCTACCTTTTGTTAAAATTGGATAGAAATTAATTAGGTAACTTTTAACTACTTTGATAATATCTTCTTCTTTATTAATTATATCAGATGAAACTTTGATATTCAGACCAATTTTACTTACTTTGATGAATAATACTCTAAATTCTTTATTAATTTCTGGCATTTCACCAAAATTATTCTCAAGATGCCTTGGTAGTGTCTTTACCATCTCTTTATATGCTGCTATAATTCTGTAGTTTCGAAATACAATATAGCCAAAAATTGTTAATCCCAAGCCAATTAGTATCTTTTTCCAATAGTTTTGCATACATACCTTTCTATATGATTTTTTTATAAAAAGTTACAAATTTATTTTACTTGGCAACTATTTTGAAAAAATAAATTATGTGAATTCTGGATTTTGAAAAATAATATTAGTATTTATTTAGTTATATTGACACATGAGGGAGCTTAAAAAAAATTTGAAAAACCAAAACTACGTATAAAAAATTATGAACATTGATAAAATTGATCAAAAGTCAGTAGAAAGAATTGCCAGGTTGGCTAACTTGACGATCAACAAAAATGAAATGAGCCAATTTGTGCAAGAATTTAAACAAATATTAGATTTTTTAAATAAATTAAATGAACCAGGTGTGCCCAAATCTTCTATAAAATTTGATAAAGAAAAGAGTTTTAATTTTCTAAGAGAAGATGAGATAGAAGATTCATTACCAATTTCAGAAGTTTTTTTTAATTCAAACAATAGACAAAATAAATTTTTTGCTGTTCCCAAAATGATAAAAAATAATCAGAAAAAGAAAAAATAAGGAGCCCTTAGATGGAAATAATCGTTTGTATCAAGCAAGTTCCGGATACTACAGAAGTAAAAATCAATTATGAAACTAATACACTTATAAGAGAAGGAATAGAAAGCATAATTAATCCTTTTGATATGTATGCGATTGAGGAAGGTCTTCAGCTAAAAGAAAAATACGGCGGTGAAGTTACTGTAATAAGCATGGGACCTCCTCAGGTAGAAAAAGCATTACGGGAAGCATTGGCATTGGGGGTTGATAATGCAATTCTTATTTCAGACAGAAAATTTGCCGGAGCAGATACTTTTGCTACAAGTTATACTCTTTCAGCAGCCATAAAAACGATTGGTGGATACGATATTGTCCTTTTTGGGAAACAAGCTATTGACGGTGATACTGCCCAGGTTGGCCCTGGTGTAGCTGCTCAGCTTGGTATTCCCCAGATCGCTTTTGTGAAAAAAATTGAAAAAATTGATGATCATAAAATTACTGCTTATAGAATGATGGAATCAGGTTATGATATCATCCAAGCCCAGCTGCCTGTAGTAATTACTGTTGTAAAGGATATAAACGAGCCACGATTGCCATCTTTGCGGACCAAAATGAAAGCTAAAAAAGCTCCTATAGAAAAACTTTCTTTTGAAGACCTGGATGTAGATGAAGATAAAATTGGTCTGGACGGTTCTCCCACCTGGGTGGAAAAAATTTTTACACCAAAGATGGAAAAAGATACCGAAATTCTGGAAGGTGAACCAAAAGAAGTTGCCTCCAAACTGGCGGATAAATTAAAAGAGATAAAATAATTAATTCAAAATTTCTATGGAGGAAAATTGCCAGATTGTATTGCCATAATACCCGCCCGGTATAGTTCCGCTCGTTTACCCGGTAAGCCCTTAAAAAAAATTGGAGATAAAACAATTATCCAGCATGTTTACGAAAACATAGGCAGCACGAAATTTTTTTCTAAAGTAATCGTAGCGACTGATGATAAAAGGATCTTCGATGCAGTAAAAAAATTTGGCGGGGAAGTATTTATCTCTAATAAAAAGCATAAATCGGGCTCGGATAGGATAGCGGATGTGGCAAAAAATTTTAAAACAGAACTGATAGTAAACATACAGGCTGATGAATTCAATTTGTCAAAAGGGATTTTGTCCGATCTAATAAATGAATTTAAGAATCAAGAAATACAGGTTGCCACTCCTATATTCCTTCTAGAATCAAAAAAAATGATTTTTGATCCGAATCAAGTAAAAGTTGCTATAAATAAAAATAATTATGCTCTTTATTTTTCTCGTTCCGTTATTCCTTATAATCGTAGTGACGAAACAGTAAATTATTGGGGACATATTGGCGTTTATGCCTATAGAAGAGAAACTCTACAAAAATTTTCTGCGTTAGGGCAATCCATGCTTGAAAGGACAGAGAAATTAGAACAATTAAGATTGCTTGAAAATGCAATCATGATAAAAACAGTTAAAACTGAATACAATGGTATTTCTATCGATACACCAGAAGATCTGGAACAAGCTAAAAAAATATACAATAAAACAAATTAAAAAGGAACTTAAAATGAAAATGAAAAAAGTTATATCGGCATTATTAGTAGTTGTAATGCTTTTGCCTTTATGTTTATCTGCTCAGGAAAAGGTGAAAAATTTGGAAAAGAAAAAAATGGAAATCTCTCTTGATGAGAAAGGAAAAGCTCTTGTTCAAACTCTATGGAAGAATATGAAATTTAGTAATATAAATAAAATCTATGAAAGTACTGCTTACTTTTTTCAATCACTTCATCAGGATGGAGTAAGAAATCGTCAGGAAGAATTACATCTTATTTCAAAACTTAATCTGGATGATTACGAACTGTCAAATTTTACTGTAACTCATAACGAAAATTTAATAATTGCGTCTTACGACGTTACTGTTTCTGAAACAATTAAAGACAAAAGACATAAAAGAGAAACCACACCGCGTACAACAATTTTTCAAAAGATTGATGGTAATTGGCTATGGGTTTATCATGTAAATCCTGTAAAATTATAATTATTATAAGATTTAATGCTCAATAATTAAAAATTATTATGAATGTAGCCATTATTACAGCAGGTGGAAAAGGCAAAAGAGTAAGTAATGATTTTAAGAAGCAATTTGCTTTAATTGAGGGAAAGCCATTACTTTTTTGGACTATAGATAAATTTGTTGCCTCTGATAAAATCAATAAAATAGTAATAACCTTACCTGAAGAAGAGAAATTAGAATACGAGCAATTGCTAATTGAGGAATATACTGAAAACGAATTTATAATAATATGTGGAGGACGAAAAAGACAAGACTCAGTTTTTAAGGGATTGCAGAGTTGTCCTGATAATACTGAATACGTTTTAATTCATGACGGCGTAAGACCATTCGTCAAAACAGAAGAAATTGATAAGATTATTGATTTAGTCGTATCTAAAAAGGCAGTAATACCTGTATATGATACGAAAAATACAATTAAAAAAGTTTCCGAAAATAAGGTTGTTAAAACACTGGATAGGAACAAATTAGTAAATGTCCTCACTCCCCAGGCTTTTACTTATTCCCTTTTGTTTGACTTACATAAAGAATCAAAAGATAAGGGAGTTAATCTTACTGATGATGCCTCAATTTTAGAGCATTTCGGTTATGATGTGTTTACCATAAAGACTTCTTCCAGGAATTTTAAAATTACTGATAAGTTTGATCTGGAAATTGCGAAATATTTGATAAAAGATTTTAGGAGCAAGTAATGAACTTTGATAGAATGAAAAATATAAAAATTAGAATACCATTACCTGTATTTGGTTTAGGTTGTGGTGTACTGGGAATGAATTTAGCCAAAATTTCTGTGGATCTGGGTAAATACGCATCCAAATTATTGCGTTCACTGGAATATCGAGGATATGATTCTACAGGAGCGATTTTTCAAGACGGACAAGAAAAGACAACAGTTCTAAAAGACGTTGGAGCTCCAAGTACTCTGGTAAAAACTTTGGGAATTGATAAGCAAACAGGTAAGATTTTTTGTGGTCAGGTTAGATGGGCAACTTTTGGCACAGTTGATAAAAAGAATGCTCAGCCCCATGAGGTGCGTTGTAAAAGGCACATATATGGAGCCCATAATGGGAATATAACAAACACTGCCAGGTTAAAAGAATTTTTACTTTCAGAGGGACACAATGTGGTATCGGATAATGATGGTGAGATGCTTGTTCATACTGTGGAACACTATTTTGATAATGAATTGGAAAAAATACCTAAAAGTGAGCGCAAAAAAGCAGACAATCGAAAAATGTGTATGCGTAGAGCCATTGTATTGGCTTCACAAAGAATGGTAGGTTCTTATGCTGCAGTCGTAGTTGATCCCAAGACAGAAATTATGTACGCTATAAAAAGTGGTAGCAGTCTATACTTTGGGCTTGGTAAAATTGACAGAGGAAATTTTTGCCTTGCTTCTTCCGATCTCACTGCAATTCTTAAATTTACTAAAGTACTGGTAAATTTGCGCGAAGGGGAATTTGTTGAATATTCTGCGGATGATTATTCTGTTTTTGCTTTTAAAGATTTAAAAATCAAACGACCGGCCGGAGAAGAAGATGTTTTTTATAAAGCCGGCGAGGAAATTGAAAAAAAACCCGTAAGATCTAAATTAAGAGCTACGGATACAGAATTGTTACCCCAATTTGATTATTTCATGGAGCAGGAGATTTTTGCTGAAGTTAGAACTACTGGCAGATTAGTCAAATTATTCAATGGAGGCTCAAACACCGGCAAGCGTATGAGAAGCCTATTGGAAAATGAAGAATTGATGCAGAAACTCACTCAGCTTAATAAGGACATTCTGGAGAATACTACTTTTACAAAACAAAAACAAGTTTTTAGTAAATTTAGAGAATCGAAAGTCGCTGATAAATTTTATCAAACTGTTAAAAATAAATATGTTCCTATCTATAAAGAACTTGTTAAGGAAAATTTTGAGGAAAAATATTTCTTTTCGGAGGATAAAAACACTTTCATTGAATTGCTAAATTCCAAATTTAATAAAAAAAATTTATTAATTGCCAAGGCTCTTGATTCAATTTCAGAAAAAAAGGATGTTGAGTCTTTCAATAATCAGATTAAATTTTTCTTGAATATTATTGAGGAAACGGTTAAAAAAGGGAGAAATATTTATACTGTAGCCTGTGGTACTTCTTATCATGCTACTCTAATCGGCTCACTCTTTTTCAACGAAATACCCAATGTAGAGCTCATACCTTCCTTACCAGGAGATTTTAGAGGTGAGTTCTCAAAGAGCTTGCATGATGGTGACGTCTTGATAGGTGTTTCCCAGAGTGGAGAAACGAAAGATCTGATTAATATTGTTAATGATGTGGAAGAATCGGGGTATGATATAAAAAAGATTGTGATAGTTAATAATCAAAATTCAACACTGGGTCAGGAAAAAAGTGATGTATGTGTTCCAATTTATTGCGGACCCGAAATTGCCGTACCTGCTACAAAAAGCTTTATTAACCAAATAATGATGTTCTATTACCTGGCTATACAGGTAGCTAAAATGCGAATTGAATTAGTAGAAAATAATGATGATATTCCTGCCCCCATGGATTTAGAAAAAATGAAGCAGAATGTAAAAGAAAGGGAAAGAACAATCAATAATATTCCTTCTTTGATTAAAGAAACATTGAGTAATACTGCTGATGAAATCGATTATGTTGCCTCCAAAATCTATATTGAACCTTCGGTTCATATACTCGCTACCAAGATTACGGGAGTAGCACTGGAAGGTGCACTAAAAATTAGAGAAACAGTTCTTAATCATACAGAAGGCAAAGAAGGCTCAGAATTTAAGCATGGACCTAATACAATTTTAGGGAAAAACACAGTTTTTGGAATTAAGCATGTTAAAGCAATGGTAAAGCACTTTGATCAGATAATTGATAAGATTTATAAGCTGGCTGCAGAAAGAGATATCTCAAATTTGGAAGTTAGAAAGATCACTACAGCCTTGAGCACCTATATTTTCAAAAAGATATATCCCTTTAATCTTTCGGAAGAAGGTTTAGAGCTGTTCAAAGAAGTCACAAAAGAATATAATTTTTTTGAAAAAGGTTATCGTAATTATCCCATAATTTATGTCACAGGCCCAGATGAGAGGGATGTTAATCTTACAATTTCTCAAATAAATACTCATAAGATTAGAGGCGGAGATAGTTTTATTATTGCTGAAGAAAACGATAAATTATTACTAAATACCAAGAAGAATCCGCATGAAAATGATTATTATGGCTGGGGTTATATTACTTTGCCCAAAACAGGTGATTATCTATTGAATACATTTTCGGCTACCGTAGTTTTACAATTGTTAGCTCTTAAGATGAGTGTACGAAAAATGAAAAAGCTAGACAAACTAGGACTAAAAGATCACGGAGTTCATCCTGATGTTCCCAAGAATGTATCGAAATCAATAACTGTGGATTAAATATACAACGTTTTTGTAAATAAAAAAGCAGCATCCGTCGACGGATGCTGCTTTAATTTATAAGGGATTGGTGTAAGAATTACATCATTCCACCAGGCATTCCGCCTCCCATACCGGGAGCTCCGCCTGGTGCGCCACCACCGCCGCTGTCATCTTCGTCTGGTTTGTCTGCTACAGCACATTCAGTTGTTAAGAATAGGCTGGCAATACTACATGCGTTTTGAACTGCAGAACGAGTAACTTTGGCAGGATCAATCACACCATCTGTGAGAAGCTTTGAATATTCTCTAGTAGCTGCGTTATAACCTACTTCTTTATCTTTTTCGTTTTTAAGCTTTTCTACAACAACATCACCGGGAATACCAGCATTTTTAGCTATTTGATAAACTGGTTTTTCTAATGCTTTTTTAAGAATCTGAGCACCAATTTCTTCTTCGCCTTCTAGAGCAAGGTCATCGATTTTTTCGGCGCAATGAAGTACTGCTACACCACCACCGATTACAATACCTTCTTCAACTGCTGCTCGTGTTGCCTGAAGTGCATCATCTACACGATGTTTTTTCTCTTTCATTTCTGTTTCCGTGGCAGCACCTACATTAAGTACAGCTACACCACCGGCAAGTTTTGCCAGACGCTCTTGCAGTTTTTCTGTATCATAATCAGAAGTGCTATCTTCAATTTCTCTTTTTATTTGTTCAATTCTACCTTTGATATCTTCATCACTACCTTTTCCTTCACGGATGGTGGAAGTTTCTTTGTCCACTATAACTTTGTGGGCTACACCAAGATCGTTGATTGTAACGTTTTCGAGTTTCATACCCATATCTTCTGTGATTACGGTTCCACCAGTAAGGATGGCAATATCCTGAAGCATGGATTTTCTTCTATCACCAAAACCAGGTGCTTTTATAGCACATACATTTAGTGTTCCACGAATTTTATTAACTACCAGTGTAGCAAGTGCTTCACCTTCAACATCTTCGGCAATTATCAGCATTGGTTTTCCTGTTTTGGAAACTTCCTGTAGAATCGGTAGAAGATCTTTCATAGCAGATAATTTTTTGTCAATGAGAAGAATATAAGCATCTTCCAGCTCAGCCACCATGTTTTCTGTATCAGTGGCAAAATAGGGAGACAAATAGCCTCTGTCAAATTGCATACCTTCCACTAGTTCCATATGTGTCTTCATGGTTTTTGATTCTTCAACGTTAATAACACCTTCGTTTCCAACTTTGTCCATTGCATCAGCAATCAATTTTCCAATCTCAGGATCGTTGTTGGCAGAGATAGTACCAATTTGTTCTATCTCCTCTGATGTTTTGATGGGTTTACTCATTTTTTTGATTTCATCAACTACCGCTTCACTGGCTTTTAATATGCCTTTTTTCATAAACATAGGATTTGCACCAGCTGTAACATGTTTAAAGCCTTCTGCAATAATCTCTTGGGCGAGAAGAGTAGCTGTGGTCGTACCGTCGCCAGCATTGTCGTGTGTTTTTGTGGCAACTTCTTTAACCATCTGAGCACCCATATTTTCGAACTTGCCTTCAAGCTCAATCTCTTTAGCGATTGTTACACCATCATTAGTAATAGTTGGTGCGCCAAAGCTTTTTTCGAGTACTACATTTCGTCCTCTCGGTCCCAAAGTGGTTTTGACAGCATCTGCTAGCTTGTCAACACCTTCTTTAAGATTTTCTCTTGCATCGTGACCGAATTTTAACTGTTTAGCCATTAGAATACCTCCGAATTATTATTTGTTTTAATCATTATTTTGTACATTTTGATTCTTCAAAATGGCAATTTTATCGTTTTTTATGTCAATAAAAATAGGATGTTTTTTGTTTTTATCGCCTTGTTGTTCCCAGTCTTTTATAAGAGCGATAGCTATTTTATTATTTATCTCACTTTGTATAAGTCTTTTAAGCGGTCTTGCGCCGAATTTTGGATCGTAACCTTTTTCCACTAGGTAATCTTCTGCTTTTTGGGAAACATTTAGTTCAATTCTTTTCTTCTCAAGGCGCTTTCGCAAATCATTTAGTTGAATATCAAGAATCTTACGCATATCCTTTTTGCTTAAACTGTGAAATGTAATAATCTCGTCTAATCTATTTAAGAACTCAGGTCTAAAATAATTTTGCAGAGCTTCTCTTATAATCGTTTGAGATAGATTATCGGGCTCTTCTGCATTGTAAATTTCATCAGAAGCAATATTGGATGTCATAATAATAACTGTATTTGTAAAATTAACTGTTCTTCCTTTACCGTCGGTTAGCAGACCATCATCCAGAATTTGCAAAAGGATATTAAAAACTTCCTTATGTGCTTTTTCAATCTCATCAAATAAAATTACACTGTAAGGTTTTCTGCGCACAGCTTCTGTGAGTCGTCCGCCTTCTTCGTAACCAACATAGCCTGGGGGGGAGCCAACAAGTTTCGCCACAGAATGCTTCTCCATGAATTCAGACATATCAATTCTTATCATTGCTTTCTCTGTATCAAAAAGAGACCTAGAGAGTGTCTTTGCAAGTTCGGTTTTACCCACACCTGTAGGACCTAAAAACAAAAATGTACCTACCGGTCTGTCCTCCGGACTTACTCCAGCTCTATTTCTGCGAATAGCATCAGAAACTGCTTTTATTGCTTCGTCCTGTCCAACAACTCGTTTGTGTAGTTCACTCTCAAGCTCCAGTAGCTTCTCTGCTTCACTTTCCAGCATCTTGGATACAGGTATGTGCGTCCATTTTGATACAATATTAGCTACATCATTTTCATCAATCTCTTCTTTTAAAATTCTACCAGTTTCCTGTAACTTATTAAGTTCTTCCTCCGCAGCTTCTAAGGAGGTCTGCAGCTCGCGTAATTTTCCATATTTTAGTTCAGATGCTTTTGTAAGATCACCTGTTCTTTCGGCTTTATGTATTTGGTTTTTAACTTCATCAATATTTTCTCTGAGTTCTCTTACATTAGATATCATTTTCTTTTCCTGTTCCCATCGAACACGTATATGGTTTGCCTGTTCATGGAGCTCAGAAAGTTCTTCTTGTATTTGTTGCAATCGTTTTCTAGACTCTTCGTTTTCTTCTTTTTTAAGAGAATGCTCTTCTATTTCCAGTTGCCTTATCTTTCTTTCCAAATTATCCAGTTCAGCCGGCAGGCTATTTATCTGGATTCGAATGTTAGCACAGGCTTCGTCAATAAGATCTATCGCTTTATCTGGTAAAAATCGATCAGAGATATATCGCTCCGACAGATTGGCTGCGGCTACAATAGCTGAGTCCTTAATTTTTACACCGTGATGTATTTCATATTTATCTTTGATTCCGCGTAGGATTGAGATAGTTGAATCTATATCGGGCTCTTCAATCATAATGGGCTGAAAACGACGTTCCAGAGCAGCATCTTTTTCGATGTATTTACGATATTCATTTATCGTGGTTGCAGCAATACAATGGAGTTCACCACGTGCCAGAGCCGGCTTGAGAAGATTGGAAGCATCCACTGCACCCTCTGCAGCTCCAGCTCCTACAACGGTATGTAATTCATCAATAAAAAGTAAAATCTTACCCTCGGCAGCCTTAATCTCTTTCATAACAGCTTTCAACCTGTCTTCAAATTCACCTCTGAATTTTGCTCCTGCCAAAAGAGAACCCATATCCAGTTCAATCACATCTTTATTTTTTAGATTCTCGGGTACATCATTTTCTACAATTCTTCTTGCTAATCCCTCAACAATAGCTGTTTTACCAACTCCAGCTTCGCCAATAAGCACGGGATTATTCTTGCGGCGTCTGGATATTATTTCCATTACGGAACGAATCTCCTGTTCTCTTCCAATCACAGGATCAAGCTTACCCTTGCGAGCTAAATCCGTAATATTGCGAGCATATTTTTCCAGAACTTGGTACTTATCCTCTGGATTTTCATCAGTTATGCGTTGATTTCCTCTTATGTCTTTCAAAATCGCTAGAACTTCTTTCTCTTTAACATTGTATTTGTTATAAAGAGGAGTCAAATCGTTTTTGGTTTTAAGAGAAGCAAGTAGAATATGTTCTGTGCTCAAATAATCGTCCTTTAACCTGTCTGCTTCTTTTTGAGCAACGGATAAAACCTTGTTTAATTCATTGGAAAGATAAGGTTGGTTAACTCCACCTGATATTGTGGGTTTTTTGGAAAGAATATTCTCTATCTCATCATAAAATGTACCGGGGTTAATTTCTAATTTATTTAAAATTGAAGGAATAATTCCTTCTGATTGCTTGATCAAAACAGCCATAATGTGAGCTGTAGTAATTTCTTGATGATCAAATTTGTTAGCAAGTTGGATGGCAGATTCTATTGCCTTCCTAGCTTTAATTGTAAATTTATTTAAATTCATATTTTTATCTCAATTTATTTTTATTATTTTATGTAAAACAAAATATATGTTATTGGAAAATGATGTCAAACATTTTTTAGCACTCTTGGAATCAAAGTGCTAATTTGAAAAAATTACTTCATTTGGCAAAAATAATTTATTGCAAAACTTGTCTATGAAGTTTCATTTTTTCATATTTGTAAATCAATAAATTTTTGGGTGTATAATCATGAAAAAAATATCAGTTATAGGAATGGGAAGCTGGGGAACTACTCTGGCGATTCTGCTTGCAGATAAAAACTTTGATGTCATGGGCTGGGAATGGCAGAGTAAACTGGCAAGCAAGATGCAGGAAGAAAGAGAGAACAAAGAATTTTTACCCGGCTGCAAATTTCCAAATAATCTCACTATATCTAATAATCTAATAGAGGTGGCAGAATACGGGGAAATTGTAGTTCTGGCTGTTCCTTCTCACGTTGTTAGAAAAATATGTACACAGGCGAAAAATATTTTGCAACAAACTCAGATTGTAAATGTGGCAAAGGGCCTAGAAATTGAAACATTGATGCGAATGTCTGAAGTTATCCATTCAATTACCGGTGCTTCTTATGATAAGATAGCCACACTCTCCGGACCAACTCATGCAGAAGAGGTTAGTAAAAAATTGCCTTCTACAATTGTTGCAGCTTCTAGCAACGAGAAGTATGCAAGATTTATTCAAAAAATCTTTATGACAGATCATTTTAGAGTTTATACCAGCACAGATCTGATAGGGGTTGAAATGGGCGGTTCCAGCAAAAACATTATTGCAATTGCTGCGGGAATTACAGATGCACTGCAAATAGGGGATAACGCAAAAGCGGCTTTACTTACAAGAGGAATACGTGAAATAATGAGATTGGGAGTAAAATGTGGTGCTAATCCCCATACTTTTTCCGGCATTTCTGGTATTGGTGATCTGATAGTAACCTGTAATAGTGAGCATAGTAGAAATCGTTATGTGGGAGAACAACTGGGGAAGGATAAAAAGCTCGATGTCATAACTTCCGGTATGAACATGGTTGCAGAAGGTATAAAAACTACCAAAGCAATAAAAAGATTAAGTCATAAAAAAAATGTAGAAATGCCGATTACTAATGAGCTTTATAAAGTGTTATTTGAGGAGATGCCCCCAAGGCAAGCTCTGGAAAACTTAATGACCAGAGAAGCTCGTTCCGAGGATGAATTTTAAGATAATTTAATCTCTATATCCTCTTAAAATCAGCAATCTCAGTAGCTGCACCAGTGCCATGAGAGTTGAAGCCACATAAGTCAAAGCGGCAGCATTCAAAACTTTTTTTGTGCCCTGCAATTCGTCTTTATCAACTATTATTCCATTAGATAATTCAGCATAAGCTTGATTGGAAGCATTAAATTCTACAGGTAGGGTAGCAAGATGAAACAATAAGGCACCTGCAAAAAATATTATTCCGATATCCATCAAAAAGTTTGTTTGAAATAAGAAGCCAACTAAAAATAAGGGGAAAGCAGCTTTGGATCCAAAACTAGCTACAGGTAAAATGGAATTTCTGATTTTTAACGGCACATAATCGGCTTGATGCTGTAGCACGTGTCCCGCCTCATGAGCAGCAATGCTTATAGATGAAACTGAAGGTTTACTATATACTTCTTCGGAAAGATTTACTACCTTTTCCCTTGGATTGAAATGATCCGTAAGAGTTCCTTCTGTTTTTTGAATTTTTATATTGTTTACCCCATTTCTATTTAATATTTTTTTTGCTACTTCAGAGCCACTAAGCCCGGCCGAATTTTTTATTTTGTTAAATTTATTATAATTGCTCTTTACTTTATTTTGGGCATAAAAAGATAATATTAAAACAGGTATTATTAACAAGAATGTTGGGTCAAAAAAGAACATTTTTCCTCACATGTTTAATTTTTTAAAATAAATTCGACCCAAAGCGACAATTGTCAAGTCCTTAGGATGTGCATTAGCTAGTTGATGATTTTATCAGCTAAATCCTTGAATAAATCAATATCTAATCTTATAGTTTGAGCCGTTTTCTTATTTACAAGACCAGTACCCAGCAAAACAGCTACTATATCAGTTTTAATAGCTTTCTTATCCCTAAGGGTTTTGGCTTATGTAGAAGCAAGTTGACCATGCTGAAAAAAAATAAAAAAGCCACACTGAAATTTGGCTTCTTAGAATATATTTTGCCATAAGAAATTAACTCGTACCAACCATAACCGCTTCAATAGTCCAGAGCCTGTTTTCTGCTTCCTCAAACACTTTAGAATTTTCACTCTCAAAAACTTCTTCTTCTACTTCACAGATTCCGGAATATTTTTTCGAGACTTCAGTTTCCAAATTATGGAATGAAGGCAGACAATGCATAAAAATCACATCGGGATTTTGAGTAAGTTCCAGCATTTTTCTTGTAATTTTATATGGTTTTAGCAATTTGATTCTTTCCGGTATTTTAGCCTCTTCTCCCATGGAAGCCCATACATCCGTATAAATAACATCAGCACCTTTTGCCCCTTGTTCTATTTTTTCGGTGAGTTGTATTTTGGCACCGCTTTGAGTGGCATACTGTTCGCACAAAGAAACAAGTTTCTGCGAGGGAAAGAGAGACTCGGGAGCGATTATTCTAAAATCCATACCAACTTTTGCTGCTCCTATCATCAATGAGTTTGCCATGTTATTTCTTCCGTCACCCACATAAGCAAATTTAGTTCCCGTAATTTTACCAAAATTTTCTTTCACTGTCATAAAATCAGCCAGAATCTGGGTAGGATGAAATTTGTCAGTAAGACCATTCCATACAGGAACGCCGGAATATTTTGCCAGAGTCTCTACTGTTTCGTGTTTAAATCCCCGAAATCCGATACCATCAAACATTCTACCTAAAACACGTGCAGTGTCCTTGGTGGTTTCTTTTTTGCCAAATTGTATATCATTTTTACCCAAAAACTCAGGATTAGCTCCTTCGTTAAAGGCTGCCGTTACAAAAGCTCATCTGGTTCTGGTAGATGATTTTTCAAAAAGTAAAGCGATATTCTTATTTTTGAGTTTTTGCTCTAGTTCACCGGCGCTTTTTTGCTCTTTTAATTCAATTGAATAATCTATAAGATCTTCAATCTCCTGTTTCGTGAAATCTTTTAAGGTCAAAAAGTCTTTTCTATCCAATTTAATCATATAATTTACTCCTTATCTGTATTATTTTCTACAATGCCAGCTTTTATAAGGTCATGCATATGCAGCATTGCTATAGGTTCGTAATCTTTGTTAACAACAGGCAGCATGGTAATCTTGTACTTTTCCATAATTTCAATAGCATCAATACCATGCGTATTTGGGGTAATTGACTTAGGATCTTTTGTCATCAAATCTGTAATATTATGCCACAGGGGATTTTCATGCGCCTGCAGGATGCGTCTAAGATCTCCGTCGGTTATTATTCCAACCAACTTATTCTGTCTGTTTACCACGCTCACGCTGCCCAAGCCCTTGGAAGTCATAACCATGATCGCTTCCTTTATATTTTTGTCATTAGTGATAACCGGATTTTCCTCTCCGGCATGCATTAAATCATTTACCTTAATAAGTAGCCTCTTTCCAATAGAGCCTCCGGGATGACGCAGGGCAAAATCTCTTTTTTTAAAATTTTTCCGCTGTAAGATTATTGTACAGAGGGCATTGCCCATGCTCAAGGCAGCAGTAGTACTAGCCATGGGAACAAGACCCAGAGGTTCCATATCTCTGGAAACGCCAATATCGATAACAACATCTCCTGAGTTTGCCAGGGTGGATTTGGTATTACCTGTAAGGCAAATAATTTTGTTTTTATGGGTCTTGAAATAAGGCAGAATCTCAATAAGTTCCTTTGTTTCACCACTATTTGAGATCATCATAACCACATCATCCGAACCTACCATACCAAGATCGCCGTGTATGGCTTCCGCCGGATGCAGATAAATGGAAGAGGTTCCGGTACTGGCTAAAGTAGCAGAAATTTTACGGGCGATAATTCCGGTTTTCCCCATACCTGTTAAGACAATTTTGCCTTTACAGATGCTGATTATTTCAATTACTTTCTCTACATTGTCAGAAACACGACAGGAAATTTCACTAATAGCCTGTGCTTCCTTCTCTAAAATGCTTTTTATTTCTTCTTTTATAGCCATGTGCACCTCAATCCTGTTTGTTTACTCTTTAACTGAATGCGAAATTTTCAGTCAAATATTTCGAATTTTACTTTACTTGACAAATAATAGAATTTGGTGGCATTTCATAAATATCAAAAGGAGTGATGATGAAAAAAGGTTTATTATTAATAATGATTTGTCTAATTATAACGGTTGTGCTACAGGCAAAGGCAGTTCATCTTAATAAATATGGGCATCTAGATTTTGAAAAAATTAAAAAAGATATTGATTATTTTATGGAAAATGGTATATACAAAATCGAATATGAAAATCACATATTTACAGGAAATTCCATATATGATATAGAAAATGGATATCTAACTCTTACTACTATACAAGAAAATGTACCCACTGAATTAAGAATCTATAATGAAATGGGAAAACAGAAATTTTATCAGGAATTCACGAAAGTAATAAATTTGAAAATTTCTCAAAATAATAAATATATTGCTTTTTTTGATGGAAAAAATCTACTGGTCGTTGATTCAGAAAATTTAAAGAAAAAAAAGTATCCTGAATCAATTAAGTTTATGATAGACAATAAGGGGGATCCTATATATTTTAAGGCAAATAATTCTTCCCTTAATTACAATAAACATTCACAGGCAATGGATGAATTCCCTACATCTGTTCTTTTGCATCGACAAAAACCCTTGATTTTTAGCGGTTCAAGCATTTATACGTTTGAGAATGAGAATTTAAAAATGCTTAACAACTTTCAAAATAAGATACTTGAAACAAAGATTATCAATAACAAGTTATATTGTGCTGTGCGTGAGAAAACAGAGCAAGCTTATCTATTTAAATTGTACAGGACAGATAACTTGAGTGATTTTACAAAAATTGATGAAAAATCTTACTCCCTCTTAGAAAACAAAACTCCGGATCCTATTCATGCTCCGCTTGATTACTCTCAACCCAACAAAACTTATCCCATAGGCAATAGCTACGGAGAGATCCAGCAATACGGCAGCTCCCCTTACCTGCATCCCGGTGTAGATTTTCTGGGAGATGACTATGAGGCTGTTTATGCTGTTCATGACGGTTATGTAAAAGCTGTTTTAACTACAGGAGGTTCTGCCTACTGGCGCGTGGCAATAAGCAACGAAGATACTGCTTCTGAGTCCGAAGGATATCTGTATGCTCATTTGAATTATAACTCAATAACAGTTTCTGTAGGGGATTATGTAGAAGCCGGTCAGCAGATTGGGACTCTATATCCTTGGGGCTATTATGACTTTACACACATACATTTTGCTAGAGTAGAATGTTCAGGTGCTACCTGGAATGGCAACTGGTGGTCCATAGATGATGTTTTGTACGATGTAACGAATATGGTGGATTTCTCCGGACCAGTTTTTGAAGATGCATATAACAATAACCTTTTTGCCTTTCGGGATAACTCCGGAAATTACCAGGATCCGGATAATCTGCAAGGTGAAATAGATATAATTGCTAAATGCCATGATATTGCTAATTCCTCCTGGAGAATAGATGTGCATGATCTAAGTTTCAAATTACATTCGGTAAACGAGCCTGATAACACCATATACGAAAAATTTTCCTACAGTTATGATTTTCCTCTGGATACCTACATTAACGGTTCCTGGGAAGATGTTATCCTTTACACTATCTATTCCAGAGACGCAACCTGCTATTCCATAGGGAATTATGATGAAAGGGAATACTATCATATAATTACCAACTCAGATGGAGATTCAACTATTACAGAAGATGACCAATATGAGAATTTTGATACAGAAGATTTTGCAGATGGAGATTATATTCTGGAAGTCATTGCCCATGATGCCTCCGGCAATGAATCCTCTGCCAGTATGAATATATCATTCAATAACCTGGATGTTGAGCCGGAACCAAATAACCAGACAAAAATTAATTTAAGCAATTATCCCAATCCATTTGCAGAGAGCACAACGATTTCTTTCAACTTAAACAAAGACCACACAGAAAACCTAAAAATTTTTATTTACAATACCAAAGGTGAAAAAATTAAAACTCTCCCCGTCTCCCCTTCACACAGTCAGGAAGTCTCAATTGTTTGGGATGCACAAGATATTAAATCAGGTATCTATTTTTATAAAGTGGTATCAGGAGATAATAGCGCAACAGAAAAGATGATTTTGCTTAAGTGATATTTTTTACATAAATTCCTATTTTATTGACATCATAAATAATATTAAACCAGCATTGAAAAAATTTTAATGGAAGGGAATCCAAAATGAAAAAATTTATAAAATTGGCTCTTAAAACTATAAAAAAAGCAGGAGCTTCTTACGGAGATATTCGCATAATAGAATCCAGGAAGCAGCGCATAGATATAAAAAACGGGGAGAATGAAAGATTGGATAACTCCACAACCGTGGGCTTTGGCATCAGAGTTATTGCAAACGGTGCCCAGGGCTTTGCCTCCAGTTCAAATTTATCGGACAGGGAAATAAGAAAAGTTGCAGAAAAAGCAGTACAAGTAGCAAAAGCTTCGGCAAGAGTCAGGAAAGGAAGCATTAAACTGGCTCCGGAACCTGTGCATAACGATATCTGGACCTCACCTTACCTGGTTGACCCCTTCCAGGTTCCCATGGACGAAAAGCTTTCGCTCCTAATGCAAATAGATAAGATTTTGCGCCAAGACGATAGGATAAAAATTGCGCATTCATTTATGAGTTTCTGGAACGAACATCAATGGTTTGCCAGCTCAGAAGGCTCTTTTATTGAACAAAATATGCTCAGAAGTGGCTGCGGTTTTTCGGCTACAGCAGTAGAAGGAGACCAGGTGCAGACCAGATCCTATCCTCAGTCTCACGGGGGACAACATTCTCAGATGGGCTATGAATTAATTCTGGGTATGCCGCTTAAAGAAAATGCAGAGAGAGTAAGAGAAGAAGCTATTGCTTTGCTTTCTGCAGACGAATGTCCGCAGGGCGAAAAAGATCTTATCATCGGAAGTGGACAGCTGGCTCTGCAAATCCACGAATCTATAGGACATCCCTCTGAACTGGATAGAGTTATTGGCATGGAAGCTAACTATGCCGGGCGCAGTTTTGTTACCACCGATTTATACAAAGACTTTCACTACGGTTCATCCCTCGTAAATATTGTGGCTGATGCAACCCTTCCCACTGGTCTGGCTACCTTTGGCTATGATGACGACGGAGTACGAGCACAACGCTATCATATTATTCAGCAGGGCTTGTATAAAATGTACCTTACCAACCGTGAATTAGCACATGTTGTCGATGAAAATCACAGTAGAGGCTGCAATCGAGCCGATGGCTTTAATAATATTCCCATGATAAGAATGATAAATATTTCTTTGATGCCGCTTCAAGGCAGCCTGGATGATTTAATAGCAGATACCAAAGATGGCTTGTTTGTGGAATGTAATAAAAGCTGGAGCATAGACCAAAGTCGACTTAATTTCCAGTTTTCTACGGAAATCGGCTGGGAAATTAAAAACGGTAAAAAAACGAAAATGGTAAAAAATGCTACTTATCAAGGAATAACTCCGAAATTCTGGCAAAGCTGCGATGCTATTTGCGGTCAGGAAGAATGGCAGCTCTGGGGTGTTCCAAACTGTGGAAAAGGACAACCCGGACAAACAGCAGAAATCTCACACGGTGCCGCACCGGCTCGTTTTCGTAATGTCACAGTTGGTGTAGATAAATAAAAAATGTTTCAAGGAGCAGAAATTATGCAAATCAGGAAGAAATTTATTGCAATAATTTTAATTTCTATTATTCTAACAGCTTGTAGTATTTTCCAAAAATACGACAAGCAAGAATTGATACAAAATTCCCCTAAAAAATACAGGGCTGACATAGAAAAAGCATTGGAAAAAGCTGGAGATAACAAAGATGAATTGCTGCAAGTATTAGCTCATTACCAAAATGATACCAAGAAATTGGAAGCAGCCAGTTTCCTCATCGCTAATATGAAGGATCACAAATATGTAGAAGTAGGTATTTTTGATTCTCTTGATAATCAAATCAAATATAATGTACTGGATTACGATAATTATCATCAGATTAAAGATTTTTTGGATTCTGTGGAAGTAGAAAGAGGAGAGCTCAAGTGGGATAAAGTGCTGGAAGAAAAAGATGTGGAAACCATTTCTGCTGATTTGCTAATCGATAATATCGATCTCGCTTTCCAAGCTTACAACACTCTTGCCTGGACGCAGAATTTAGGCTGGCAGACATTTCTGGAGTTTATTTTACCTTATAGAGGATCTTCGGAACCGCTTTCAGACTGGCGTGCCTATTTCTGGAAAAAGTTTGCTTCTATACGTGATACGATTTCAGACCCGCTTAACCTCGCCAACAAAATAAATCAAAAATGTCGAGAGATGTTTAAATTTAAAGATGTTTATTACATGCATCCCACGGATCAGGGTTTGCCAGAAATGCTGGAAACAGGTGCCGGTAGATGCGAGGATATGACTAATTTTACCATCTATGCCATGCGAGCCAACGGTTTGGCTGTTACTAGCGATTACACACCCCACTGGCCCAATCGTTCAAATAATCACGCCTGGAATGCCTTAATTTTGGGAGAAGATAAAGCAATTCCTTTTATGGGTGCAGAAGCGGACCCGGGCGAGTATTCACTGGGAAAGCCAGTTGCCAAAGTTTATCGTAAACTGTTTTTTAAAGCAGAAAATACTCTTGCAGAAAAATTATCAGAAAATGAAAAAGCACCTGCCTGGCTTAGTGGAAATAATTTCCGTGATGTGACTCCGGCTTACACAGAAACAGCAGATATGGATATTGAATATCTAAAACCACAAAATCGCTTTGCCTATCTGGCAATTTTTAATTCAAATCAATGGAAAGCAATCGACTGGGCTGTTATTGATTCATCCGCTAATGCCAGCTTCCAAGATATGGGAACCGCTATCAACTATCTTCCCATGTATTACCGAGAGAGTGACTCTTTAACCGATGACGAAGGTAAGCCTAAATGGGAATTAATTCCGGCTTCCAATCCCATATTGCTATCCAAAGTTAAAAAAATACATATTTTTTCTAATGATAGTCTAAAATTACGTGATAGATGCAAAAATGATTTTGTACTCAATAAAATTCCGGGTGGTCTGGAGATTGAGGCGGAAAAACAATTTCAGCTTTTGATCTGGGCAAATGATGATTGGCAGACAATAGTTGATACTACTACCCAAACTGATTCTCTCCTCCTGGAAAAATATTATAAAAATTCTCTATACAAACTACAACACGACCCTGAAGATGACGAAAAAATCAAACTCTTTACAATTCAAGAAGATAGTTTGATAAGCTGGTAACTAGCACTGATTTCTCGCAAAGAGCACTAAAAAAGGATAATAATGAAATACGATTTTGATAAACCGGTAAATAGAAGTAATACAAATAGTTTTAAGTGGGATAAAACCATAGAATTTCTGGGAAGTTCTGACGTTATACCGCTCTGGGTGGCGGACATGGACCTGGAATGCTCCCATAAAGTAGTTGATGCCCTGCGTGAAAGATTGGAACATAATATATTTGGCTATACCTATCGTCCCAATTCATTCTATCAGGCAATAATCGATTGGAATAAAAAACGCTTTAACTGGAAGATAAAAAAGGATTGGATACTCAATACCCCGGGAGTTGTTACTGCTATAGCTATTGCTCTGCAAACCTTTTCCCAAAAAGGCGATAAAATTCTTATACAACCGCCTGTTTATGGTCCTTTTCATGAAGTTGTTGAAATCAATGATAGAAAACTGATAAAAAATAATCTCCTCTTAAAAGATAATAAATATTGTATTGATTTTGCCGATCTGGAAGAAAAGTTGGCACAAGATGTAAAAATAATGCTCCTTTGCAGTCCTCATAATCCTGTAGGTAGAGTCTGGACTAAGGATGAATTACATAGAATAGGGGAGATGGCGAAAAAATATGATGTGTTAATTGTATCTGATGAGATTCATTATGATTTTGTTTTATCAGATGTAAAGCATTATCCTCTTGCCAAATTGTCAACAGATTTTGCTGATCGCATAATCACTCTTACCGCTCCCAGCAAGACATTCAATCTTGCCGGTTTTAAAATGGCAAATGTGATAATTTCCAATAGAAATATTTATGAAAAATTTAATAAGGGAATAAATAAATTACACTTATCCAACAGTACTATTTTGGGAGTCATAGCAGAAGAAGCTGCCTACAGATACGGAGAAGAATGGCTGGAGCAGGTGCTGGAATATATTAGAGAAAACCAGCAATTTGTTACAGATTACATTCAAGAAAATATACCAAAAATAAAAGTTATCAAAGGGGAAGGAACATTTTTGCTCTGGCTGGACTTCAGAGAATTTGAACTTACCCATGAAGAATTGAAGAAACTGATAATTAACAAGGCAAAAGTGGGATTGTTTGACGGCAAATTTTTTGGAGAAAGTGGAGCAGGATTTTTTAGAATGAATCTGGCTGTTTCCAGAAAGGTGCTGGAAAAGGCGTTGGATAATTTGAAGAGAATATTTGTGACATAACAAAGTTTAAAAATCTTTTGCTGCTTGTTAATTATTCTGACAAAATTTGTAATCTTTTCCTTAATTTTTTTCTCAATTCATAAATATAATTTTTTATTTTTGAGCAATCAGTCAATATTAAAAAATAAATCAATGACTTGAAGGGCTTATTTTTTATTTAATTCACACAATTCTCATAATCTTGACAAATATTATCTGTCCGCTGCTATTTTCCATAATATTATTTTGAAAGTGAGTTTTGATGAAATCCATAGAACAGAGAACAAATGAGCTTGATTGGCTACGCGAAAATTTAATCGGTAGAAACATCCTCTTTGATACCCCATTTGGCAAAAGACCATTAGTGTATGCCGATTATACCGCAAGTGGTAGGGGAGTCAAATTGATTGAGGACTATATCCAGCAAATTTTACCATATTATGCAAATACACATACTGAAGATGATTTTACCGGTAAATTTATGACAAAGCTATTGCAAAAATCGGAAAATAGGATAAAGGAGCTGGTTAATGCCGGTGAAAAGGGAAAAATTATTTTCGCCGGGTCAGGTACAACTGCTGGGGTGACAAGGTTATTACAAATTTTGGGAATTTATTGGTCACCCAGACTTAAAGAGAGAATTAACAAACTTCTGGATAGCTGCAAGACCAGGAACAAAAACAAAGAATTGGAATGCCATAAGGCTCTATTAAAATATATTGAGGAAAACAAACCACTAGTTTTTATTGGTCCTTACGAGCATCATTCCAATGAACTTATCTGGCGCAAATCTCTGTGTGAGGTTGTAAGAATTCCTCTTAATCCAAATGGGAGTATAGATCTGGATTTACTGGAAAAACAGCTTAATAAATGTCAAAATTCTACCAGAATGATAATCGGATCCTTTTCTGCTGCCTCCAATGTTACGGGTATAAAAACACCTGTTTTTGAAATCGCAAGTCTTCTTCATAAATACAAAGCACTTGCCTGTTTCGACTTTGCTGCAAGCGGTCCCTATGTGGAGATAGATATGAATCATGATGAAGCATCTTACTTTGACGCAATTTTTCTTTCGCCACATAAGTTTTTAGGAGGTCCTGGCGCCACGGGCATCTTACTCTTTAATGAAAAAATCTATCCTCATGATCTTCCTCCCACTGTTTCCGGTGGTGGCACAGTAGATTTTGTCAACCATGAGTCAGAGCACTATTATAAAAATATTGAAGCAAGAGAAAAACCGGGAACACCCGGAATTTTGCAAGCACTAAAAGCCTCTTTAGTTTTTCAGCTAAAAGATATAATTGGACTTGAAAACATTGAAAAAATTGAGCATTTTTATAAGGGAAAATTCTTTTCGGAATTTAAAAATAATAATAGAATTCAAATTTATGGAAGTCCCGACCCTAACAAAAGAATTAGCATAGTATCATTTAATATAAAACATAAAGACCGTTTCCTGCATCCTAAGTTTGTAACAACTCTGCTGAACGACCTTTTTGGTATTCAATCCCGAGCAGGTTGCTCCTGTGCCGGACCCTATGGACACGAATTGCTAGGCATTACTCACAAACAATCCAGTAAATACTATGATTTAATAGTAGAAGAGAATATGGCAGGAATAAAACCGGGCTGGGCAAGAATAAATTTGCACTACTCCTTTTCCCGGTCAGAGATAAATTATATCATAGATTGCATTAAATTTATTGCTAATAAAGGTTATAAATTCTTGCCAATGTATAAATTTGATTTTAGTAACGGAGAATGGAAACATTTTGAAAAACCGGCAAAGAAAGCAGAATTTGATTTCCCCAAATGGATTAAAAAGGAGAAAAAACAAAATCATAAAAAAGCAGATATTGAACAAAAATCTAAAGAATATCTGGAGTTTGCAGAAAAATTGGCTTCAGAAATTAAGCCCCGAAAATATATAAAATTTTCTCCCAAAGTTGAAGAGTTGATGTTTTTTTATGTGGTAAATAAATTCGATTAAATAAAAGTTTTATGCTACAAAAAATAATTGTAATTTGTGGTCCCACCGGATCAGGTAAAACGGCACTCTCCCTTAAAATAGCAAAAGGCATTGATTGTGAAATAGTTTCTGCTGATTCCAGACAAGTTTATCGCTATCTAAATATTGGCACAGACAAAGTAAGCAAAAAAATTCGGAAAGAAATTCCACATCATCTAATTGATATCAAAAATCCCGATGAAAAATATACTGCCGGTGATTTTATGCGTGATGCAGATGCAGCCATCAAGCAAATTTTTGATAAGGGACTCTTTCCTATGGTAGTTGGCGGTACAGGTTTTTATATTAAATCCCTGTTATATGGCTTGAGCAATATACCCCCAATACCCGGAAAGATAAGAAAAAATCTCAGGCAAGAGATGAAACAGAAGAGTAATGAGAAATTATTTGAAGAATTGAAAAAAGTTGACCCAGAAGCTGCTTCGGACATTCACCCTAATGATAAGAAGAAAATTATTCGCTTTCTGGAAGTTTATAGACACACGGGAAGAGCAATTTCTGAATTTTGGGCTGACCATATCGAAAAAAAGAGATACAATGATTATACAATTTACTTAAAACCGGACAGAAACTAATTGTATGAAAAAATTAATGATAGAGTGAATAAAATGTTGGAAAGAGGTCTTGTAGATGAAGTTGATAAGTTATTGCAAATGGGCTATAAACCTAGTGACCCTGGGTTAAACACACCTGGTTATAAGGAAATTATAAGCTATTTTAATGGTAAATATGATTTGCAAAGAGCAGTTGAATTGATAAAACAACATCAAAGAAATTATGCAAAAAGACAATACACATGGTTTTCGGGTGCAAGTATTGATTTGACAATATCACCTACTAATCTTAATATATCCAATATAATAAACAAATTAATACAGTTCCTCAGGAGTTGAGATGTACATCGCAAAAGTTAACGGCTACAAAATAAAGCCCAAGGAATTTAAAGCAGAGCTTTATCAGTTAAAAAAGGATTCCGATAAGAAAATGGTAACAAAGCGCCAAAAACTGGCAGCTGTAAATAATTTAATTGATGGTTATCTGCTTTTGCAGCAAGCAAAGCAACGTCATTATGAAGTAGATGACCAGCAAATTCAAAGCCAGTTCAGAAAATTACAAAGTCGCTACGAATCGCAAGAAGAATTCAAAAAGGATTTGAAAAAATTTTCCATAACACCTGATAAAGTTTTGCATCATATACGAAATCAGTTCATCATAAAACAATTTATCCAGGATAATTTCAAGGATCAGGTTAACATTGAAACTGAGATGCTTCTAAATTACTATAAAAAGCATAAAGACAACTTTAAAAAGCCAGAAGAAGTACATCTCTATCACTGCCTATTAAGAAAAGACGATCCTCAAGTTGACGAGAAGGTAAGCAATATCAAAGATAAATTAAGTGATGGAGCAGATTTTTGTAAAATTGTAAATCAATATTCTGTATGTCCCAGTAATAAAAACAATGGTGATCTGGGCTATGTGCAGAGAGGTAAATTTATTGATGAATTAGAAGAGGTAATTTTTAATCTAAAAAAAGGAAGCCATGCAGGACCAATTAAAACAGAATTTGGTTACCACTTTGTTAAAGTCGTTGATAAAAAGCCTGCTTCAACACCCAAATTTGAGGAAATTAAGGATTCTCTAAAGAAGCATCTGGAAAGAATCACTTCAGAACTTGAATTGCTAAAGTTTATTCGAAAATGTAGAAAGGAAGCAAAAATAGAGATTCAGGAAGAAAATTTATGATCCAATCTCCCAGGGTAATTCTCATTGTGCTTGATGGAGCTGGAATTGGAGAATTACCTGATGCTGATAAATATGGTGATAAAAACACAAATACAATAGGTAATACAGCCAGAGAAGTCGGTGGGCTGTATCTACCTGTTCTCCAGCAAATGGGTTTAGGGAATCTAACAGATATTAAAGGGGTTTCACCTAATAAAAATTCAATTGCATCTTTTGGCAAAGCAAAAGAAGTTTCTGCAGGTAAAGATAGTACTTCAGGTCATTGGGAATTAATGGGCCTACAAACATCTTCACCTTTTCCCTCTTTTCCTGAGGGTTTCCCTGACAAAATTATTGAACAATTTATAGATAAGACCGGTTGCAAAGATGTTCTTGGTAATAAAGCCGCATCAGGCACCACAATAATTAATGAACTGGGAGAAAAACATCTAAATAACCATTATCCCATAATCTACACTTCGGCTGATAGTGTTTTTCAGGTAGCTGCTCATGAAGATGTTATTTCTGTTGATAAACTGTATGAAATGTGTAGAATCGCGAGGAATGAAATATTAGTGGGAGAACACAGCGTAGGTAGAGTTATAGCCAGACCTTTTTTGGTAGACAAGAATGGAAATTTTGAAAGAACACCCCGCAGAAAGGATTTTTCTGTTGATCCTCCTCAGGATACCTTGCTCGACAATCTGTTCGATGTTGGTATTCCAGTTACCGGTATTGGTAAAATCGAAGATCTGTTTAATAATCACGGTATAACATACTCCAATCATACCCAACATAATCCAGAGGCTATAAAAGCTCTTGTTAATACTATGGATTCAGATCGAAAAGGTTTTATTTTTGTAAATCTTCCGGATTTTGACACAGCCTGGGGGCATAGAAATAATTACCAAAGTTTTGCCAAAGGCTTGGAACAATTCGATTCTGATCTATCCGATATTATTGAAAAAATGTATCGAAATGATATATTAATTGTTACTGCCGACCATGGCTGTGATCCTACCACACAGGGAACTGATCATACCAGAGAGTATATTCCCGTACTAATTTACGGACCGCCCATTAATTCAGGACTTAATATTGGCGTTCGAGATAGTTTCTCTGACATTGGAGCTACTATAGCAGATATTTTTGATGTAAAGACCAATATCGCTGGTAAAAGTTTCTGGGAAGATATTGTCCTGTCTGTGTAAGGAATAGCAATAGTGAAGGTATTTAAACCACTTGCCTATTTATTAATTATATCTTTGTTGGTTACACCGGCGTGTATCCTGGAAGTAGAGGATGGTGGAGGAGGAAGTTATACTCAATGGAAATATGAAATAAAACAAGTTATTTATTCGATTTACGAAGGCTACAATAACAGAAATATTTTCCAGATAATGGAACACTTTTCCCAAGATTTTATGCATAATACCATGAATTATAATGATGAAGAATCACTATGGTATGATAGATTCGATCAGGATTACACTGCCAATGTATATAATATTGACATTGAAATTATTAATGATGCTTATGCCAAAACAAGTTACTATTTACAGCTAAATGGCAACACTTATAATGTAAATTCCTTCAGTGAATTTTACAGCGATGTCACAATTTTCCGCAGAGAAAACGGATACTGGAGAGTTTACGGTAATCAAAATCCAGGTTGGCAATATTATGATATAAATGTAGATTCTTACCCCGAAGGAGCTAGAATTTATATAGATGGAAATTATACCGGGCAAAATACTCCGGCTACCATAGAAGACATAAGTCCGGGTCAATACACTTTGGGAGTTTATTTGCGAGGCTATAATGAGATTTCGGAAACTATCTATCTGGATGAAGATATATACAAAAATTATGATTTACAGACCCCTTCTGAACCCAAACCTGATATAAATATTACTTCTCCTGAAAATGGAGAAACATTTAACGATACAGAGTTTTTGCTTAATGGATACATAAATAATTTTGATGGTAATGAAGCGATTTTGACTTATAATGGTATTGAATACTCAATTGAGGTAGATTCATTTAATGATTTTAGAGTTTATGTAAATTTAAATCAATATGAAAATACATTTTTTATAAGAGCAACGAACAATCAGGGAAATACTGGTACCACAGTGGATTACACGATTTATAGAGAATTCTAGCAATATTTTATAACTTATTTATTCATTTTTAGATTTTAATATTCAGTATAAATATCCTAAAAAAATGTGTTTTTTAATATTCTAAAATTCTTACAAATGGCTTTGTATAAATAAAAAACTTTACTAAAAATATAAACTTTCTGAAAAATGCACTAAATATTTAGCAAAAGGTGATTATAAGATAAATGATTTTAAGAAACAAAATTTTGCTTTTACTGGTTTTTAGTTTGCTGATTTGTTCACTGTCTCTGGCACAACAGGATTATAATTATATAAATAAGATATCTACTGAAGGTAACATTAATGTTACTGATGATTTAATTATATCTACATCTCAATTAGAAACAGGAGAGCTATATAGTCAGGATGATATAAATACCGCTATTAAAAACCTCTATGGTCTTGGATTATTCAAAGATATTTCAATCTTCACTCGTGATTACGAAGATGGATTGGAAGTAGTAATTTCTGTTAAAGAATGGCCCGTCATCAATAGTCTTGAAATTTTAGGTAATGAAGAAGTAAAGAAAAAGACGATTTTATCAGAAATTTCACTTGGCAGAGGTGAGTATTTTTCTGATAGGCGTAAATTCAAAATAAGAAACAAGATTTTGGCTTTATATCGTGAAGAAGGTTTTCAATTAGCCGCTATTGAATTCCAGGAAGAAGAACTTGAAAACAACAGGATTAATTTAAATATAGAAATAATGGAAGGCGATGAAGTCCGCATAAAAGAGATAGTTTTTAATGGTAACAAAAACATGCCCTCTGATGAACTTCGTGGTGAAATGAAGACCAAGCCAAAAGGATTTTTCAGATCTGGTAAGTTTGAACTGGAGAAATTTAAAGAAGACCTTGTTAGAATCGAAGATTTTTATAAATCAAAAGGTTATATAAATGCTGAAGTTCTGGACTGGAATACAGAGTATGAAGAAGATAGTAAGTTGAAAATGGTTATTGATGTTTTTGAAGGTAATCAATATAAATTGTCTGATATTGCGGTAGAAGGAAATACACGCTTTGATGAGAATCAAATAACAAGCAAACTTGATCTGCGAAAAGGTGAAGTGTTTAACGAAGAAGAATTCAACAAAAAATTGGCTGATGTACGTTCAATGTATTTTGAAGATGGCTATATCTACTCAACAATAAATAGAGAACTTGATACAAAAAATGATTCTGTAGATATAACTCTTAATATTAATGAAAATACTAGAGCAAAAGTAAGAAAAATTTTTATAAAAGGAAACAAAAAAACAGAAGAGAAAATAATTAGACGCAAATTGGCAATTTCTCCTGGTGATTATTTCCGCCAATCACTGATAATGCAAACCCAAAGAAATATATATAACATGGGATTTTTTGAGCCTAATATTGGTATTGATTATCAGCCTATTAATGATGAAGGTGATATTGATTTGATTTTTAATGTGAAAGATAAGGTTTCTGGTAATGCAAATTTTGGTGTAAACTACGATGCAATAAATGGTTTTGTAGGTTTTATATCTTTGGCTCACAATAATCTGTTTGGAGAAGCTAAAAAGGCAGAAGTAAAATGGGAATTCAGTGGAAAAAAGCAGGATTATGACATTAGTTATACTGATCCATATGTTTTCAACACAAATTTACTAGCCGGTATCGATATTTATCATACGCAGAATCAATGGGATGATTGGAATTATGAAGTTCATAGAACAGGTGGTGGATTTCGCATCGGTTCAAAGATTCCCTGGCTAAATTTTAGCAGATTTACTACAGGTTTTTCTCTAACCAACAAAGAATATAAAATTTTACACAAAGATAACGAGGTGATTGATGAATTGCAGAATCTAGTAGATGAGGGCAAACAGATTAGTAACTCCATGTATCTGAGTCTGGAAAGAGACAATCGTAATAATATTTTCCGTCCCAGTCAGGGTTCCTATACAAAACTTTACACAGAATTTGCTGGCTCAATCCTGGGTGGGAATGAAGAATACGTCAAACAAATTTTACAAACTAATTGGCATTTTCCGCTTTTTTGGAAGTTTGCTTTTGGTATGAAAATAAGATTAGGTAACATCCAACCTATAGGCTCAGCTGACATAGTTCCATTAGATGAAAAATTTTATCCTGGTGGTATCGGCCCTGATGGCATTAGAGGATACCCGGATAGAAGTATAGAACCCGAAGATGCTGAAGGTGCAAACGCAGAATTTATTACCTCCTATAGCATTAATTTCCCTCTGTCCGGCGATCAAATAGTGGGTCTGGCCTTCCTTGATGCCGGAAATTCTTACCGTGATTTTTCTGCTATCAATCCTCACTATCTAAAACGAGGTGCAGGAGTGGGGGTGCGTGTGCAAACTCCCATGGGACTTATTGGCTTTGATTATGCCTATGGATTCGATAGAGATGTAAATAACAAATGGGAATTCCATTTCCAATTTGGTTCAACTTTTTAATTAAAAACATATAAGGAGACAAAATGAGAAAAATATTTATCCTACTAACATTGATACTTATTACAACTGCAGTATTTGCTCAAGATATGAGAATTGCCTATCTTGATATAAACAAAGTATATAACCAGTTCCCCGACAAGATGGCTGCAGAAGAACAATTCAATAAAGAAGCACAGCAATGGGAACAAGAATTAATGCAAAAAGAACAAGAAATCCAAAAATTACGAGAAGAGTACAATAACTTGCCTCCTATCGTTACAGAACAACGTAAAGAAGAGAAGCAAGCTCTTATTGAGAAAAAAGAAAAAGAATATCAGCAGCTTGCCCAGAAGTTAAGAAATCAAGCTATGCAAAGGCAAACTGAATTGCTGGAGCCCATAAGTAAGGAAATTGTAAATGCTATTAATAGAGTTGCTGAAGAAAATGACTATGATCTGGTAATAAATTCTATGCAAGGCGAAGTGGTTCTTTATGCTAATCCTGAATTGAATATAACTGAACAGGTCATTGAGGAATTAAATAAACAAGAAGACGAATAAATGAAAGAATTTGAACAAAAGCTTAGTTCAAAAGAAATACAGGAGATAGTCGGGGGGGAATTAATACAGAATAAATCTGTTTTTATCAATTCTATTGGCGATTTGATGGAAGCTGATAATAATTCTGTTGCATTTTATAATGACGAAAAATACAGGGAAAAATTTAAGAATTCCGATGCGGGTTTGATATTTATACCTTCTGACTCATTAGCAGAAGATAAATCTAGAAATTATATTATTATTGAACAACCTTACTATGCATTTCTGAAAGTAATTGATTATTTTCTCAAGAGTGAAAAAAGAAATAAAATTGATGGTCAGCTAATTGCTGATTCTGCCGGAATTCATTCTTCCGTTAAGCTACCTCAGAACGTAAAAATTGGTTCTAATGTTATAATAGGCAAAAATTCCACTATTGGTGACCTTACAGAAATTGAAGATAATACGGTAATTGGGGCAAAAGTTGGAATTGGTAGTAAAACTCATATCTATCCTGGTGTAATAATTTATCATGACTGTAAAATCGGCAATAGGGTTAATATTCATTCGGGAACTGTGATTGGCTCTGATGGCTTTGGTTACCTTTGGGATGGTAAAAAGCAGCGAAAAATTCCTCAAATAGGTAGAGTTATAATAGAAGATGAAGTAGAATTGGGAAGTAATGTTTCTGTTGATAGGGGGGCTCTTGGAAATACTATTATACGCGAAGATACTAAGATAGACAATTTAGTTCAAATCGGTCATAATGTAGAAATTGGAAAACATACTATTATCTGTTCTCAAACCGGAATAGCCGGTAGTTCAAAAGTGGGTAATAATGTTACTTTGGCAGGTCAGGTAGGAGTTGCAGATCACGTAACCATCGGTGATGATGTAACTGTAGCTGCTATGTCTGGTATATCAAATGATGTTCCTGACGGCAAAATAATGTTTGGATATCCCGCTACCGAAGCTGGAAAGCAGAAAAGAATTATAGCTAGCATGAGATCACTACCCAAGTTGAGAAAAATTTTAAGACGTTTACAAAAGAGGATTGATGATTAAAGATATAGAACACCAACAGACAATTAAATATTCTGGAAGTTATAAGGGTATAGGGTTGCATTCTGGAAAAATTAGTACAGTTACCTTTAAACCTGCTAAAGAAAATACCGGCATAATATTTAGACGCGTTGATCTACCTGGAAAACCTGAAATTCCCGCAGATATGAAACATGTTATTAGCCTGGACCGAGGAACAAATATCGGCATCAAAGAAGCAACTGTAGCCACTATTGAACATGCTCTTGCAGCCATTAAAGGTCTAAAAATTGATAACATTATTGTGGAAGTAGATGGCGAAGAAATTCCTGTGGCAGACGGTAGCGCAATTGAGTACATAAAAGTTCTCCAGAAATGCAAGATAGTTGAACAAGAAGTAGAAAGAAGGTATCTGGTTATAAACAAACCACTTTCTTTTTCGGTACCAGAACGAGATGTGGATGTTGTTGTAGTTCCGTCAGATTCGCTTAAAGTAACTTTCTTTATTGATTTCGCACATTATAATCTCAAACCTCAATACACATCCATGGTTTCTCTGGAAGATGAATTTGTAGAAGGTTTTGCCTCTGCAAGAACATTCTGTTTTGTGCATGAAATACTGGAATTGAAAAAAGCAGGTTTGATCAAAGGCGGAACCCTGGATAATGCAATAGTTGTTGGTGATCCTAATATTGATGAAGAACGGATGGAGGAATTACGAGAACTTTTTGATTATGAAGGAAAACTGGAACTTAATGAAGATAATCTGCTTAACCGAAAACCCCTTCGCTATTATAATGAACCTGTGAGACATAAAGTCGTAGACCTTATAGGCGACCTGGCTTTATTGGGAATTTCTGTAAAAGGGCATATTTTGGCTGCACGTTCAGGTCATAAAACAAATATTGAATTAATAAAAAAGATAAAAAAACTATATGAAAATGAAATTCTGCAAGCAAAGTACCAGAAAAAGACATTAAAAGATGTAGTTTTTGATAATGAAGCAATAAGACGCATACTGCCACACCGCTATCCACTTTTACTGGTGGATAAAATTACTGAATTTGTACCGGGTGAAAAAATTATTGGTATCAAAAATGTGACCAGTAATGAGCCTTTTTTCCAGGGACATTTTCCCGATCATCCTGTGATGCCTGGTGTTTTGATAATTGAAGCTATGGCTCAAACCGGTGGAATACTCGTTCTTAATGAATTTGATAATCCCGAAGATTATGTCGCCTATTTTGTTACTATCGATAAAGTAAAATTTAGAAAGATCGTTGTTCCAGGTGATCAACTAAGATTTAATATGAAATTGAAAAAATCAAGAGCCGGCATTTCCCAGATTGAAGGAAAAGCATATGTAGGTGACAAGGTTGTATGCGAAGGTGTGTTAAAAGCTAAAATAAGTAAAAAGAAAAATGAGTAAAATTCACGAAACAGCTATAGTAGATAAAAATGCCCAAATTAATTCCGATGTGGAAATTGGTCCATATTCAATAATTGGTCCAAAAGCAAAGATCGGCAAAGGCGTAAAAATTTATTCAAATGTGGTAATAAATGGTCTTGCTACTATAAAGGATAATTGTGAGATATTTCACTCCGCTGTAATCGGCACAGTGCCCCAGGATCTTAAATATAGAGGAGAAGACTCTGAAGTTATTATTGGTAAAAATACTACAATAAGAGAGTTTGTCACCGTAAATTTATCAACTAGTATAGATAATCCAACTCGAGTTGGCGATAATTGCTTACTAATGACCTATGTTCATATAGCTCACGATTGTAATCTGGGCAATAACGTGATACTGGCAAATGCAGTAAATTTGGCTGGACATGTAACAATCGAGGATAATGCAATAATTGGAGGACTTACTCCTATTCACCAATTTGTTCATATAGGAACTTTTGCTTTCGTGGGAGGTTTGTCACGAGTTAGCAAAGATGTTGCTCCTTATACACGTGGTGCAAGTGTACCTTACAAAACCAGTGGTCTAAACTCGATTGGTTTACGTAGAAATAATTTCAAAAAAGAGACCCGCAGGACGCTAAAACACTTATACAAAATATTTTACACATCCAACCTTAATACTTCCCAGGCTCTAAAAAAGATTAAGCAGGAAGTCGAAATGATAGAAGAAGTGGAACATTTTATAAAATTCGTAGAATCTTCGGAACGTGGAATTGCTAAATAATTTGTGAATAATTTGACAAGAAGTAAGCGTATAAAGTAGTTTGGAAAAACGCTAAGAATATAAAAAGAACATAATATTAAAAAGGAGGAATCCTATGACAAAAAAGGATCTCATTGAAAACGTAGCTTCAGACGTTGATATTTCTAAAAAGAAGGCTGGAGAAGCTCTTAACGTGATACTAGACAGTATCAGAGAAAGCTTGACAGATGGAGAGAAAGTCACATTGGTTAACTTTGGCACTTTTTCTACCAAAAAAAGAAAAGCACGCCAGGGCATGAATCCCGCAACAGGTGAAAAAATTCAAATACCTGCTACCACAGTTGCAAAATTCAAACCCGGTAAAAAACTTAAAGAAGCTGTTAAGTAAAGAGTTATGAATTTATAAAAGAAGGTGGGCTTTGCTTGCCTTCTTTTTTTCTTAAAATTAAATTTAACTGAGGTTGATATGAAATTTTCAGTACAAAAAGAAGAAATTTTACCAAAAATACAATTCGTTAATAGTATTGTACCTATTCGTAATCCCTTACAGATATTAACCAATATCCTTTTTGAAATTGATAAGAATGAAAATATCCTCAAATTAGCTTCTACAGATCTAGAAGTTTCAGCTGTTACAGATGTTACCTGCAATGTCGAAGAGGAGGGAAATATTGCAGTTCCAGCCAAAAAAATTACAGAAATAATTCGCTCCTTACCGGATAATGAAATATTTTTTGAAACAAAAGATAAATCCTTACATGTTAAATGCGAGCACATCAATTTTGATTTGATATACACAGGTACAGATGACTTTCCGGAAATGCCAGAACGCGATTGGGATGATAGTTTTCAGATTGATGCTAATCTGTTTTCAGATATGGTTGAAAAAACTTCTTTTGCTGTGTCAGAACAGGTGGGGAGACCAGCTTTTTCCGGTGTACTATGGGAAATTGATAGTGACACACAGATTATGGTAGCCACCGATGGTAAACGTTTGGGAAAATTCAAAACTGATCTCTCCCTCAATGTAGAAAAGAATAAGATGATCATTCCCATAAAGGGCTTGAACCTTGTTCGAAGAATCATTGGTGATAATGGAGAAAAATTGGATATCCTGCCAGAAGAAAATGTAATTAGTTTCAAATACGATTCCTATAAAATATTTTCACGATTAATTGAAGCTAATTATCCTGATTATGATGCAGTGATACCTTATGATAATTCCAAATTTGTCAAAATGAATCCTCAGGATTTCAAAAAAGCTGTGCAACGTATTTCTTTACTGGCTTCAGAAGATACATTAAAAGTAAAATTGATTTTTTCTGAAGGAAAACTCG
>Ga0102934_1000189_pt1 | contig 37634 bp, 13 predicted proteins | sample SalPonR2_A_D1_MG_FD_78175 | JGI IMG/M metagenome (GOLD analysis project Ga0102934, IMG submission 78175) | Salt pond soil microbial communities from South San Francisco under conditions of wetland restoration - Salt Pond MetaG R2_A_D1_MG | ecosystem: Environmental > Aquatic > Marine > Intertidal... | reverse complement strand
GTTTTCACCTGCCCTTGGAAACGTACTTGGACCCGCTGGGTGAGCTGCAACGATTGTTGGAAGACCTGGCGCAGGGAAACAAAGCAAGCTTGCCATTCTTCCACCGCGTGGATCCAGCCAAGGATGACATGCCGGGTTACGCCTCGATTGTGGAGGAGCCCATGGACCTGGGGACGATCGTGCAGCGGCTCAAGACTGGTTGGTACGAGGAAGAGGCAATCCATCGAGGGAAGGTCCTGGGGGAAGGAAAGGAAAAGGAGGAGCCGACGCAGGCGAAGCAAAAGGAGGAACAAATGGGGGAGGCCGGAGGGGAAGCCCCGAAAGAAGAGGAAAACGGACGCGAGGCTGCTGATCCTCTGCCCGCAGGAAGTGGCGTGGAGGATACGGCCCAAACCGTCCCCTCAACGGCTGCTGCAGGAGAAACGGTGCCTTCCTTTGGATCGCGGGGGCTCAGCACCCGTAGCAAAGGTCGGGGGGCAAAGGGTGTGTTGGATGATGTGCGTTTGGTCTGGGTAAACTGCGAACAGTACCACGGCCCCGATGCCGCGTTGACGGAAGTGGCACAGGCGCTCTCGGAAGAATTGGAGGAAAAAATTCAGACACGGGTTCTGGAGCCGTTGGAGAGACGGGCAAAGTGGTTGGCAGGTGAGGGAAGGAAGGAGGGAGAGGTGGAGGACGGAAAGAGGGAGGAGGAAGACAGGGTTTTGGGCCTTGGCGGGGACGGGGAGGGGGAAGACGGGGGAGTCGCGGCATCCACGACGACGGAAGTGGGGAGCAAGCTGACTTCCAGCTTAGGCTTGGCTAGCGCTCCCGACATCCAAGGGTGGAAAACCGTGGTGGATCAGTTGGGGCGATTGACCTTTGCAGAGCTGCCTGTCAAGACCCGAGTCATGGTCCTGCGATGGCTAGCTGACGAGGTCGCATCCTCGGCCACAGTCCGAGAGTTGCTGGAAAATGTGGCGGGAGCCCGCGAACCGTACCGAAAAATGGCAGCACGTAGGACTGCCTTCCGTGCGCAGAAGGCACATATGGCTGCGCAGCAACAAGCCGCTCAGGCATCTGGGTACGCTCCCCCGCCAAGCCCGGCAAATTTAGAGGGTTGGACACAGGCGGACGAGCGGGAGTTCCTGCGCGTGAGTGAATTGGCCTTAAAAGATCTGAGGCTGCGGCCCTTGGGTGTGGACCGGTTTCATCGCCGGTATTGGACGTTTCCAGGGGACAAAAAGCACGCGGTGTACGCGGAGGACGAGGCTGACGGGCCGGTCACGGTTGTGTATCGGAGCAAGGTAGACCTGATTGCCTTGATTCGGTGGCTGTCCGACCGCACTCTAAGAGAGGGCGCTCTGCGGAGCCGAGTCATTGAACTTACGGAGAGATATTACCCGGATGGTCCAGATTTGACCCAAGCTGTAAACGTCCCCTATTCTCCAGTCCCGAACGGTGAAGGGGCGGTGAATGGAAGGAAAAGCACAGAGCCAGCGGACGCATTTTGTCGCTACCAGAGCGCGTACGCTGGAGTCAATCTTCCCTCAGAACAACAAGCCATGATGCCTGACCTGTACAGATATATTTGCTACCCCTTAGGGATCACGGCCAGGGAGCGAGGATGCCTGGGGCTTGTCTACGCTGATCAGGAGTTGAAACTGACGGCGTACCGTGACCACAGGCAGAATCTGGTCCGCACCCCTCCATTTCCGCGAATGGGGATCAACGTGGACGATCGCATCGTCCTAGTAAATGGAAAGCTGATTGATGGGCCGAAATGGCCCGCAGGGGCAGTCGAGGACGACAGCACTCTGGTCCACCTGCCAGGCGGAGAGACGGAGGAGTTTCAACTGATGATTTTGCGAGAGGCAGGGGGGGCGCAGACTTCCATCAACGTCCAACAGCTCCCTCCACGGGTGACATGCAGCGAGTGGAATTTCGTACAAGGCTGGCTTTTGCATTTGGAACGGGAGATGTGTCACCCATTGGCCATCGGCCCCGACTGGGAGGGAAGTGGAGCCAAGGCACGCTGGAGGCAGATGGTCATGCGCGCGCTGGATGGGGAAAAGAAGAAGGCGGAAAGTCTGAGGAAAGCCGCGCTCGAGCTGGAGGGGAGGTTGCGAGCATGCGGCACCGTCTTGAGCAAAGAGGATAGGGAAGGGCGGGCCAAGGGGACTGGGGGGAAGTGGCGGCAATATATGAGTTTGGCTCAAACGCCCTCGCAGTTACTCTTGGGCTTGCGACTCCTTCATTCCCTTCTTGACCGGCGTGTCCTCAACCGGGCCTTACAATCTATGGAACGCGCGGCGTGGCAGGCGCTGTTGCCCAAGGAAAAGAGCATCGAACTTCCCGACGTGGGCTCTTTTGTCATCTACTACCCGCAGGGACACAAAGCAGCGATGCGACACAACGCCCGCTTTCAAGGCCCCATGTGGAATGTGGAAGGACCGCACGAGGAGCAAAATGGGGCGGCTGCGGGAGCGGGGGCAGTGCAGGTGTGCCAGGTGCACGGCATCGAATACCACGCCTTCGACCCGACGGCCAAGGATCCTTTTGCGTCTTCTGCTTGGGCAAGAGTCAAATTGGCGCGTCTGAACGAACCAGCTTACCACTATTTTTACCCCGAGAGGAAACTTCGCCTGTACCGTCCTGTGGAACCGCGCGCCTCACTGTCCCGCCTGCTGGCACGGGTGGTGTTGTCTGCGATGGAGCTGCGAGAAGCGGATCAATTCTGCGAGCCGGTTGACAGGAACGAGTACCCGGATTATTACGAAATGATCTGGAACCCCATGGATTTCACGACCCTATTGTCCAGGGTCCGCCGGCATATGTATGGCGAGTTGTCAACATTTCTGAAAGATCTGGAGCTGATATCACGCAATTGTCACGCGTATTGTGACGCACGCTTCCCCACTCTTCCTGTTCTCGCTGATCAAGTAGTTGGGGTAGCAAAGGAGACTGTCAAGTACTTGGAGCCCAAGATTCGCAAGGCGGAAAAGGAGATCCGTGTTTTGTGCGAGCGAAGTAATTTCAACGACGTCATCCCGTACGTGAAGAAAGAGGCGCCGCTGGAAGAAATGTTTGTCTGCGACCGATCCAAGCCTCCTGGAGGCAACCGTCCCAAGAGCAAGGCGTCTGGGAGAACGACACCGAACGCGTTTGGTGACGCGTCCCCGTCTGCTTCAGGACATGCCACACCCGTTAAAGTGGAAGGAAATGGCAGCCAAAGTGAAAGCTCTGAGGGTCAAGGAGAGGCGAGACCACGGCCATTCACGGAGTCCACCGCACCGTCAACACAGGCGGCCTCGCCCATGGTTGCCACTGCTCCCTCTCCCTTATCGTACCCTGCGGCTACCGCCCCTCTCGTTCCCTCTGCACCCGCTACTGAAGCGTTCCCATCACAAGCCTCCCCGTCGATCCCACCGCCACAAACCGCTGGGTCGTTTACGCATGCCTTTCCAGCGCCGGCTAACGGGCCCACTCCCCCTTCCTGTTCCTCTGCGCCTGCCCCCACCCCTGTCCCTGCTCCTGCACCTCACCCATCCTCGCTTCCCCAGCCGCAACCCACGCCGACCAACACCGGAAATTCTTGGCTACCGCAGCAGCATCCACAACAACCTCCACCACAACACCAGCCCCAGCAGCATCAGCAGTATCAGCATCAACCAGCATCACAGCCGCAGCAGCAGCAGTATCAGCATCAACCAGCATCACAGCCACAGCAGCAGCAGGTTCAGCCACCCCGTCCGGTGGGAGTACCGTATCCAGGCGGCGGCCCCTATCCAACCTCAATTTCGGCCCGCCCCGCGTATTCCCAGCCCTCCGCCATTCCTCCTGCGCCCGCAAAGCCCTCCACTTCCCACACCCCTTCCACGGCGCCTGTGTCGACCTTGGCGCCCGCCACTGGTGCCACGATGCCTATGGGCCCCGTCCCCGGAGGGGGGCCTCCCAGTGTCTACGGCACTTACGCGGGGCAGGGCGCCAGGCCTCCCCCCGGCCCAAGCAGCGGCTATTATAACACATACTCCCACTCGTACACCCACCCCGCTCCTCCCTCCTCTGCCCCTTCCACCTCCGTCGCGGGTGTACAATCTAGTGCCCCTTCTCCCTATGCAACAGGCTATCCCTACCCTCCCAGTCATCCTCATCCTCAGGCCGGCGGTGAGTCCTCTGCCCCCCCGTCTTCCTACGCTGCACCTGGATATTCGTATCCAACCTATTCGACCGGCTCGGCACCCTCAGGGGCTACCGCTTATCCAGGGTACCATGCCCCTCGCCCACCGCCGTCCTCCACCTCGTCCTCCTCCCAGCCGGCCACCGGCACCTCGAGCACTCAAGCTGCCTATCAGTACGCTCATCCCCACCCCGGGACTGCTACTTACCAGCACCTCCCCCCTTCCTCCGCCCATGCCCCCGCTTATCGCCATCCGGAGCATCCGCAGCAACAGCCCCCCCCCACCAGCAGCAGCAGCAGCCGCAGCCTCAACGCAAACCGCAAGGAAGTCCAGCAGGGACACCTGCGGGTCAACATCCGCCACAGCAGCCACCGCAGCAGATGGCGACACCGAAAGTGGTGGAGACCTTTTACGTGGGTGTCTGGCTTTTGAACTCCGTGCCTGAATTCATGGTTTCTCGTCCACGTTACGAGCAAGCTCTGAAGAGGACTTGGCGCAAGGAAGATCGCTTCGACGCGTGTTGGTCGTCGGAAGATGTCGGAGAGGAAGGGAGCGTGTACAGCGGGACGGTGATTGGGGCAAGGCCGCCGGATCCGGTCACGGGCCTCTTGCCCTGGACGGCACTGCAGATGGAGCGGGACAGCGGGAAGGTGGATTTCGTGAACCCTTGGAACATCGACGTCTTGCCCTCCGACGGCGGCCCGGTGGTGCCGGGGGGCAAGTTGGAGTATCACGGTATGTACGACTTGTACAAGCACCATCACTCCCTCTTGGACCGACCACGAGACCCGGAAATGAAAGACGCGGGATTGGATGTCCTAGGGCCACGGGGACCAGGGGTATACGCCCCGCCTTCCTACTCCTACCATCCCCAACAGCAAGCGTACCAAGACCATCCGCGCCACCCGCCGACAGACAGCGCAGCAGCCGGGGCTCAGGCACAAGGCTATGCAGCATATCCTTCTTATCCCTATGGAGCATATACTGGATATGCGTATGGGTCTGTGCCTGGAGGGTACGGCTATCCGTAGTGGATTTGTTGTGTAAGAACAGGGAGGGTATTGAGAGCTGCACACTACCGCACTTCGTCCTAATAAACTCCATGCCGTATGGTGAAAAGGACGAAATATGTTGTGTGAAAGCGCTGCGGTTCTGAGGAGCTTGAGGTATATCTGCTGCTCTGTCTATGATGATCGGCAACATTCCATGATGCAACTACATGTAAGCATTAACGCACAGCACAAAAGACAAATTGACGACAAAGAAATAGGAAACGCGGAAATTTTCAGCTATTGATGGGTATCAATTTTACTTGCTTTAAATCTTATTCGGCAATGTGGCGAATTGTGTGAAAGCGTACTAGCTTCATCACTCATATGGGCGAGGAAGGCTGCGATGGGTATAAATTGTAACAGAGATAGCAACTTGATAAGCGAAATACAACTCGATGCCCGTAACTCAAAAGAAGGCAGCAAAATTGTAGAAAATCGTTCTACAGAGAATGTTAGACCCCCGAGATTCTTTTCCACCCCAAACACACCAGAAGAAAAGAAAATCGGTAATTTGCGCTTTTTTTCCGGAGAAAGGGCGGGCTGGTAAGATCCTTCTTACTGAGCAGAGATTCGCCGAGCAAAGCCCTGACGATACCAATATCTGTACTCTGGAATGCAACGACCAGGAACACGGCCCCCGCCGACGAGGTGGCGGTAACATAATGTGTGACTTTTTCTTTGTGCGGCTCCTGGAACCGACGCGCTACCGTGGGAATTCCACCTATACCCGTGGCCGAGACTTATTGCCTGAGCTTCCCTCCCAGCGAGGATGAGATCAGCTGTCGGGGCTGAAATATGCGGCCATATTTTGCATCTCGCATATTTGCCAGCCAGGGTGGATAGATGTTGTCCACATAACATGGGAATTCCATCACACAGATTATTAGACCACGACGCGCTCTCACACTGTTTTTGTTGGTTTATTTGCTTCACGCAGGCGGTGCGAGGAGGTCAGTGACCGCGGTCCCCCAGGTCACCGTACGTCATAGAACTCGCAAGCTCAAGTAAGAGCAAAAGCGTGCAAGAATCTCTTCCTAAGCCTATGCCTGCATCCTCCACAAGGTATACTTCCCTTTCCATGATATTCTGTATACTTTGGTCGGCAATGTACGGGTAAAAGTGTTACTGAACAGTTTGGGGAAGCTGATCCTATCTTCGCATACATCACCTAAACAGCGTTGTAGTCGAGCAAGAATATCCATCAGCTCTCAGGTTACAATCGCTTCCACATCATGCAACACACGACGCACCTTCACGACATATTGTTCTGACACCTTCGCCTTGTCGGGAGGAAGAATCACTGGAATCGAAGACGGACAAGACGCGGCAATTAAGATCGGCAGACCAGGCCTCCGGGAAAGATGAAGAAGAGGTAAGCTATTTTGCCCTGATGGTTGGATAAAAACGCAAGAGAATTGGCCTGCGTAGACTTCAAAGTTTTGGTTAGGTTGCGATAGTAATTTAGCTGGAGAGCGGTCCATCAAAATGACTTTCCTGAGATTCGGAAGTTGAGGCGGTATATAATTGGTATTTGGCAGCATAGCACGTGGTCAGTCCTAGGCACTTTCTCCGACCCTTTCAATAATTTCGATGCATTTCATATGTTTCAGGGAGAAGTGCGAATGACATAGAGCACGGAGAGGCAGTAGTTCCTTGCCTTCTTTTGTAATCATCCTCACTCGACGGTCCTTGGTTGCGATCTTTCCTCGCAGGTCTCTCCATATCCGCTTCCTTCCCTTAAATCCCGTCGATCCGTGAGCCGGTCGAGCGATATTGATGTAGCTTCTGTCTGTATCCCTTCGTATCGAGCCACCGCGAACTCAACTTCTGGATCGGGCCCCGTCATCTTCGAAATTCTGGTGAAGCCTGCGGAGCGCTCTGATGCTTGGACAGTGTACAGGTAGGGCCTGCATTCTTTTCCTGGATCGTTTTGTTAACTGGTAACATCGATTGATTTGTATTGAGGTTCCTCTTTCTGAACCTCGTCCTCTGCACTCCCCGAACGAACGGCGTCAATGCATCCTTATCCAAATGCTTTCATATTTCTCCCACCCTCCCAGGCGATTTTCCAATTTTGTGACTCTCCACCTGGCATTCCCATCTGAGCTGACCGCTTTGCTTCCACCGCTTCCACCCAAGCGTTGGTGGCCTCTCCATTATCTCCGACCCTCCTTATATCCATCCTTTCTGGAGGAACGGCGGGCCTCACTGGAGAAGTACCTGGAACAAGTAGTGGCGAATGAAGAGCTCCGACTTTCCGCGAGTTTTCGAGAGTTCATTGGGTTGAAATTGGGGGTTGACAGGAGCAAGGAGGGAAGGAGCCGGGAGGGGAGAAGTATAAGTGTAGTTGGGGGCGGAGAGGAGGACGGGCTCTGGTTTTTGAGAAACGAGGCCTTGAGAGAGGCAGAGACCGAGGCTGAAGCCGACGACGAGGAGGAGTGCCAAGGTTTGGTTTCTTTCCCGTACGTGACTTCACGGTCGATCCGGGGGAATTTAGGAGGGGGAGGACAAAGAGGGCTCTCTGGCCACGGCATGGAGGGGCAGGCACGGAAAGAGTGGCGGCGGACATGGGTCTCCAAGACGTTGGATCCGCGGGATCAGCTCTGGAACCTTTTCAAGAAATCGACCGCGAGCCCACTGAGTGAAAGCTCGAGCAGGCGAGGCGGGATTTTTTCGACCGGGATGGTGCCCTGCTCTGTCTACTAGTCGCGAAGGCGACCTACGTCTTGACGGAGGGATTATGGCGGTCTGGTCAGGATACCTGCTTCTGGTCTACATTTTAATATATATATATATATATAGATATATATGATATGATATCTAGAACTTGCTCGGCGAGAACAAGGCGAAAAGTCGCTTTCTCAACGGGCTTCAAATTTTCTCAATTCGGCGACCGGTGTAAGAGCAAATGCACGAAGGAAGCAACATTGTTGTTGCAGCAGAAAATCTTGGAACGTGGATTATCCAAATAAAATGTTTGAGCCCAGACGACACGTGCATGCAAGCGATTCAAAAGATAGCGAGAGAGAGACAGAAATGATTAAGGAACTGGAGAAATACTCAAGTGTGAAATACACCCTAGAGTGTGTGCCTATGGATGCAAACAGTCGGACATGACCAGTCTGTCATTTCTGAGTACGTATGCAGGGGACACATATATGTACAGGTTGGTCCGGCCAACGCGAGCGATTTTTACGAAAACGGCTTTCAGAGAAAGGGTAGACATGGTAAAAACTACTAAAGCATTTGGTTGCTGGTTCTGGCCGGTGCGAGAACGGAGGGGTAACAAGGAAGTTGGAAGCGTGGCAGGGAGGTGAAGCACGCCCTTGATCGGTAAAGGAAAATTTTGGCATGTCCGTACGAAAAGGCGAAATGTGGATGTACCCTTGGAGAGGGTGCTGGTTATTACTTGGAAAGCGTCGAAGGGCCATCTGTGCATGGATGACAGCGGGCATTGCTTATAGGAGATTCACATCTTTAAAGGGATGGCTTTGGTCGGAAACGCGTACAGTGCGGGAGCGGTGAGGCCGGGAGTGTATGCATCCTGCCTCCTGGCGTCTTCCGTCCGCTAATTTTTGTTCACAAGGTAATTCATCTTTGAAATCTCGTCCTGTACTCAATATGCATGACAGGGCATGATATAATGGAAGTGGGTCATTTGTCAAGCAAGTTGGGGGATAAGAAACTGCTCAGAAGGATCATGCTTAGGTAGATTTCTTTTCTCATTTCTCTTTTTCGGAACTGCTCGTGGCAATGTCCCGTCTTATCCGGGTGAGCTTCTTTTTCCTCCCTTCGCAGCATCAGTAGCCGTATTTAACGTTTTACCCCACAGATCATCTCGTATGCATTTTAACAGGCAGTGCTGCGCTAGCAGCACTCGCAACAGACACACGAGTCTGATGACATCCGAGTTGTCTCATTCTCCACCCCTCATGGATACTTATAGATACTTATGGATAAACGAAATCTCCCCACACTCAGCAACTTCGCCATGTAAATAAATGAAATAACGCACTTGTGTAGGTTTTAACTTACACAAAGTGCGAGCACCTGACACTTGCGCTTGTAGCTTCAACACATTTCCAACTTTTCAGGAGGACAAGTGTCAACCATCAAAGCGCGCAAAATCGTTCTGTTTCCTATGGCTGAGCGCCTGTCGAATGTACCCCGGCATAGTACCCTCCTTCTGCTTCTTCTCCGCGTACCCCCCCAGACACTTCTCCCCCGAAATGTCCGTACAAGGCAAAGGCAACTTGACTGCCGAATCCTGCTGAGAAACGCAACGCATACCGTGCCGCGTATTTTCCCCCTTTCCCCAGATTGATGCTCCCCAAATACGGATCTGTGCTGGCTTCATCCAAATTAGCAACTCGAGGGATGATTCCCGATCTCAGGATCTGCACAGCGGCGATATCCTCGAAGGAGACGCCCATGGGATGTCCTGTGTATCCCTTGGTATTCAATATCACCAAATTCTTCATGCCCTCCTCTCCGAAACATGTGCGCAGGGCAAAAATCTCGTTAGCGGCGCAGGAGGACGCATCTGAGGCATGTGTACTTGTTTCATGCGAAAGGTAGACCCCCTCTCTGGCAATAGCCTGTCGAGTGATTCCAAACTTCTTTTCCAGCGCCACCAAGAATCGCTCCAACTCCCCAGCAATGTGGTGTTGGTCTAGCGCTGCCCCATGGTATGCGCTATTACTATACTGCGTGTCAATCAGCCGAATGCGTAAGGCGAGGCCGAAGTCCTTGATGTGCTGCTCGGAAATGGTCGCAGTCGGGCCCGAACGGGAGGCCAGGGAAGAAGCAGATGAAGTTGTTGAGGCACTGCTGCTGTTTCGCGTCAAAGAGAGCGATAAGAGGCCCGTCTTCTCCGCGTATCGTCGAGCGACAGCCGCCTCAGTTTCCAACACCATTCCGATCGCCCCCGCGCCGAGAACCAGGCCTGTCCGGCGCTTGTCAAAGGGGATCGCTGCTTCTGCCACTGTGGCTGCGATCGATGCGGCTCCCAATGCGCGGAACCCAGACCCCAGCCAAGGGATCAACACGTCTCCCGAGGCATTGTCGGAAGCGATAACGACCAAACGCTCGCATCGCCCTTGCTGAATAATGTCTTGCCCGATTGCAATGGCCTGAGTGGTCCCTGCGCAAGCCGCATTCGTCTGCATATTCGGCCCACGGGCTCCTACAATCTGAGCCAACTGGGCATTCCCTAAGACCAGAATTCGGAACAAAAATTTTCGATCAAATTCGTACTCAGCATCCGGGTCGTTCAAATCCGCTTCCAAGGATTTCTGAAGCTGTTCGTACGCCGCTTTGTCCTCGGGCCCGACATGCTCCCAGCCCCCGCATGTGGCGACCAACTGCTTCTTGACCGAGTCCAAGAGGGCTTTCGACTGGGTGAGTGATTTTTGCTTGGAGTGCAAAAAACGCATGACTTCCGAGACGGCCGCCTCCAGGGCCGGGAACGACGTGGCGTACACGACACCGGTCCCGTCTCGCATGTGCTCGGGTAGTTGCCAGGATGCTAGATTTTTGTGGGTCCCCTCCACAATTCCAGCGTCCTTCAAGGCCTCCAAGCCCGCAGCAATGGCGACTTGCACCACCGTATCCATGGTCGCCACCATCGCCGGGCTCACTCCATACAGTGTCAGGTCGAATTTCCCAAGTTGTGCACCCAGTTTCATGACCTTCTCGTCCGAGTCCACTGCCACTTTTCGGGAGCTGCCGTCCGGGTTCTTTTTCAATTGAACCACGTTCCTGTCAATCAGTTCCGCCTTGGTTTCTGCGCTCAGTGAGGTGATAAAATTGGTGCCGTTGACCAAATCTGCCAGATTGGTTGCTGAGAACACCTCTCGTTCTTTGCCTGGTAAGCCGGCAGCCACCCCAGAGATGACGATAGGGCTTTTAGCATGCTGATGTGCGGGAGGGGCCGCAGCGGTGGTCAGGGACGCCTTCAGCATGGACATGAGCGCTTCTTCGTGCGTGAGAGAGAGCAGGGCCGAAGACTTGGTCGAGAGAGGTGTGGTGGCCTGAAGGGACGAGGATGACCGGGTGATGGTGGGAACGGAGGCAGAGACGCCACAGGATGGAGATCCGAGGCACAATGCTTGGGTTTCAGGCACGGACGGGAAGGTGAACGCCCGGGTGTTGCCTGCGTGGCTGTGGGTGCTGCAGGTGTAGGCGCTGTTATGCCCCGGGGCCAGCACTGTCTCCGTGCGCTTGGCCGCAGGCGAGGAGGCCGTTTTCTTGGGGGACGGCGTGGACACAATGGAGGAATTCGGCGAGTTCGAAGAGGCGCAGGAAGAAATGATTTCATGCCCATCCTCGTCCTCCGGCAATTCCAATTCGCGGACAAAGGGGCTGAAGATTTGCTCGCCTTCTCCATCCCGGGGTGTGGTCAGGACTTTTTCCACCATGATGACCTTGCTGGAACCGTGCACAGGGTAGAAGAGGCCCTTGATCCGCGGGGCCGTGGATGACTTGCGGAGGTAGACACGGGTGAAATCAGGCCGGACTTCCTCCAAGTAGAAGGTGCCGGGAAAGAGGCTGGAAACTGAGTACTGAGGGACGAAACCGCCGCGATTCACATTCTTCTCTCGGATCCGGATGGCTTCTGAAAGCTCCTCGGGCGTGACCGTCTCCCGTTCCAGCAGTCGATCCATCAGGTTGACGGCGGAGGCGATCTTGGCCAGGGTGAACCTGGATGCATTCACGGAGGAGGACGGCTGCCGCCCGGTGATCTGGAAGATCGTGGCCAACGCCCCCGAACCGAACGAGTAGACCAAGATGCGCTTTCCCACCAAAGCCTCCGCCTTCTGAGCGATCAGGCACACCAAATTCATGTACACGGAAGCTGTGTACGTGTTTCCTACTTGCATACTGACCAGGCAGGACGGTGCCACGCGTTTCGAGAACCGATCGTGACTCAACCCTCGGAGCAAGGTCTCCAGATCTCGGTCGTCGTACGTTTCCTCCAAGGAATTACTGATCCAGGGGTCCAGACTCTCCCACCCTTCCGCCTTCTTCAATTTCCCCCGGCGCGCGTCCATGAAGAACAAGCGTCCAAAAGCCTTCTGCACCAGTTTGTTGTACGGGTGGTGGAAGCAGAAGTAATCGATGGCATCGGCCTTGAAGGGTTTCCCGAAAGCCTCCTCTTGTTTTCCCGCAAAGCGCATGTAGCAGTCGTCCAGGGCCTTCAAATAACAGTCTTTGCTCATTTTCCCGTCCACTTCCGGGTATTCGCTCGCAAATTTGGGTTTGAAGAAGTCCCATGTGTTGCTTGCGTGCGTGGCTCGCAGCTGAGGATCGATCACTAATGGGGCATCGGGACCCACCAGCAACGCCACGGCGCCACATCCGCCTGTGGGCTTGGCAGGGCCGTCGGCGTAAATGGCAATGTCGGCAGACACCACGATGGCGTACCGCCCGTCCCATCCGCTGCTCTCTACCCACGCCAGGGCATTCAGGAGGGCTGCAGTGCCCCCATAGCAGGCGTTCACCACCGTGGTCCCTTCAATGTCCGTGTTGCCGGACGCCTCGAACAACGACATCAGCACGGTTTTGGTCGATTTCGCCCGGTCTACCAGCGTCTCTGTGCCTACCTCCAAGCGTCCCACCTTCTCCCGTGGAATTTCATACTTGTTGAGCAAATTTTCCACCACCGTCAGAGCGATGGAATTGATATCTTCCCGGTCCCCCACAAACGCCATGCCTGCCTGTCCCAGTCCCGAAGTAAACTTCCCTTGACTCACTCCATGCGCCTTTTCGAGCAGCGTTTGTCGCACATAGGTCGACGGGAAGTATATCTCAGCAGCCAGAATACCCACGTTCTGGGGTCGGCGCCCTCCGCCATACAAGCTAGAATTGTGCGATCCCGGCTGGTAGTGCGAAGGGTCATCTTTGATGCTTGCCAAGGTCGGATACGTAGGATTATTGAGTCGACCTTTCACATCCGTGTAGTTTGGGCGGTCACTTTCAAGGGCTTCCACCAGGCGACGACTCCAGGCAACCACGGTAAGAACGAGGATAACAAGCCCGCTGATAAGCAACGGCCGCGCCCATTCAAGGGCTAGTTCGTGTGTCAAACCAGCATACTCTAACCAGAAACAAAGTGAATTTTCAAGGGCATTCTCTATTCCAAAGGCCGCCTCCGCTACAAATTTGCTGGCGCCTGTTTGCGAGGAGCAGGCACTAGCGGCATCTACAAACCCCGTCTTCATGCTCTACAGGTACTTGCACTCGTCAGCCTTTCGTACAATGTACCCGTGTTATTTCTTCACTCTCAACGCTGTGAAACGTAAAAATGGGGGGAGGGATCAGGTCAATTTATAAATATGTCGAAAAAGACATGGAGGGGGCACAGGCAAGCTCGCATTTGGGACGATCTGGAGGCGTAGCCGTAATTTAGTATCCCAAAAGACGTCACTTTGAGTCCTCCCTGCTTAATGCACACTTTCATCGTGAGGGCCGGCGTCCTTCTTACTTTGAAACTTGCAACCGTCCTTTGCGATAAAAGCGCAATTTTGGAAAATAGAAGGAACGAACGTACCCAAAGCCTCCCGTCTTTTACTGGACCAAGGGGCGCCAACAAATTGTGGCCCGCATATGCAAAGTGCGAAGACTAATTTGTATTCAAGCCATAAAATCAGATAACATGTGTCACAGTTCTGGAGGACCTCGCTCTATTGGGAGACTTCCACCCAACGTTTGCCGGTTTTCAGCAACAATCCTCTCGTCCCTCCTTCCTCGTTGCACATGGCGAGGTTGGGTTGAAATTTTCGACACGATTTCAGGATCGATTTAGTGCGCACAATGAGTTTTCACTGATCACTTCGATATCAAATAGTTTTGATGCTTACGCACGCAGGTTGAAATCGTAAAATGTATTGCCTTGTGGTATTAAGGCTGGCTACATGCTAGGCCCATTCTCAGGGACCTAGTTTAACGGTTGAAGCACAATTAAACGGCTGGCGGCCGCGTCTAGCCCCGAGCCACTGGGGCATGGTGCCAAAAGATAAAGTCTTTACCACCATTCCTAGCCGCACATACTCGTGAAAGTTTTGAAAACCTTATTTGTTATGTACGGCGAAAACCTCAAGGAACAAAAGACTCCCAAAATGCTGGGCTAACCTCTTTTAAAAACGCGTATCCACCTTGCTCCGGGGGTGGACCGTATCTGTGAAGCATCATGCCTTTGCTTCTTCCTCTAGAAATGACCGCACATGTACGGTGCTGAAACCGATGCCCCTCTTTGACCCCCTTGCATTCATCATTTCTTACTAGACAGTGTCTCAGATCTTAGAGTAAGGATATCTTCGAATTTATCCTTGCTTTGAATCCTGCCCCCAAGCGCTGCTGCATGCCCCCCGCAAGCTTTTGCATGGAAGGTATCGACACATCTCCATCTGCACTACAAGCAATACCTAACGACGACAAAGATGGCCATGGCTCTTCTCTGTCTCCAAGCGACCTAGAGTCAAATCTTGCATCTCTTGCGCTGGACGACGAAAGCGCAGGTCGTGTCTCTCATTCCTGTTTTTCAAGGGCATTGGGTCACATTGAGGGGGAGGTTGAGATTGTAGACATGGGCAAGGCCAATCGAAGAGAGAGGCAAAAACAAAAAAAACGGGAAGCTAAGAGCACTCTTAGACAGGTGGCTCAAGGGAACTTATCAAGTGCTGCCAGCTTTGTTCGCACTACAAATGTATCTTCGGTTTCAAAAGAAGGCAGGATGGGGCCCGCAGAGGACGTCATTCAAACATCATCTACCACCATGACACAAGAAACCATGCTTTCCCGATCCACAGCCTCTCACTCAGCCACACTTGTCAAGGCAGACGATGATTCCGGCTCCAAGATGCGTCGAACACGAAGCAGGACACAAAAGTCCACTGCGTCAATATCATCGCTTACCTGCCTCTCAAATGACCTTAGCCTTCTCGTGACAGCAAGATCAAAAATAGATCCTGACTTTGAGCTACACACGCCTGTATGTGAATGCCGGGGAGCATTCTGGAAGCGGAGGATGGAGACCGGGGAGGCCAAGGGGTACGTGATTAGCATGAGAACGAACAAACACAACCACAGAGAAGCCATCAAGCCCATTCTCGTCTACAAATGTTCCGAGCACACCCTGGAGGGGGAGCAGGCCGCCCTCACTGTTCTAAAGGGGGTCTACTCAAACTCACACCTGCGCCTGGCGAAATGTTGCCGGAAGTCTGTGCCTCGTCCTCTCTCTCCTTCCCAGCCTTCCTGTGCGCCCGGGCCTTCTTTGCGGAGTGGGGGGGGCTACAAATCAGCCACACCGACGCCGACTCTTTCGCTTTGGTCGCTCCACGGTGCAGCAATCATCGTGGGTGACCTGCACCAGCTTCAGGCCTTCGCTGCTCGCTACGCTTTTAAGGCACAAGCTACCCGGATGTCGGACGACGAAGCTTGCTGTCTCTTGGCCGCTCCGCTTCCGTCCTCAGGGCGATTTTCCTCCTTTAATTCTTCTCTTAAACTTGCAAAGGCTTCCTTCCTGGATGCACTTTTCGAGATCACTCACCCCTATCACGGAGGAAAAGAGGAGCCCAATGCCGTCGGGCACCATCTAGGAAAGATCCTGTCACGGAAACTGACTCGCGAAGTCGTCGCTAAAGCAATCCTGAAGGTGGAAGGACGGATTTTGCGCATGCCGGCCCTGTTAGCGATGGGCCAGGAGTGGCCAGAACGGTTTACGGTCGATTCATTTGGAGGAAAGAGGGAGGTCGGGGAGAGCAGCCTAGAGGCTGCTTTTCGGGAGGCGAAGGAAGAGAGCGCAGGATGGGTACGCTTGGGCGAAGAGGAGGAGGAGGCTGGGGGAAAGAACGGTAGCTTTGGACGGCTGCCGAGTTTGGATTTCACAGATGACTCCATGGCATTTTTTGGGTTCTTCTACAGGGGAGAGGAGGGCTTAGAGGAAACGAACGAGACGAGCCGGGAGGCGTGGACGGTAAAAGAAATGAGAGGAGAGGCTACCGCCGTTAACAATGCCGAACAAAAAAGAAATGAAGAGTTGAGGAGCGAAAAAAGGAATTGTAGCGTGGAGAAAGGGAGGCAACAGCGCGGAGGGCGCGGGGGGGGCGTTGGGGGTAGAGGGGGGAGAGGAGGGAGAGGGGCGAGAGGAGGGAGAGGGGGAAGAGGGAAGGGGGACGGGAAGAGGGATGGTATCGGGAGATCTGAAGGAGGGATGACGGTTTCCACATGATAAAAAGCGCTGTCAGGTGTGTAGGGACGAAGATGAATAAGGACGTCGCGTGTAGAGGGTCAGGCAACGACTTTGTAAAGTAGACAAGTACAGGCAGGGGCCAGCATCGCATTTGTAGCACAAAGGCAAAGAAGGCATCGCGTGTCGAAAGGTTGTAACAAAAGTATAGATGCACAATGACTATCCTCTGGGGACTGAGGAATGCCAAGCTCGTTTTCCATGACTTCTTTTGGTAGGGCAGTAGGGCCTATAAATAGCATCGCCCGCACATCCAGGTTCCCCTTTATTCCGGTGTGAAGATTTGCCACACATCTGACTTTTCCCCCTTGACTCTTCACAACATTCCCCCCTCTCACTTTGTTTCACTAAACCTACGGCCTGTCCTCTGCTCCTGAGAAGGAGTGGAAGGCCTCGCGACAAGAGGAATGTTCTTCGTTACATCCCAAGTCCGATTTTCTCTCTTCGAATTTGTTCCCTCTGTGCAATTGATACATTTTAACATCGTGAGGCCCACATATTCGCACGCAATACTTACATATCCTCTAGATCAAGTCCAACGTTTAAGGGAATCCAACGTGAATCTCTCTCTCTTCATCGTTTAACGACGCCTTCTTCTCTTCCATTTTCCCCTCCTGTCTATCCCCCACGCATTTTTCAACACGGGCGCCGCCCACAAGGGAAAATATTCAAGTGCCTCATTTAAAACGCGAGCTGACCCTGTTGCTAATCCATACAGCCGCTTGGCCTTCACGCGTTAAGGGGAATGCACGGGGTAGGGAAACGTTTGGTACAAGACTCCGGCCGCGTCCGCAGGAGGGAAGTCCAGGGAGGTCGGGGAGCACGGTTGGAAGGAGGAGGGAATTGAGTTACCCATGGTGTCATATACGCATGTAGGATAAAGATTCAGATCTGCCGGGGGAGGAGAGGAGGAAAAAGGAGCGCATGCACGGCCCCCCTGGGGCGGGCAACTATCCTCAGCGCCGAGGCCAGCAAAGCCGGGAAGGGCATGCATGAGCTCCTCGTCATCCTCACTCTCACTCTGCGCCATATGCTCTGCTCTTCGTGCCACCGTGTTTCCCCTCCCGTCATCCTCATCCTCTTCTCTTTCCTCTTCCTCCTTCTTCTCACTCTTCCCCTTTTTTACGTGGGAAAATTCTAGTCCTAGCCATCTCCGCGGCTGTTCTTTCATGGTTCGGGTGTAGGAACAGCATTGCTGATCCTGTGCAAACGCATTTTCCAACTTCTGTTGCGTCCACCCGTGCGAGAGTCGCGCCGAGCTATTTCCCTCCTCTCTCTCCACCCTTTCTCCTCCCGCTTCTTTTCCCTCCTCCCTTCCCACCTTTGATGGGACAAGCGGCATTCCCTGCGGGGGATGAGCTGAGGTCGCCCGTGAAGACGAAGAAAGAGCCGCGGGAAGGGAGGAATATCCCAAGCGGGACAGAAGGCAGACAGCCGAGGCATCCCGCTCTCTCCCGTCACCGGCTTTCTCCTCTTCTCTTTCCCTTCCCCTCCTCGTCCGGCGCAGGTTCCCTTCCCCCGGTTGCCCTTGCGCCGCGTCCACCCCTACCTCCGGTCGCTGTCCTAGACTCGATGCCGTGTACTGACTGTGCGGCTGTGCAGGCTTCGGCTTGTTCTTGCTTCCTTTGGGACGCCCGCGACGTCTTGTCGAGGCGAGTGTAAGCGAGGACGAAGGAGTACTGGAGGGAGGGAGGCACAGGGGCAGGGGGGGAGGGGTCGCCTCCTGGGAGCGCAGGGAGGGGAGGGAGGGGGGCGTGGGAGGGGAAGGAAGTGAGAAGGTGGAGGACTGACAAGCGCCAGATGCTGACGAAAGGACGCGTTCCGTCCACTCCTCCGTATCCCCTCGCGCGCCTTGTGTGCCCGTCTGATTGATATCTTCCCCCGGATCGCCGGCCTCTAACGTAGCCAAGGCCTGCCAGATCCGACTTCGGTTCGTGCCTCGCTTGCATTTTATATGCATATATTCCCGGGGCACTATGTCTATCAAGAAGTCGAACATATCGCTCAAAGAGATGCCTCTAGCCACGTCGCAGCGCTGCAAGCACTTGCGCCTGTCTTCTTCTGCACAAATATACGCACGATGACTCAGGTCAGAAATGAAGAATTCGCACGCCTTGGCCACCAGACACTGAACCTCTCCCATGACACTTTTGTGCTGTTGTCCATTGACCATGTCCATGCGAATAAAACGACGTAAGCGCGCCTTCGGGAGGGGGACGGATTGCATGTCCGACAGAGCCTGAGCAGGCGTGAATCGTCGAGCGCGGCGGAGGAGCGTGTTCCAATGCACTTCCTCAAACTCGTCCACGCGATGAAAAAGGCGTTTCTGGTAGTCTTGTTCCTGCCATTTATTCCCGTCCATGCTCACATATTGGTCCATGTCTATGTCGGCATCGTCGCCGCAGTGCTCGTCGTCGTTATTGACACTCCTAGTCTTTCGCGCATCTTTTTCTGCCGCGTGTAACTCATCCATTCCTCGACTGTCGGAATCTCCTTCTTCTCCAAACATCGCGTTCTCGTCACTCTTCTTCCCATACGCGTCCTTGTTCCAGCCCTGTTTGGTCTCCTTCGTGTCTTCTTCGTTTATGCTATTCGCAGTCCAGTTGCCTTCCGCTGACCCTGAAATTTCGATACAGACAGGGCTACTGCTCGATGTTTCCATCACTACGTGCTATTTCATGGGACGTTTTTTGCAAGGGGGTCTAGTGTGGCCATAGGGGATAAAAGAAAAGTCAAGTCATCGCTCGGTTTGGGACAATTTTCCATCGTAAAATGGAGACAACCGCAAATTGGGTGGACAATGGAGTTTATACGGAAGCTTGACACACAAGTCTCATCTTCACAAAATTGACTAGGATATTAAATTCCATAAATCTTAAATGAATATGAACTGAAAGATGAAAATAGGCACAGAAAACTTGGCGGCACGTATTTCTCGAGGTCTTCAAGTTCTTCCGCGGGACCATACAGACCCCCTCGACAGCGACACCTGTCCATTGTTGAAAAATGGCCATTTTCGTTTCAGAAATGAGTAAAACTCTTGCCTGAGAAATTCAATTAATTCATCTATAGGCAATAATGTACCCAGATGTAGCATGTCTGTTCGCTTGCACCAATCAAAAACGCGAACATGTGGGTATTGGTCAAGCTGGCTCGGTCAGATGGTGCTCGGCGGTGCCGAGAGTCCGGGGTTTGCTCTTGCGTCCTTCTCGGAATGCCACAAAAATGTCCATAACGCGCCATTCTCCTGCATCGGAAAGGACCGTGCATCCACCCATGCTGATTCCATAGCGATATGACCAGCGTTCCGCCCGTTGACAGCACGGTCGTCGTCAGAAAACGGCTCAAGAATTGTTATTAAATGTCGGGGGGGGGGGCTCGGCGCTCGCTTAGCCACGATCTTCGTTGCCGGCATCGATGTTGTGCTGCTGGATTATTTCTCGTTTATTTTGAAGTTTTCAAGCGCATACACTAATGTCTTGAATGGATACCGTGCGGATCCTACCTCGTGCATACCGCACGTCATCTCTCCTTTGGCTCGTGTTTTTTCCGTGTGAGTTGCTTTGGAGTTGCAGCTTTGCAGTAACAGACAGGGACCAAAGGAGGACGGCCCGCACGACGTCCTTCAACCCGCATCCCTCGCGCCCTCGAACCCGAGTTTTTTTTCCCTTTTTTTATCTTTTTTGCGCAGTAGTTTGTAAATATATGGATGAATGATATTTTAAGTGAGTGGAGACACAAGGTGGAGTCCTGTACCACAATTTTCACAAAAATTGGCTTTTATTTGTTCCATATTCTAACCCCCTGGCAATCACAGGGCCCCAGAGTGGTTAAGCGGTGTACCGTCCCATTGTCCAGGACAGACACCAGGAGAAGTTTCCAGGAGCTATGAAATATAGAGGCAATAACAGTTTCGAAGGGTTTCTCTTTTTCTTGGCCGTCAACTGGGCGCTTTTGAGTGTACTAGTCTTAGGCACACAGACAGGCCCCTCGGGAGGATGGGGTGCTCGTTTTCAGAGCGTGGGATGCGAAATAAACCCCCATTCTAAGTACAATAAAATGAGCTCCAGCAGTGGATCGTTACGAGAAAAATCTAGAATGTAAGCAGGAGGGTATTAAAATGGAGAGTCTGACCAGACGGGAATCGTGGAGACGAAGAGACTCGTCTGTCGCCGCCAGTCCCTCCTTCAGGAGTGGTGAAATTCTCTGCATTCACTACCGAAAAGTAGCCCAAATTCGAAGGAAAAAGGCCCATTGAATGCAAGGCTCCATGACCTGCACCATTTCAGTTCGTCCCATCCAAACTTTTTGTGTCCTCATACTTTTAGGTTTAATGTGTCCGTAGATCAAGGTAATTATATAAGCCTGCGAGCCTTTTTGGGGACGCTTCCCATAGGTGGGAAATTGCAAGATCTTGTTCGGGATGAAGATGACGCCGACCTTCCTTCTGTTGAAAAATTTTTGGAAGGCCTGACTCTGAAGAGCTTGAAGGAAAACTTGGGGAAAGGGCTGCGGGGGGGCACCGACAGGGTGGCCGCAGCAGTGGATGTAGGGGTGGAGGGAGAGCAGCAGTCCATCGACACAAGGGACGTCCACCAAAGGAGGCTAAATGTGTACGCAAAGGACCAACGGACGTACTTTGATCCCGATGTTTACCCTGACCGCACGTTCGGCAAGCTCATGTTCCCTGCCTCGTATTACTGCACAGGCCAGCTGATAGGAAAACGGTAGGTCGGGTCTGCGGTATGCTGTGTTTTATAAGTCGGTGATGCCTGTCTCTTTGAAATCAGTTGGGATGCCTCCTCGGCGCCGAGTTTTTCAACGCACATTGTCAGAGTAAAAGAGAGCCTGTGCTCCCTGGGACTAACCTATTCGTTGCCGCCTGGCATTTTCCCTCTCATAGCTACGTTCTAACGGCCGCTCACTGCTTTTATTCTTATGGGACATCGATTGACGGCGATAACATCTACCATTCCAAGTTTCGTGTGGCGTACCACACGGATAAGGAGGGTAAGCACTACTATGCAGCCTCCTCGGCATGGGGACGACTGTGGTACGGCACAACATACCCGGAGGTGTATCGAAACAGCGACTGGGCCATCATAGAGCTGGAGACGCCTTTGGGCGAGACTCAAGGCTACGTCGGCATCAATCCTACGGATTTGTCGAGGCAATTGCCCATGTACAATAAATTTTCGCTGATCGGGTACTCAGAGGATGGGTACAGTCAGACCGCGGGTATAGACCCTAAGTGCTCTTTGGAAGACGCGTATCAGGGCGTATATTTTCACAACTGTGACTGCGCTGCGGGAGCAAGCGGCGGTGCCTTGCTCGATGCTTCTTTCAATGTGGTGGGGATCAATACTGCCCACGTCATGCCCTCCAATACAAAACTCTTAAGGGCAAGCGACTACAATCCGACCTACCCAAATATTGCCGTCCCTGCTTACCAGTTCATGTCTACCTATGCGCATATTCTGACGCAGATTGATTAAATGGAATGTTTCATTCACAGTTGAAGTCTACATTTTACGTTTGCATCGTAAACGGGCACCCTTCGGGGTATTGCTATCAATTAGGTAATTCGGGCTGACCATGTTTCAGCCCCACAATAAATTGAAAGTACTCATTTTGTACATTTATTTGTGGGAACAACTTTATAAGAGCTGCCAGACAAATTGAATTGTGTATTATGATGTGATATGAATCATGTAATGTATAATCAGATTTTTCACACGTATAGGCATGATGCACGTGAACAAGAGATAAGGCAAGGGCATAAAGGCTTAAGGCCAATCGATGAAAATCTTTCGTATACTCGTGAGACAAGCACACGTGTAGGAAGACGGAATGAGGAAAGAAAACGTGTGCACCACATACAATGGTGGGAGGGAGAATATACAAAGAAATTACACGGGGCAAGATTTCGATACCTTCTAAATGATTTTTTTGGGAGGATGTGTTGGTACTTCCTCTATGCTTCCCGCGCTCGCAAACCCTCGATGAGCCGCCCAATTCAATGGTGTCAGTGCATTCACTTTTACACGTAATGTCCAAGCTGCTATACATGAGTATTTAAGCGTGTTTACAAAAGGGAGCTACCACCACATCTGACAAGGCGGATAACCTCATCAGCTCCATCCTTGTCCCGGGTGGCACCTGGTATTACTCTTACCCCTCTCACCTCCCCTAGAGAAATATTCCCCGTCAATACGCGAAAAAGCCATCCCTCGTTCTCTTTCTCGCTCGTTAACTCTTCAAATTTTGATGCAATTTCTTCACATACTCTCGTATTTTGCTGGTCATCTTCATACAATCCATCTCCCTCAGATCTTCCGCCTTCCTCCCTTTCTTGTCTCCTTCCTTTAAATCCCTTAACCAAGAGGTCCAATAGAGTCAAATATATCAACAACGGACGTCCTCGGACCCGAGCCAGCTGCTTCCCCTCCCGTTCATGTACATCCTCCTTGTCCTCTTTCTCATCTTCGTCATCCTCATCCTCATCCACTCCTTCTTCATTCCAAGCCATAGGTCTTGTATTTGTATCCAACATGTCACCCTCAGAAAGTGCCCGTCGACGTTTCTGAATTCTACTCCCGTCTCCCAAATCTTTATGCTTCTGAAATCCCCTTGTCTGGCTTTGAAAAGCTCCCGCTCCCATTCTGGACGCATTCAATTCCCCTCCGGCCTGTTGAATGCTCATACTATGCAGATTGCCCTCTCCCTGACAAAAGTGTGCCGAGAGCAATAGAAGTCGTGCGAAAACTGGACGAGCCGCCTCCCACTCTTCTAGCGAGAAGAACAACACGGCAAACATGGGCATGGAAGTCGAGCCAGCCGCCAACTCCGACAGATCATCCATAAGGGACAGCTTGCCATCTCTCTTGCGTTTCTTCGCTTGCCCGGGTGATGACAATCTCTGTGTTCCTCTCATCGTTGCAGCTACATCAACGCCGCTTGATCGCCACAGCTCTTCTCGACCTGATTCCACTTTGCTTGCATATTCAGCTACCTGCTCTCCTTGTGGAACCTCCGTTTTTGCACACTCCTCCCCTAAGCCGTGCAGCATTTTCTTCCCTTTTTCCAGCCACGCCCACACCGCTTCTTTTAAGACATATACTTTTCTCCCTTCACACTTCTCCTCGTTGCCTTCCTCTCTTTTTAAGTACTCCGCCATGGCCAGCTGGTAGGGCACTAGCTTTAAGTTGCTTGACAAAGACCCTCCACCGGAGTCTTTCCTCAAGCTATCACCGTACGAAACCCTAAGCAATAGGAAGCGAACGTCATGAGCGACCAGGCCGAGACGAGAGACAGGGGCATGTTGATGAAATGCTTTCAGCCGGGCAAAATGCTTATCGACTGCCTGCGAGAACGCGTCTGGAGACGTCTGAGGCCCTCGTATGGGAAGAAGGCCGTTGGCGCTCACCCGAGAGTTCCGAAGGGAAGCACCTTCCCATTCCCCTTTGGGCTGTTTCAGAACCCGATCAGCACGCGCTGCCTCTGCATGGCAGGAAAGATGAATGAGGTTGAAGGCCGAGACAGTGGTCACTAAACGGCAACTGCGGCGAGACCCGGCAGACGAGGGGGATGAAGAGCTTGCACTCGCCAGAAGGTGACGTCGGCCCCAAGTAAAATTTCGTCCTCTTCCTCCATTTTCTCCTTCTTCCATACCTCTTCCCTCCTCTCCCATTTCTTCCTGTCCAAAAGGTTCAAAAAGGGTGCGTGCGCGTAGCAGAGCGGTCGTCGACAATGTGGACCCGGACGCAGGCACTGCCGCTGTCGTCCCTGACGTAGGTCCTGCCGCAGTCATCCCGGTCGATGCTTCCGATCCACCACTGCTCCGGGAATTATCCCTGCTCAGCATGACAATATCACCCTCCAAAGATGCAACATCGCAAGGGCCAACGCCCTTGCTGTAAATATACACGCCCAAAACCTCGGTGGGTTTCAAAGCCAAGCCTTCTTGACAAACCTCACATGCCAGTCCCGGCTCTTCCGGGAGTCCTTGTAAGTCTTTCAACCAATTCGAGTGGCTCGAAGTAGAAGCAGAAAGCAACGTTTTTGAAATTGCTTTCTTTGTGGCCGACATGCTGGATGGGAGGAAGGAGGCGGTAGACGAGGGCAATGCCGAGAGAGACAGAGACCGCGGACGACGATGACGTGAGACAGAGTCAGAGGATGCTGCTTCGCCACTCAGATGTAAAAGAGAAGATTCTGAGACAGAGTCAGAGGACGCTGCTTCGCCACTCAGGTGTAAAAGAGAAGATTCAGAGGAGACCGCGGAAGAGGAGGGAGTGACGTTGCCTCCTGCGTCGTCGATTATGATGTGGGCAGCCGCCTTGTTCCCTTCTTGTTGAGAGGCCGCGTCTGCTTCACGCATAGGCAAAGCAATTGATGGACCTAGCGTAGACGCATAACCCTGTGTGATAGAGAGACCCATCGCTGACAGAGTACGGCACCGATTCTGCTGCGCTAGTCTCCGCTTTTGTGCCTTAGTTTTCTTCCGCAAATCTTGAATAGCTTCGCACACGTGTTGCAAAACGGATGGAGATGAGGACAAAGACTCCGGGGAGTTCAATCTAGAGGCGATAGTACCCGCACTCAGAGCATCTTCCAGCATTTCTTCCGCCACAGACCCTGCATGTCCCGCCCCCGTCAGTTCTTCGATGTCATGCAGCATTTTCAAAGCACCTGAGGACAGGAGCAAAGTCCACGTTCCGACGTGACCCCCCCTTGCTAAGCCCGCAAGCACCCGTAAAGCCGGCAAAACTACCGGCGCAGCCAGGCGCACTTTCCATGCTCCCTCCACTCGTTCCTTTCTCTTCAAGAAGTCGCCACGAGACCCACTTTCTTGCACCGCACGCCCAATGCCGTCCTCAATGGGCAACACGCTTTGCAGGGCTTCAAGCGTGGCCGCCGTAAAACCACGCTCCAAGAGTTGATCGCGTATCATAGTAGGAGCAGACCCTCCCTGTCGACATCCTGTGAGGCCATAAAGTGCTTCGAGCATAATTGTTACTAGCAAGGGAAGGGAGGAGGCGGCAGCGGTCCCCAACTCCTCTTCTTTTTCCTTTTCGCCCGATTTTTGCCGTCCATTTTTGTCTTCCGCTCGCCCTTGCCATCGAACCCAGCCAATCTCCGAGACAATTTTTTCTGTCAAAACGGCACAGGCTTGGATGCGACCGTATGTCAAGAATGGGAGAAGCCTTCCTACGGCTTTGGTCAACGAGGGATTTGCCCGAAGAACATCTAGAATCGCTGTATCCTCCAGGGCGTCCAAAAGTACTCGAACTGTGTCGTCTTCACTGTTTTTCACAGTTTTCTGCCCCTCTTGCCCCTGGAGGGTCGTGCAAGTGCCCGAGTCTTGTGTCCGGTCCCTCTCCTCGTTCTGCATTTCTGCGTGACTTCCATCCTCCCCGCTGCCTAGCTCTTCCACAAGTTGTAACAAAGCCGTTGTTCCCACCCCTCTCCCTCCCCCACGGCGCGACATTCTCAAGGCTGTCAGTAAGTACGAAAGCAGGGTCGCCGGTCCATTCAATCGCAATAAGAGTCTGGAGCGATTTTCTGGGGCTTTGCAGCAAAGCCGCAAAGTCTTGATGGCCAACGATGAAATTTCCCGTTCTTTCAGGGAAGATGAAGGAGAAATGGGAGGACGTACCAGTGTCAAAAGGGCGTGTAAGCCCCCATTGACACTGCCAATCACCTCAATCATTTTCAGCGACAGTGCTGCTGCTGTCGCTTTTTCGTCTTCAGCCTTCTCGTCCTCTAAAGTCTCTACTACCTCCTCTGTTGGCTCTCCATCCACACCCATCAGTCGGTAGGTTACTACCATAGGTGGAAGATTTGCATCACTCAACTCGGACTCCCGCTCTTGTTCCGATTGCACTACCTCTTCTCCTCCACCAACCCCGGCTCCTCCTCTTGACCCACCACCCTCATTCCCCCTGTCCATCCCATACATCTCCGGATGCTTCTTCATCACCCATTCCCTCCACATCCCGGAATAGACCAAACGCAAGGGTAAATTTAAGGAAAGGATTTTCCCAGTCACCAAACACTCCAGGAGCTCCAGTGAGTCAACGATCCCAAGCTCCCTCGCCAACCACCGTCTCAAATCTCTCACCGTCGGCCCCTCCTCCCTTCCATGTATTTGACTTGTATCTTTAGCATTAATTGCCTCATCATCATTTGACTCGGAGACGAAATCCTCGATGTCTTTGGCCCACACCGGATTTCTTGAAAGATTTCCTCGGAAAAAATCGTCTTGAGAGGGCGCGCGTCGAAACTGAATTCGATAGGGCGTATGCGTCCGAGGAGGAGCGATAGAATCCTTCAGGATGCGTAAAAGCATGCAAACCTTACGATGTTTCTGGTTTTTACAACTAGTCTCGGGAGAAGGAATGCCAGAACTTGGACGTAGCAATGTAGGGTTAGAAGCAGTTGTCAGAGAGTACGTATCCATCTCTTCGACTTCCTCCACGAGCAAACTCACGACTGCCGCTATGTAGGCATCTTCCTCCTCCGCTTTACTTCTTAGGTCTGGTGCCGGGGTTGTTATCTGTAGGATATCGTTCAAGGCTACTGTCAGAGCTGGTGGTAGGAACGTCATCGAAGCAAGCTGAAGATCCATGCGCATCAGAGGCACGAGCTGGTCACGGAGGCAGTGCCGACGGATATGCGGATGATAGCTTAGGACAGCATTAAGGATCTGGATAAGCTGGAAAAAAAGAACTCCTTGGTTGCTGCTGCTACTATGAGGAGTGTGACGCATATTTCTCAGTAGGCGGTTAAGTTCATCCTGTGCCAGAATGCTAATCCAAGAAATGCCACCGCGGACAGCCATGTATTGGGCTATAGGAGGTAAGCAAACCAGATGACGAAGAAGGGAGAATAGCTGGAGGAAGGAGGTATCGGCTTGTCGCTGTGGAAGGAAGGACTTGAAGTGCTGGTTTCGCCACCCGGCTTCTGTCATGCCATTACCGGTGAATATTCGGCTTATATAGGACATCAAGAGTTCAAACAGGCGAATCTGCAGCACAAAAGGTGGAGAATGTGAAGCGAAAGGAGGGGATTCCCCCGAGGATATCCAAGGCAAAGCGGATGCCCGTGTCTTGATTCCACCCTCCCCACCCTTTTCCCGGCTATCTCCTTCCTCATTCTCGCACCCTTCTTTATATCCTTCTCCGTCGACGGACATATCGCTCGTGCTTTCAACTTGTCTTTCAGCCGTTACATTGTTGGTGCTTGGCTTGCTAAGTGGTCGAAATTGCCGCTGTTGTTGTTGTCGTTGGAGGCGCAAGAAATAACGCTTCACCATCTCCAAAAGGTTTAACATGATGTTTCCAGCTTCGACACGCAGAGGAAGCGAATTGGGATTTACAAGAAGGTAAAGCCACCAATCCTCATGTGAAGGAAAATCTTGGAGGGAGGAGTTAAAGGTGAAAGTGTGCAAGGTGGAAGCTGACGCATTACTTTCCTGGTTTCTATCTCCACCGTGCTTGTCGATGCATTTGCTTGCCTTGCTCGCCATTCTGGCCTTCCACTTGAAGAGTAAGTGTGACATCGCTTTCCGCACTCGCTGCTGCCCCAATGTTATCCACCCTCGATTCTCTTTATCGCCTGTGCCATCCTTCGTCCTTTGCAAAAATGGAGGGACCGAAAGCGTCTCATCCAGTAACGATAGCATGAACGTCACACAATTTTCATCAGGTTCACCACCTTCTTTGAACAGAAGCCATCCAAACAGACGAAGGCAAGGTAGCGCAACATGCTCACATATTTGTCGCGATGAGAATGTCAAAGTACTCAAATGGCGGAGTATCAGCGGAAGTAGACGTAGATTATCTATATTTAACCTGCGCGCCGGGGAAGGAGAGAGCGATAAAGAAGGACGAATATCCACATCGGACGACCAGCAGAGTTCTTCAATTAGCTCAAGATGAGGGTTGAGAAAGGAGGTTTCATGCTGAAGGAGCGGAAGGAGTCGGCTGATGGATTGAAGGACGACATAATGTAGCTGATCTTGCAATTGCTTTCCCGCGACCACGCATAGATTCTTAAGCAAAATGGAGGTCTTTTTTCGAAGGCTGGCAGGTTTATGAATGGATTCCTCGTCATATACACCCATTAGCAAATTTACCAGCGAAGGTAACGACGGATTTTGTTGCCGTTGTACTCGTTGCTGCAAAGACTGCGCTTGTTGTGTAGTAGGTTGCCAACCCCAAAGAGACCGCATACTCGTCTCATCGTGCTTCTCGATCACAGATGCAACCAAGATTTCTATAGAAATAGCCATATCTACACCACATTCGAGGCAGTGGCAAAGTCCTTCGTCTGGTAAATTTCCTCTCTCATTCGTACCCAAGGCCCCAAACTCCAGCCGCTGCTCGTATCTTTTCAACTCGGCCTCAAATTGCTGTACAAGTCGTGCATATAGGGCACGTTTGTCATGAAATGCTTTCGCACGTGTTGTGTAATACTTTAATGCCGCAGAGGCCTGAATGGATTGGGAGGGAGATGTGGCACTGGCTGGGGCAGTGACTAAGGAACGTGAACGAGACAGGAGTATAGAGGGAACAGAAGATGATGACGAGCATAGACCTGGTAGGGAAGGGGCCGTCAACAAGGGAGGGGCAGAAGAAAGGGCAGGAGACGAAGACTGCAGAAGTGCGATGCGACGATGGATGGCACTAAGTGCTGAAGTTTCTGAAGAATGGTGGGACGCGGGAGTCGATAATGGCAAAGCTGCAAAACTTACACCCCGGATAGAAGAGTCTGTACTCTCTTTGTCGTCTTTCGAAAGTCTTCGGCTTCGTGTTGACGAACCATCGACAGCTGCTGCGGTTTCTACCGCCAAGGCACTTAAAGTATCGGCACGCGTCGTCGAAATTAAGTCTTGCCCTTCCATAGTTGCACGAGCGGAATCAACTAAAAAAAATAGCCGCCCCCCTAGAGCTTCCTTTCTCCTTTCCTTTCTAGGAAACGTATCTAGACGAGTCTCCCTCTCGAGAAGTACCTGTACGTCAGGTAGTGTCGTTTGACTCAGGCGTAGCTGCTCCTCCGCCAGAGATTGTGCCGCTTGCTCGTAAGCATCCCTGATTTTTTCTACATCCTCCTCGGACGCTCCTTCCCCCAAAGTGTGCGTTGCAGGCACAGCCAGTAGGCGGAAGCGGAAATTTCCGTAACCACAGTAGCCACAGGCTTCACATAAGAATGACTCTACCTGTGAGTAGCTCACATGTCGACAGGAACGGCAGCTTGCGATCTCACCACAGGACTGACAGAAACGATGCGCATCCAGGGCTCGCCCACAGCTTGGACAGGAAACGCTTACCGACATTTCTGTTCCTTCTCCTCCACATAAGGACGCAGCAGAGGTTATAATGGAAGAATGGAATTCTCCATATTCTATCCAGAGACTTCCTACTACGGCTGCGACAGGCAAATCAATTTGTGTAGAAGACTGGCCTTTGTGAAGGTGCAGCGTCGCCAGAAATTCCCACTTTCGTCGGTCTACGCCTGCTAAAGCTGCGGAGGATGTCTGTTGTCGAGGTAGGAAATAGAGACGAATCGTTTTGACGTAACGACTGTGCGCGTCGCTTATGTTGAGCTGTATCCGTCGAACTTGGTAGCACGAGCGTAGGGACAGGAAAAGACAATTCTCCGTGGCTCGATACACGCTCTTTAGGCTTTCCAAAGGCAAAAGTCGGTAGCTAGTTTTGCCTGTAGACATCGACGGGGAAGACTTTGGAACGCAGGAGGAACAAGGCGTAGAGTCCAAATATTTTGGAAGGGGTTTGTGGCCGTTCAACACATGCAATTTTTCGTATATAGGAGCGGCAGGATGGTTCTTTATGCTCCGAAGCTGGGTTTCCAAGAGTAGAACGAGGGTCTCAAAGAAGGGGAGAGAAGCAGAGAAATAGGGGGTATAAGTAGATGACCGAGTAAAAGCCTCTGTCACGCTCCGGATCTTCGTTTTGTCCCTCTCCGTTTCCAATATAGCGCAAATCGTCTGTAGCAAGTCCGCTGCATCCGAACCTCTGGAAAGGAAAGAAGGCAATAGTTGAGTGATCTGCTCCACACATGTTGCCTTCTCCTCTAGGGGTAACTCGTCCCAAAAGCGCCGAAAAAGGACAGCAGCTATTTCTCTTGTTCGCAGAAATGGGGAATATACTGCCCGATACGCGAAGTCAATCATTGTGTGTGTAGTTAAGAGCCCCATATTCTTTAGCAAGGCGGCGGACTTCAATGCCTGCAAGGAGAACTGTAATCCAAGGCGTTTGGGCACCAGGGTACCTTCCTCGATCACAAACTCGTCGTTGTCGCGGTCAGGGTCCGAAGCGTCGGAGCCGATCCGACCATTTCCTTCCTCTGCACACTCCCGGATCTTGATACGCTCCCCGTCTCCATCCTCGTCGTCTTCTCCAATTTCCTCGAAGCAGTCGTGGTGCAGAACAGTGTCTCCCTCGTCCTCATCCTCCTCTTCTTTTTCCTCCTCTTCCATACACTCTTCCTCTTCGTCTTTATCTTCCAGCTCATCCTCACTGCCGCTGCGGTCTTCCAGCTGCCGCCGGCTTTCCCTTCGCCTTCGCAGCAATGATTTTTTCGTTTCAACACTGTTGTTACTATCGCTGCTATTTCCGCTGCCAGTGCGCGGTCGGGCCCGGAGAGACGCAGCAGCTGCAACACGAGATCGTGTCACTTTGTACGAGAGGATGCCATCTCTCCAATTTCCCTCCTCCTCCTCCTCCTCCTCCTCGTCGCACGCTTTCTTTGACTTGTCATCCATCTCATCTTTAGCGATCCTTCGCGTGGGCGACAGAGTCATGCCTTTTTCCCCTTCGCTCTCGCCTTTCTCTTCCCCATTCATCTGCTTTTTAAGGGTTTCCTCCGTCGCCAACTCAAGCAAATGTAGAGCCATCAGCTCTTCTTCATCGCCCCCGCTTAGCTTACTAATCAGAGAGAAAATCACGTACAAGGGAGGCTTCTCTTCAATTTTTCCACGTTCTCCCTCGGTTCTCTCTTCCTTTCCCTCATTCATTTCTGTCCCGCGCTTTAAATCGCAGTTCGTATTTGTGCTCGCCGAATAAGAGAAGGGGAAGGAGTCGAGACACGAAAATGCTTGCCAATGCCTCGGACACGTTACGGCACCCTTAACAAGCCTGGAAAGGGAGCGGTGTATTTCCACTTGTTTCGAATACGGCAAATTACACAGACGCACGGGCCACTCCGATTGTACCTTCCCCCTCTCATACGGCACCTGGCGTGTGGACTCCACACGCAGAGTGTCTATCGCGTGATACCAGGCACCAAGTTCTTGCGAGAAGCAATAAAAGTCTAGGGTGCGACGGTAGGCTGAGGGACTCGGCCCACACAACACCCTTAGAAGACCTCGGGCACTCCGTTTTAAGGTCGCCCACGGGGCCGCGGTCTTTGCTGTGTCTTTCCGCAGAGAGGACAAGGAAGGCAAAAAAGATGCACTACAGAGCAGATCGCAAAGCCAGCGGGCCCAAGATGGATCCCAATCGAGATCATTGGTATTCTCAGAGGAGGCTTTGCACGCGACGGCAGGAATGAGCGAGGGTAAAAAAGGCGGCTTTTCCGTTGAAAGGCGACCTACGGCCGTCAGAAGGTCAAACAGGGAGGCAAAGAAGAAGGGGTTGAGGTCCGAAACTCGGAAAAATACAAGAAACCTCTCATTTTCCCGATGTTGCCATGTCATCGTCTCCGCTATTTTCGGATACGGCCACAAAGCATCCCACTCAATAGGTGCTCCCACACCATCTACTCCCGTGGTCTTCATAGCACTTGCTTTGTTGTTGACCAAGTCCTGCTGCACCTTTGTCACAGATGATTCACGGCCAAGCACCCAATTAGAGAAAAGCTGGCATATCTGTCGTTCCATTTTCGATTTTCCTTTCGGACCGACAGCGGTTGCGACCACGTCTTGCACCGAAACAGATACGCCATCAGTATTGCCAAATCTCTTACAAAGGTATGCCAAGGCACGGGACAGTAGAATGCTGATTTTGCTTGCTGGCGAAGGCGCCATCAAAAGTTGCTGGGTCTCCTCTATCAGCTTCGAAAGGGCCATGCCGAGTGCGAATGAAAGGGAAGTGGCAAGGCGTCTTCCATGGTTGCTCCTTAGGATCTCGGCGTTCTTGAGGCGCGAGCGGCTAATAGCAGTAGTAGGTACTAGCAGCGTAAGCAGCAGTTTGACGTAATTCATGCAGATCTCATCGGTTGAGACCACTTGATTCATACTCTGCATTTCTCCCCCGCCCCATGTTGCCTTCCAAGTTTTGTCTTTTCTCTCCTTTTTGCCGCTCTTGAATACTTCATTCCTACCGCACAGTACACGGCGAAGGACGTGTGAAAATCGCAGCATTATACGATCAAAGAGTAGGAGAAGGAGGCGGTCCATCCCTATCCCAGAATCTACTTCTGAGAGCGGGGGGCTTGTAGATATCTCATCGTTCCCGTCCTTGCCTTTGCCAGCCTCGTCGCTACCTGTTACCGCCTCCATCTCTGCAGACCTTGAACTCTCTTTCAAACCACCCTCCCTATCGGCTCTTTTTTCCCAAGATCTTTGGGTTTGTCCGCTCTGTATCCCGTTCTTTGAAGAGTTGTCCCTGACGATTAAATCCTTTTCTTTGGGCCCCTCTTCAAATGTATCCTCTATCGTCACATTTGGCCTTTTCTCTTTTCTACTGTTGTGAGTCCCTATACTTTCACCCTGCCCGGGCATGAAGACCATGCGATGCGTGGATACGTGCCCCCCTATATTTTCAGGATTTAATGAGTAACAAGCAGCACAGAGATCCATGTCGACACAGACCGTGCAATGAAAGCGTCCTGCTGGTAAAGGATACGCCGCACAATGGCTACAGGAGTACTGAAGAATAGGAATGGACGTCGAACGAGATGACAAAGCAGAAGGCAGGGAACCCCTGATTTTGCTGTCGTCCTCAGAAGACGTTTTTGACGAATGGGAGATAGCTCCCCCGCAACCTGTCCGGGACAGGGTAGACTCCGTAGCTCGGAGCGAGGAAGGGATCGACGCATCCACATTGCGAATTCCCTCCTGCTTGCCTTCCGGAACCGAGCTTATGCCTTCCATTTGATCCTCTCCCCGGTGGATTCGGATAAGTTGCGCGATGCCAATGCCCAGGGCGTTAGAGACCTTCGCATCAGAACTATCTAGAAACCGAATGAGTGAATCAACGGCCCGTGACACAGCTTTTGCCTCTACACAGGGTGGAATTAACGCGAAGGTATCGGGAAGGCTCCCAGGCGAGGGGATAGGCTTCGCAGAGGATACAGTTCCCTTCAGATTCATGGCCACCTCCTTCAAGCCAAATGCTATGACTTCACGAGCTAGGGTGCAGCGCTGCTCTCGTATATCGTCCTCTTTGCATTGATCCCTTTCCGTCTTGATTATCCTTTGCACATGCTTTACCAAAGAGATTGTCCACAACCTACCCCGACCTGCATCTTTCCTTTCCCCATCTCCGCCTTGGTCCTTCGCTCCGGTTTCGTCCCAGGACTTCCAGCCAATATACAGGTTGTGCGGTCGCTTGGTCAGAATACTTCTGAGCAAGTAAAGTATGGCACTCAGCTCACAGGATGGTAAAAAAGGGGAGTCAAGTAGGATCCGAACACGGAAGAGGTGTGTCGCGTCCTTGAGCCCATGATATTGCATATCCTTCTCCGCCACCTCGGTAGTCGGTTCATGTGATTTTCCTATCGTGTGAGAGGGAGATAGCCCACAGAGTCGGCGAAGGAAGTCCTTCGCCATCCCACGCACGGCATGATGGTGTCTTCGTTTGCTGGACGTGCCCCAAGTAATCCCAAGCGCCACCTGCGCCGCCTGCCTTCCTGCTCTCCGTGCACAAAGCTTCGCATATTCCAAGCGACCCTCTTGTGCTTCCAATTCTTCCTCTTCATCCATGGGAACGGCATTGCAGCCCTTGATACTGCTACACATGCTTGCTTTCACCATCAAGACACGCAAAATTCCCGAAAGCGTTAGTTCCCACGGAGCAGTGCTCGGCTCCGACCGCATCCGCCATTCCTCTCTCGATGTTTGAATCCCTCTCGACGTCGAAAACAAACCCTTTTCACATGTGGAGGGCGGACTTCTCTGTAATGGTTCGTAGCTCCTTGCATCCTTCGTTCGCCTTTCCCCTATGTCGAGCTCTTCCAGGCAGCGACCGTACAGTTCTACTGCGTCCAGGACTGGGCCCCTCGCGTTCGTCTTCTCCTCTGACAGTTTTCCTTCTTGAACGCCGAGCAATGACAATGTTACCATTCTCGACCGAAGTACCAGCAACATCTCTTCCTCCGTCAGCATAAAATCGTACCAGCGCGCCAATGAATGGCCTTCCGGCATCCCTTCCCTGTCTTCCGTATCATTCTTCTCTACTCCACACTCTGTCGATCTGTACTGCGGTACTACGGTAAGGCGGCGTTGCCCGAGAACTTGAATCAAGCGCGGCATGGTAGCAGATCCAGTCAATCCAACAAGCACGCGGACGTGGGTAACCGCATACGTCTTGAGAAACTCTGACCGAACGCCAAGGGACAGACAGCGCTCACCCCCTTCCCTCCCATCCTTTTCTTCCGCACTCCCCACTGGTGGGGGAGGGAGTGTCACATGTGCACTGCGAATACCAGGATTGCCATCGTCGACCGCCATTCCTCCCTGATCCTCCTCCTCGTCCTCCTCGTCCTCCTCATCGTCCTCCTCCTCTTCCTCTTCCTCTTCCTCGTCGCGATGTGTGATTGTCAAGGATGTCCTTCGTCCATACTTTTCTCCTTTCGTACTGGCGCAAGAAGCTCTGATGAGACTTATACCAGAGGAGTCAAATTTCTTCACGTGCTCCCCGAAAAATACCAGACAGAATGCTCCATGCAGCCTCGTGCTCAGGCCGTCAAATTTTAGGTACGGAAAAGTGGTGATCGGTGTAGGTTGAGACTGAATGGAGGGAGACTTCTCATTGTTATGACTGCTCCACCAGCGGCTACTGGTAGTCAGGTCAGTTTCAACATCATCAAGGAGAAACCGAATCGCCTGGATCGACAGGTGAAGGGCGTCTTCTCCGTAGGTTGGGGACGCAGAAATGCCTGGGGACCGAAGCGAAGAGACGGAAACGATGGGAGAGGAAGCGAAGGCCCTCTTTCCAAGACCATGCAGGCCGGCTCCAGTGCCAATGAGGGAATGCAGGGACAGGGCTCCATTGCCATGCAATATGATGGCAACAGGGGTGTCTTTTGGCCCCATGGCGATTGTGAAGCCTGCTATGGTTTGGCTTTCATCCCCACCATGACTACTGGTACCACTGGCGGCCAAGCTAGAAACGGTGTTCGATTCGCTGCCCCCGAAGGAGTCCTTGTCTCGATAGTCTAATTCCAAGTCTTGGATACACCACGTGCCTCTTTCCCCAACCCCTTCCTTCATTTCCCGCCCCTCGACGTCCCGATATGAGAGCACTACCATCCCTTCTGTTTGCTGAAGCACGTCTCGTGTCACGACGAAGACACAGGGGTGACTTCCTTTCGTTGGTCCCTCAAAAATCCGCAAGTACGGCCCGTGGGAGGCTTGCAAAGGCAAGGACGAAGTTGAACCTGAGCTGGATCGGGACGAGGTCGGCCGTGTCCGAGCATTAAATGAGTGTGGGCCTCGACGCACGCCGCTCGCCCTCGTACGTGCGTTTTTAATGAGCGAAGGACTCAGGAGTATGAAGCCTTCTTGCACGTGGGAAAAGGCTTCATCCACGGGGAAGGCAAGAATCTGATCACACCGACCAACCAGCAGGAGCCCAAGGCGCTGCGAGTAATGCAACGTGACGAGCATGTGCTCCGAAGGGAGCTGCTCCAAGGAAATGTGGACGGGGAGTGGTAACGGCGTCACGGTGGAAGGATCTAAAGTCCCGAGAAAGACACCGCCCGTGGCAACACGTGGCAGTCGCAGCAATTGCAGCCCCTTCGTCATGACCAAGATATTCATCCCAAATGACGACTGCAGCCTCCTTTTCCCCCATTCCCTATTGTCTCCTTCCCCGTTCTCGGGTTGCGCAAAGGCCACAGCATCAAAAATAAAGCGGTCATCCGGCATGGTGCGGTAGCAGTGAGTCAAGGCACCCGACGCTCCCCGCATGGAGATCCGGTAGACCTTGATGGCGAACTCCAACACCACACAAACAAACAGCTCACGCCTGTCGTCAAAGCGACCTCCTGCCATCTGTTCTTTCCCCGGAGGCAAGAGCCAGTGCGCCGCTCTTACCAATCCCGAGGCTTCCATTGTATCGCCTAAATTCAGATCAATCGAAAATCGAAGCAACATTTTCCCCTCCCTGTCGAATTGCAACACTTGACAGCCGTAGACGCCCCACACTAGGACTCGGAGGGCCCGCAGAGGATGAAAAGATAGTCCCACCGGCGGCCACGGGAGGGTGGAACGGGAGAGGATGCAGAGGCCTCCGCGCCCTGCCCCTTTCCCTCCCTCCCCCCCCCGGTCCGCCATGAGACCTATGATCGAGGCTAAGACGACTTCCCGCCCTTCCGCATAAACAATCTTGCCCCGCGAGTCGGCGGCCACGAGCTGGTGCCGACCCATCCCGTTTGCAAGATGATGGCGTAACGGGCGTGTGGCATTCGATTCATGAATTGAAGCGTGGATGCGCAGTGTTCCCGGTGCCAAATAGCCGGGAAGTGGTCGCCAGAAGGAGGGCGGGACGGTGGTCGAGGGGGAACGAGTAGCGGCAGAGATTTGGGAGCCCTCCTCCAATTGCAAGAGTTGGAGGGTAGGATTTGCAAATGAAGGAGTTGTGCGTGCACTGCGTATGCCCAAAATGGGAGCGGAAAGGGAGGGGTTGGTGACAGTGGTAGGAGACGAGGACGAAGAGGGAAGAGGGCGGGAGCCGACCACATGGACCCAAAGCCGGCCAAGGGCGGATGCGAGCGCCTGGCTTTCGTCTTGCTTTTCCTTACCCCGGGCCCAAAGCAGGGCAAGAGAAGCCAAGCGACGGGAAAGGCTTTCGTGGTGACGGGAGGTGGGGAAGGGGGGGGGGGTCGAGACGGAGGACAAGGCCACCAAGGCTTTCACCAGTGCAGCAAGGCTCTCGTTGGCATGACGCCATGGTCGGGACGACGCTGTAGAAGAGATTCTTTCCC
>Ga0102934_1000187_pt1 | contig 37750 bp, 34 predicted proteins | sample SalPonR2_A_D1_MG_FD_78175 | JGI IMG/M metagenome (GOLD analysis project Ga0102934, IMG submission 78175) | Salt pond soil microbial communities from South San Francisco under conditions of wetland restoration - Salt Pond MetaG R2_A_D1_MG | ecosystem: Environmental > Aquatic > Marine > Intertidal... | reverse complement strand
TCCTTCGAGATGGAGAGCTCCGCCGCGCTCGGCTTCGGCTTCCGCTGCGGCTTCCTCGGATTGCTGCATCTGGAGATCGTGCAGGAGCGGCTCTCGCGCGAATTCGATCTCGACCTGATCTCGACCGCACCATCGGTCGTCTACAGGCTGATCATGCGTGACGGCACCGAGCAGGAACTGCACAACCCCGCCGACATGCCCGACGTGATGAAGATCGAGCATGTCGAGGAGCCCTGGATTCGCGCCACCATCCTGACGCCCGACGAATATCTCGGCGCCGTGCTCAAGCTCTGCCAGGAGCGGCGCGGCCTGCAGATTGATCTCAATTACGTCGGCAAGCGCGCCATGGTCGTCTATGACCTGCCGCTCAACGAGGTGGTCTTCGATTTCTACGACAGGCTGAAATCGATCTCCAAGGGCTATGCCTCCTTCGACTACCAGATCACGGATTACCGGCAGGAGGATCTCGTCAAGATGTCGATCCTCGTCAATGCCGAGCCGGTGGATGCGCTCTCCATGCTGGTCCACCGCACGCGGGCGGAGAGCCGCGGGCGGGCCATGTGCGAGAAGCTCAAGGAGCTGATCCCGCCGCACATGTTCCAGATCCCCGTCCAGGCGGCGATCGGCGGCAAGGTCATCGCCCGCGAGACCATCCGGGCCTTGCGCAAGGACGTGACCGCCAAATGCTATGGCGGCGACGCCACCCGCAAGCGCAAGCTGCTCGAGAAGCAGAAGGCGGGCAAGAAGCGCATGCGCCAGTTCGGCAAGGTGGAGATCCCCCAGGAAGCCTTCATCGCCGCGCTCAAGATGGACAGCTGAAGCCGATTGCAGCAGCGCCTTTCGCATGAACCAACCGGTGCCCGGAATCGCACGTGCCTTCGTGATAATCGCCATTGAATGCGCGCGCGAGCCGGGTACCCTTCATGCGTTCAGTCGAAGGAGGCTCCCGTGCTGTCCAATCTCGCCACCCGCGATGTCGAAACCCTGATCCATCCCTATACCCAGCTCGCGGCCTTTCGCGACACAGGACCACTCATCCTGGAGCGCGGCGAGGGTGTCTGGGTCTACGATACCGAGGGCAAGCCCTATCTCGAGGGCATGGCCGGTCTGTGGTGCACCTCGCTCGGCTATTCGAATCGGGAACTGGCCGAAGCAGCCTATGAGCAGATGCTCAAACTGCCCTTCCAGCACCTGTTTTCCGGGCGCAGCCACGATCCGGCGATCGAGCTCGCGGAGAAGCTGAAGGAGATCGCGCCGGTGCCGGTCTCGAAGGTGTTCTTCACCTCGTCGGGCTCGGAGGCCAATGACAGCCAGGTCAAGCTGGTCTGGTATTATAATAACGCTCGCGGACGCCCGCAGAAGAAGAAGATCATCGCCCGCCTCAAGGGCTATCACGGCGTCACCGTCGCCTCCGCCTCGCTGACGGGACTGCCGGCCAACCATACCGATTTCGATCTGCCCATCGCCAATATCCTGCACACCTCCTGCCCGCACCATTACCGGTTTGCGCATGAGGGCGAGAGCGAGGAGGAATTCTCCACCCGCCTCGCAGCCGAACTGGAAGAACAGATCCTGCGCGAGGGCCCGGATACCGTCGCCGCCTTCATTGCCGAGCCGGTGATGGGCGCGGGCGGGGCCGTGGTGCCACCGGCGGGGTATTTCCCCAGGATCCAGGAAGTGCTCGCACGCTACGATGTGCTGATGATCGCCGACGAGGTGATCTGCGGCTTCGGGCGTCTGGGCGAGATGTTCGGCTCCACCGCCCTCGATATCCGCCCCGACAGCATCTCGGCCGCCAAGGCGATCACCTCGGCCTATGCGCCGCTGGGCGCGGTGATGCTCAACGAGGACATCTATCAGGCCATGCTGGACGAGAGCCGCAAGATCGGCGTGTTTGGCCACGGCTTCACCTATTCCGGCCACCCGGTCTCATGCGCCGTGGCGATCAAGACGCTGGAGATCTACCAGCGCGAGGATATCGTCGGGAAGGTGCGTGCCCGCGCGCCGCATTTCCAGAAACGCGTCACGGCGCTGGAACAGCATCCGCTGATCGGCGAATCGCGCGGCATGGGCCTGATCGCCGGAATGGAGATCGTGGCCGACAAGGCAACGAAGCGGCAATACGATCCGAAGAAGGGCGTCGCGGCGAAGACCGTGACCTTCGCCCAGGAGGAAGGCCTGATCGTGCGCTCGCTCGCCGGCGACCGCATTGCCCTGTGCCCGCCGCTGATCATCACCGAGGAAGAGATCGACGCCCTGTTCGACCGGCTCGAACGCGCCCTCGACAAGACGCTCGACTGGGTCACGCGGGAAGGTCTCACCTGAGCGGCACCGGGACGCTACCTCCACGTCCATGAGGCGCGCGGGCACGCCCGCGACGCCATCGCTGCATGCGTCGGGAAAGCGACAGCGGGTCGCATGGGCTTTTTTCGTCGTGTTCCGATATTTCAGAAATAACTGAAATCCCGGAAAGGCGTGAAACGCACAAGGCCATGAATCTTCCCCCGCTGGTACAGACATTCGTTCTGCATTTCGGAGAAATGGGCTCGCGCTGGGGTGTGAACCGCACCGTCGGCCAGATCTACGCGCTGCTCTTCGTCTCCCCCGAACCGCTCAATGCCGACGACATCGTCGAGGCACTGGGTGTTTCGCGATCCAATGTGAGCATGGGGCTGAAGGAGCTCCAGGCCTGGAACCTCGTGCGCCTGCGCCACAAGCCGGGCGACCGCCGCGACTATTTCGGCACGCCCGAGGATATCTGGGTGATCGTGCGCACGCTGATCGAGGAGCGCAAGAAGCGCGAGATCGATCCGACGCTCTCGCTGCTGCGCGAAACCCTGATGGAGCGCCCCGAATCCGAATTCGAGCGCCATGCACAGGAGCGCATGCGCGAGATGCACGATCTCATCGACATGCTCACCGACTGGTATGCAGACATGCGCGCCATTGAGACCGAGCGGCTGGTGCAACTCATGAAGCTCGGCTCGAAAATCTCGCGCGTGCTGGAATTCCGGGACCGTCTCGGCTTTTCCGGCAAACGCAATGATCCCCCCTCCCCCGATGACGAGGAGCGTTCACGATGATGGACACTCTGATCCTGTCCCGAATCCAGTTCGGGGCGAATATCACCTTCCACATTCTCTTTCCGACGATCACCATCGCGCTCGGCTGGGTGCTGCTCTTCTTCAAGCTGCGCTACAACCGCACCGGCGACATGGCCTGGATGGATGCCTACAAATTCTGGGTGAAGGTCTTTGCGCTGACCTTCGCGCTCGGTGTCGTCTCGGGTGTGACCATGTCCTTCCAGTTCGGCACCAACTGGCCGGGCTTCATGGAGAGCGTGGGCAATGTGGCCGGGCCGCTGCTCGCCTACGAGATCCTGACCGCATTTTTCCTTGAGGCGACCTTCCTCGCGGTGATGCTGTTCGGCTTCAACCGGGTCTCGAACCGCATCCATACCCTGGCGACGGTACTCGTCGCCTTCGGCACGACCATGTCGGCCTTCTGGATTCTCGTCCTGAATTCCTGGATGCACACGCCCCAGGGCTTCGAGATGCGCGACGGCGTGGCGTTCGTGACGGACTGGTCGGAGGTGATCTTCAACCCCTCCATGCCGTATCGCCTGACGCATATGCTGCTCGCCTCCGGCCTGACCGCCGCCTTCCTGATCGCGGGCGTCTCGGCCTATCGCCTGCTGCGCGAGGACCGCTCGGAGGGCGTGGGCAAGGCGCTGCGCACCGGCGTCGTCATGGCCGCGCTGCTGATCCCGGCCCAGATCTTCGCCGGCGACATGCATGGCCTCAACACGCTGGAGCACCAGCCGGCCAAGGTGGCCGCGATGGAGGGCAACTGGGAGACGCGCGGCAACGTCCCCCTCGTGCTCTTCACGCTGCCCGATGAGCATGCCCGCGAGAACCGCTTCGAGATCGCGATCCCCAACGGCGCCAGCCTGATCCTCAAGCATGATCCTGCCGGCGTGGTGCCGGGACTCAACGACTTCGTGCGTGAAGACGGTACTGTCGCGCATCCGCCCGTGGCGCCCGTCTTCTTCGGCTTCCGGGTCATGGTCGGTATCGGCATGCTGATGCTGGTCGCTTCCTGGTTCGGCAGTTTCCAGCTCTATCGTCGCGGCACGCTCTCGCCCTGGATGCTGCGCGGCTTCGTGGCCATGACCTTCTCCGGCTGGGTCGCCACCGTGGCCGGCTGGTATGTTACCGAGATCGGACGCCAGCCCTGGCTGGTGAGTGGCGTGCTGACCACGGCGGAAGCTGTCACCACGACGCCGGTCGGCATGGTGGCCTCGACGCTCGCCATGTATCTCGCCATCTACGCGGCACTGACGGCGGCTTATGTCTGGACGCTGTTCCACCTCGCCCGCCGCGACGGCGCCGCCGACACTCTCGGCCAGGCAACGGCGGCGCAATCCAGCATCGTGAAGGGCGGCGCTCGCATCGCCGGGCCGGTTCCGGCGGAGTGAGCGCTCCATGAAACGCACGCCAGATCTCCCTCCCCTCAGGGGAGGGAATAAGGGTGGGGTGCACACGTCATATCGCGGCGCCATGCCCGAATACAAATCTGAGAGGATCTCGAGATGGATGCATTCTTCGGAGGTGAGTCCTGGTTGCCCGTGGCCTTTGTCGGGCTGATGGGCGTGTCGATCCTGCTCTATGTCATCCTCGACGGATATGATCTCGGTGTCGGAATCCTGTCCGGGCTGACCAACCAGCACAAGGACAGGATGATCGCCTCGATCGGGCCGTTCTGGGATGCCAACGAGACCTGGCTGGTGCTGGCCGTCGGGCTGCTGCTCGTCGCCTTTCCCTTCGCGCAGGGCGTCATTCTCGGGGCGCTCTACCTGCCGGTGGCGGTGATGCTGCTCGGGCTGATCCTGCGCGGGGTCGCGTTTGATTTCCGCGCCAAGGTCGCGCCTGAACAGAAAGTCTGGTGGGACCGCGCGTTCTTCGGCGGGTCGTTGCTGACCGCGCTGTCGCAGGGCTACATGCTGGGGCTCTATATCCTCGGCTTTGAACGCACGCTTGTGAATGTCGCCTTCGCGGGCCTCGTCGCCGTGGGGCTTGCTGCCGCCTATGCCTTCATCGGGGCGGGCTGGCTGATCCTAAGGAGCGAGGGTAGGCTGCAGGCGCGTGCCGTGCGCTGGGCGAAGGTTTCGCTCTGGCTGAGCGCCATCGGCCTCGCTGCCGTCTCGATCGCCACGCCGCTCGTCTCCGAGCGCATCTTCGAGAAGTGGTTCGCCATGCCCTATCTTCTGATGCTCGCGCCGATCCCGCTGATCACGGGAGCGCTGATCATCGCCCTGCACCATGTGCTGAAGGTGCTGCCAAACCATACCGACCAGCTGAGCTGGGCGCCGTTTTCCGGAGCGATTGCCGTGGTCTTCCTCGCCTTCTACGGGCTGGCCTATTCGTTCTACCCCTATGTGGTGCCCGAGCAGATGACGGTGTGGGAGGCCGCCGCTGCCGATGAATCGCTGATGATCATGTTCATCGGCGCCTGCATCGTGCTGCCCCTGATCGGGCTCTATACGAGCTTCATCTACCGGATCTTCTCCGGCAAGACACAGGATCTGCGCTATTACTGAGCACCGCCATCGTATCGTTGGCCATCGGCGAGCATTACCAGCCTGCCGATGCGCTGATTGAGCAGGTTAGCACGAATCAACCGGATTGAGAGCTCACCGGCGACGACGCCCCGGGCACGCATCTGGAGGTAATAGCGGCCACCGGAATGGCGGGCGAGATAAGAGGGACGCATGACGCATCAACCCTGGTCAGGCAGCGCCGTTTCCCGCTTTTTGCCTTTGATACATCTCAATGAGACGTCACAAACGGGAGGGGAACCGATTCTGCGCAAGTTGTTGATCTGACTTGCTTTTCTGACCCGGGAAAAAGTGGTAGCGGAGGAGGGACTTGAACCCCCGACACAAGGATTATGATTCCTCTGCTCTAACCTGCTGAGCTACTCCGCCCCGTTGCGCGGTTTACGTTGCCAACGCGCGTAATCGGCACGGGGGATATACGGAGCGCGGGGCGGGGTGTCAAGCGAGGCCGCGAGGCCAGTTCCGGTTTTTCAGTTGCGCTTGACCAGACGCATCAGCTTGAACCAGCCGGCGGGGAAAAGCGGCGCGATTTCGGTCACCTCCACATCGCCGCGCGCCTCGGCCCAGGCCTTGATCCGCGCGATTCGAAAAGCCGAACTCCAGCCCACCTTCTTCATGAGCGGCGCCACCCATTCCTCGATCTTCGCCATGGCACCCGTATCGTAACCGAGTTTCGAGGAGATCACGATCGCGCCGCCGGGCTTGAGCACCCGCATCGCCTCGTCGAGCGCGGCTTCGGGATCAGGCACGAGGGTGATCACGAAGGGCACGGCCACCGCGTCGAAGCTTTCATCGGCAAAACCCAGCCGGCAGGCATCCATGGCGGCGACGAGGCGCGTCTGTGGCGCGGCGCCCGAGAGCATCTTGTCGCGGGCGCGCTCCAGCATGTGGAAGGAGAGATCGACGCCGATCACCCGCGCACCCTCCGGATACCAGGGCAACACCAGACCGGTACCGACTCCGATCTCGAGGACGTCCGGCCCCGACTTCGCGGCGGCGAGCGCGGTCTTCGCATGCGCGTCGGCGAGAAGCTTGTGATAGACCCGGTCGTAATACGGGGCCCAGCGCTTATAGGCGCGTTTCTGTCCTTCGAGATCGTAGGCGACGGCCATCGTGTTTCCGTTGATTCTTGTGCGATGCCGCTCAGACGGCGCCGATCCTGCGTGCGGGCTCTGCGCCGATCATGTCGAGACGCGGAGCGCCGACACGGGTGGCGATGGTGCCGCCGCCGAGCACGCGCGCACGGGGATCGTCGCCCTCGTAGAACACGCAGGCCTGGCCGGGGGAGACCCCGTCCTCGGCCACGAGCAGCTCGACCTCGGCCGCGCCGTCCTTCATCCGCAGGATCGCGGGGCCGGGCGCGCGCGTCGAGCGCACGCGGGCGCAGATCTCGATACCAGTCTCGCCGATCTGGGAAAGCGGCGTGTCGCCGAGCCAGTTGACGTCGCGCAGGATGATCTTGCGGGTGGCAAGCGCCTCGCGCGGGCCAACGATGACGCGCCCGCGATCGGCATCAAGCGCCACGACGAAGAGCGGCTCGCCCACGGCGATGCCGAGCCCCCGGCGCTGGCCGACCGTGTAATGGATGATCCCCTCGTGGCGGCCCAGAACGCGCCCGTCGAGATGGACGATATCCCCCGGCTCCGCCGCATGCGGCTTCAGCTTGGCGATCACATCGGCGTAATTGCCGTTGGGCACGAAGCAGATATCCTGGCTGTCGGCCTTTTCAGCCACGACCAGCCCGATCTCGCGGGCAAGCGCGCGGGTCTCGCTCTTTTCCTGCTCGGCAAGCGGGAAGCGCAGCATGGCGAGTTGTTCGGGCGTCGTGGCATAGAGGAAATAGCTCTGGTCGCGCGACGGATCGAGCGCGCGGTAGAGCGCCCGCCGGCCGTCGGGCAGCGCGCGGCTCGCGACGTAATGCCCGGTGGCGAGCACATCCGCACCGAGTTCCTGCGCGGTGGCAAGGAGATCCCTGAACTTGATCGAGCGGTTGCATTCGACGCAGGGGATCGGCGTCTCGCCGGCGAGATAACTGTCGGCGAAATTGTCGATCACCGCCTCGCGGAAGCGGGATTCGTAATCAAGCACGTAATGCGGAATGCCGAGCATTTCCGCCACGCGGCGGGCATCGTGAATATCCTGCCCGGCGCAGCAGGCGCCCTTGCGATGCACGGCGGCGCCATGATCGTAGAGCTGCAGGGTAATGCCGATGACGTCATAACCCTCGCGCTGCATCATTGCGGCGACGACGGAGGAATCGACACCGCCCGACATGGCCACGACGACGCGCGTCTGCGACGGCTCCTTCGCGATATCCAGGCTGTTGCGCATGGGCTCCTCGTCAGATGGTTCGATTGATACGGCACGCCCCGCGCGTTTCAATACACGGGATGGCGCATGATTTCCAGCGCCGCCGGGCGATCGCCGTGAGAAACACGCACAGTCTCATGCGGGGCACCCAGCCCTTCGCACCGGATCCGCAGGAGCGGCAGCCACCCTGCCCGCCCGCGCCGACCTTCTGTCGCGCTCAACGCCTGCCGCGTGCATCCTGCAAGGCCATGATGCGCTGCGCGAAACGCTGCTGCATCGTCTCGATCGGCTGCGGCGCGAGCAACTCCTCGCTCGCGGGAGACAATGTCCGGGGCTTGCCGAAGAAGCGCTCGGCTTCCTCCTCGGCGAAGCCGGCGAGCCGGACGGCTTCGTGGAAGGCGGCGGCGCCGTCGGCGCGCTTCATCAAGGCGGCAAGTGCCCGCGAGGGCGTGGCGGAGAGGCCGAAATGCAGGCGGATTGCCCCCATCAGCCGCGCCTCGACCTGCTTGTAGGTATCGCCGATCACCGCCTTGAAGGGTGAGATCATGTCGCCGATTACATATTCCGGCGCGTCATGCAGAAGGATACCGAGTCGCTCACCGGGCGTCAGCGCCTGCGCCATATCCTCGGCGACCGCCTCCACCAGCAGCGAATGCTGGGCCACCGAGAAGATGTGTACGCCATGCGTCTGCCCGTTCCAGCGCGCGACACGGGCGAGGCCGTGGGCGATGTCTTCGAGTTCGATATCCAGCGGCGAGGGATCGAGCAGATCAAGCCGCCGCCCGGACAGCATCCGTTGCCAGGCGCGCGCGGGTGCATGTGCGGATGATTGACGGCTCATGTGCACGCTCCGTTGATCCGGATATCGGCAAGCGCTGAGCATTCGGCATGACGAAAGCAACCCGTGAGGTGGTCATTGGTCATGCCCACCGCCTGCATGAAGGCATAGATGATGGTCGGTCCGCAAAAACCGAACCCTTCCGCCTTCAGCGCACGCGAGATGGCCTGCGATTGTGCATTCTGCGTCGGTACGGATTCACGGGTCTGGTATTGCGGCTGCATCGGGCGTCCATCGACGAATTTCCAGAGGAAATGCGCAAACCCCTCCCGCTCCTCGATGGCGAGCCAGGCGCGCGCCCCGGCAATGGTAGCGACGATCTTGGCGCGGTTGCGCACGATGCCGGCATCATTCATCAGCGCCCCGATGCGCGCCTCGTCGAAGCGCGCAATGGCCTGCGGGTCGAATCCGGCAAAGGCCGCACGGAAGGCCTCGCGTTTGCGCAGGATCGTGATCCAGGACAGCCCGGCCTGGAAACCGTCGAGAATGAGCTTCTCGAACAGCGCCCGCCCATCGGTCTCTGGCACGCCCCATTCGGTATCGTGATAGCCGACATAGAGCCGGTCATGCCCCGGCCACCAGCAACGGGCCAGCCCGTCCGTGTGGGTAATCAGTGACGGACCGGGCGCCATGGCCCGCTCAGCGCATATCGGCGCTGAAGGAATAGGAAAGACCGAAGCCGGCGGAGAACTGGTTGGGCGAACCATGCGTGCGCACCAGCGGCGACTTGCGCACTTCGCCGGCGAGGCGGTCATAGCGGGCAAAGGCCCGGACCGTCCAGTCAGGCGTGACGGCATAGCTGGCAGAGCCGATCACGCCGAAAGCACGGATTCCCGAGCCCGGCGAATACAGCGCGAGTCGCGAACCGGCCGCCTGCTGCGCGCGGCTGACGCCGAAATAGGTACGGTTGTATTCGGCATTCGCCCAGGAGAGGCGCGGACCGACCGAGAGCGTCCATTGCGTGTCCGGACGCATGACGAGATCAGCCCCCACATCCGCGAGAACGCCGGTATGGCCGCCAATTCCGTGGCGCATCTCGGCGCTCAATCGGAAATTCTGGCTCGCCCAGATCTCTGCGAAGCCGCCGATCTCAGCCGTGAAACCGACATTGCCGAGCCCCGTGAGGGCGGCGGCGTCACTTTCAGCGCGACGCCCGCGGAACTTGCCCACGGCGCCGACGCGCACATTCTCCACCTCAACGAGGCCGATGCGTATGCCGTCATCAGGCGCACGGAACCGGGTCGGCGCGCCCGTGCGGCGAATGGAGAAGATCGGCATGGGGCGCACGCGATAGGTTTTGGCGCCCTCGAATTGAGGCAGAAGGCGGGCTTGTGCCCCGATCGTCATGGTCCAGCTGCCGGCGAAGACATTGGTCGTCTGGGCCTGCGCGGAGGTGGCCGACACGACACAAGCACCCGCAGCAAGGCCTGCACCGAGCAGCACACCGGAAAGGGTGTGGCGGTTGAGCGGCTGAAAACGTGAATTCATGGTCATCATTGATCCGATGGTTACGCAACTCTGACTGAGTAACGATAATGCCGCGTAAACGGTCAAGACATTCTTAACGGCCCTTCCGTCTAGCGCCGCTACCGCTCGCTGTCGAGCCCGGATGCGGCGCGCGGAAGGGAAATGCCCAGCCAATCGGGCTGAATCAAGGCAAGCCGCGCCTGACCGGATTCGAGGGCAATTCCGGATTCCAGCGCATCAGCCACCCGATCGAGCCGCAATTTCGCCATGGCACGATCCTGCGTCGTGCTGACGCAGGTCCCGACCACCTTGCCCCCGGCGGTGATCTCCACGCCCGGCTCCGGCAAGGCACCGGCCAAAGCCGTCACGGGAACGAAACGCGTGCGCGCCGTACCGCGATGCTGCATGCGCGAAACGACCTCCTGGCCGACGTAGCAACCCTTGGTGAAATCCACCCCGCCATTGTGATCCATCAGCGCCTCGTGCGGGAAGGTCTCGCCGAAAGCGTAGTCCGAACCGCCCTCGGGCATACCATGCGCCATGCGATGGGCCTTGTAATCATCGCCCGACGCGTCGCCCGCCGGCGCATCGCCCGCTGTCGCGATCGCCCTCCAGCCAAGGGCGGCGAGGCGCGGGTCGGGGCCTGCGGCAAGTGCCGTCTTTGGAACCGTCGCATCGTCCCAGCCAGCGATGATGGCGAGATCGTCGGGCCGCGCGTCGAGCGTCACCTTGGCGCGCAGCCGATAGAATTTCAGCCGTTTGGCGAGTTCGGGAAGCATGTCGCTCCGGCAATCGAGATAAAATCCGCCCTCCGCTTCGGGCGCGACATGGAGGAAGAAATCGAACAGGATCTTCCCCTGAGGCGTGAGCAGCGCCGCGAAGATCGGCTTGCCCGGTTGCGCATTGTCCACATCGCTGGTGATCAGCCCGTCGAGAAAGCCATGCGCCGCCTCACCGGCGACATGCAGAACCGCGCGATCATCCAGTCTCGCCAAAGGCATGTCATGCTCCCGTATCTGGAAAATGGCCGCGAGCAACCCCGCTCTGGCTGGAGATAGACCCACGCACCCGTGCGCTCAAGGCATGCCGGTGATGACAATGCCACGGTTTTGTCGCATCCCTAGGCGCAATCAATTCTGCGATAAGGAAACGCGAGGCATGCGATGGCGGTTTTCGATCTGATTCTCAAGGGCGGGTGCGTGGTCAATCACGATGGCGAGGGCATACGCGATATCGGCGTGCGCGCCGGCCGCATCGCCGAGATCGGCGATATCTCGCAAGCTTCAGCCGAGCGCGTGATCGATTGCACCGGTCTCCATATCCTGCCCGGTGTGATCGACAGCCAGGTGCATTTCCGCGAGCCGGGCCTTGATCACAAGGAAGATCTCGAAACCGGCGCCCGCGCGGCGGTGATGGGCGGCGTCACCAGCGTATTCGAGATGCCCAATACGAATCCCCAGACGACGACACCGGAAGCGCTGGCCGACAAGATCGCCCGTGCGACGAACCGCATGCATTGCGATTTCGGCTTCTGGGTCGGCGGCACGCATGAGAACGCGAAGGACATCCCCGAGCTCGAGCGCCTGCCTGGCGCCGTGGGCATCAAGGTCTTCATGGGCTCCTCGACGGGCTCGCTGCTGGTTGAGGATGATGGCGGCGTCACCGAGATTCTGAAACGCACCCGGCGGCGCTCGGCCTTCCATTCTGAAGACGAGGAAATGCTGCGTGAACGCAAGCCCCTGCGTGTGGAAGGCGATCCGCGCTCGCATCCCGTCTGGCGCTCGCCGGAAGTCGCGCTGAAATGCACCGAGCGGCTGGTGCGCATCGCGCATGCGACCGGCGCCAAGATCCACGTGCTGCATATCTCGACGAAGCAGGAGATGGATTTTCTCGTCGATCACAAGGACGTCGCCACCGTGGAGGTGACGCCGAACCATCTCACGCTCACCGCGCCGGAAGCCTATGAGCGCCTCGGCGCGCTTGCCCAGATGAACCCGCCTGTGCGCGACGAGGGCCATCGCGAGGGCATCTGGCGCGGTCTCACCCAGGGCATCGTCGATGTGCTCGGCTCCGACCACGCCCCGCATACGCTGGAAGAGAAGCAGAATGCCACCTATCCGAACACGCCCTCGGGCATGACCGGGGTGCAGACATTCGTGCCGGTGATGCTCGATCACGTCAACAAGGGCCGGCTCTCGCTGACGCGCTTCGTCGATCTCACCTCGGCGGGCCCCCAGCGCATTTTCGGCATTGCCCGCAAGGGGCGTATTGCAGCCGGCTATGACGCCGATTTCACCATCGTCGACCTGAAGAAGCAGATGACCATCACCAATGACTGGATCGCCTCGAAATGCGGCTGGACGCCCTATGACGGGGTCTTGGTCACGGGTTGGCCCGTCGGCACGATGGTGCGCGGCAAGATGGTGATGTGGGAGGGCGAACTCACCGCGCCGGGCGCCGGCGCGCCGGTGCGCTTCGTCGATACGCTGGGGGGCTAGAGGGCGATCCGACTCTAACTCGACCCGTCAAACGGTCAGCGCGTTCACGGTCCGACCCTCGCCGCCGGGAGCGGGTGGCCACCCGTCCCGGCAATCCGTTCTCGCCCATTCGGCAGAGAAAGTCATAAGACAAGCGCATTCCGTCAGGTGGATACCGGCTGACGGAAAAATGATGCGCCAAACAGTAACTGAGGGCGCCCGGCCTGAATCCGACAGGTCGGAATGCGCTCTGAGGGTGGGGATGAACCCGGGTGCAAAACCACCAGTGCCGGCGTTTCTCCCCACCCTCAATCCCTCTCCGCCGGGGCGAGAGGTTGCGGCGTGCACTGCATGAAGGGCAAACGTAACAATGCAAGCTTGGAGAGGCTTCACTTGGCTATCCTGATCATCGGCGGCGCGGGTTTCATCGGGCTGAACCTTGCGGAGCAATTGCTCGCTGCAGGCCGCGCCGTGACCATTCTCGACCGCGCCCCGCCCCCGCGATCTGCCCGCGACGCCTTCGCCCGTTTGCCGGGAAGGCTCACAATCGAAACCGGCGATACCCTTGATCATGGGCAACTGAGCACCTGTGTCGCGCGCCATCGTGACGGCGTGATCTACGGTGCGGCGATCACTGCGGGGCCGCAGCGCGAGGCGCGCGACGCCTCGATGATCCTCGCGGTCAATCTCGGCGGGCTCGTCGCCAGCCTTGAAGCCGCGCGCGAAGCGAGCGTGCGCCGCGTGATCAACCTGTCTTCCGCCGCTGCCTGGGGCGCGGCGGGGGCGCGGCATCCGCGTCTGATCGAGGATGAGACACCGGAAGATCCGCGCGCGCTCTATCCGATCACGAAATTCGCCGGCGAGCGTTTCTGCGCAAGGCTCGCGGAATTGTGGGGCGCGGATATCCGCTCCGTGCGGCTGTCGGGCGTGTTCGGACCGTGGGAATATGATACGGGCCTTCGCGACACGCTGAGCCCGCAATGGCAGATCCTCAAGGCGCTTGAAGCGGGCGAGAGCCCGCTCCTGCCGCGCGAGGGTCAGCGCGACTGGCTGTATGCCCGCGACGCCGCCCGCGCCGTGATCGCGCTGCTCGACGCGGATGCCCTCATGCATGACCTCTACAACATCGCCCCCGGCGCCCCCACGGGCTTGCTCGACTGGGGCCGGATGGCGGCGAAGGCGCTCGGCCTGCCCGAGACGCATTGCCGCCTTGCGCAAGCGGATGAAACCGCCACGATCGATCTGCACATGCCGCGTGATCGTGCGCCGATGGACATCGCCCGGCTGGTGGCCGATACCGGCTTTGCTCCCGCCTTCGACGATGCGGCGTCGGTGGCGGATCTGCTCGCATGGCGCGCCGCTATTGCTGCGGGTGCGGCCTCGGAGGAACGGGAATGAGGATGGAAGAGACCGCTCTCGCGCAGCTGGAGACGCAGGTGCGCGCGGATCTCGCCAAGATCGCGCATCCGCGCATGCCCTGGCTCGATCCGGTCAGCGGGCCGGATGGCCGCCCGGCCCATGACGTCGTGATCGTCGGCGCCGGCCAGAGCGGCATCGCCACGGCTTTCGGGCTGATGCGCGCGCGGGTCGAGAATATCCGCGTCATCGACAAGGCGCCTCGCGGGCTGGAAGGGCCATGGCTGACCTATGCCCGCATGCATACCCTGCGCAGCCCGAAGGATTTCACTGGCCCCGATCTCGACGTGCCGAGCCTGACCTATCAGAGCTGGCACGAGGCCCGTTTCGGCGAGGCCGATTGGGAAGCGCTCGATCTGATCCCGCGCGAATACTGGGCAGAGTATCTCCTCTGGGTGCGCGACCGAACCGGCATCCCCGTCGATAACGAGACCGCACTCACCGACATCGCCCCCGCCGGCGATCTGCTCCGGCTGACGCTGAAGAGCGCTTCCGGCGAGGAAATCGTCCATACCCGCAAGCTCGTCCTCGCCACGGGCCAGGAGAGCACCGGGCGATGGTGGATGCCGGAATTCGTCGAGAACCTGACCGCCCGGTTTCGCGCCCATACCGCCGACGCCATCGATTTCGACAAGCTTGCAGGCAAGGTGGTGGCCGTGCTTGGCGCCGGCGCATCGAGCCTCGACAATGCGGCGACGGCGCTCGAAGCGGGGGCGAAATCCGTGCATCTGTTCTGCCGACGTGCCCGACCGCAGGTGGTGCAGCCCTATCGCTGGATCACTTTCGCCGGCTTCATGCGCAATCTCTCCGATCTCGACGATGCCTGGCGCTGGCGCTTCATGCGCCGGGTCCTCTCCCTGCGCGAGGGCTTTCCGCAGGCGACCTGGGATCGCTGCGCCCGCCACGACAATTTCCACCTGCATGGCGCCGCCGCCTGGCAGGATGCCCGGATTGATGCCGACGGGCGCGTCGCACTCACCACGGCGCAGGGCCCTTTCACCGCCGATTTCCTGATCTGCGGCACCGGCATCGAGAACGACTACGCCGCCCGCCCGGAACTCGCGCGCTTTGCCCACAACATCCTCAGCTGGGGCGAGGCCTATACCCCGCCGGATGCCGAGCGCGACGAACGACTCGGGCGCTTTCCCTATCTCGCGCGCGATTACAGCTTCATGGAGCGCGAGCCCGGCGAGACCCAATGGATCCGCCATATCCATCTGTTCTCGATCGCCTCCACCATGAGCTTCGGCGCCTCCGGCTCCTCGATCAACGCCATGACCAGCGCCATCCCCAAACTCGTCAACGGCATCACCGGCGGGCTTTTCCGCGATGATGTCGAGAAGCACTGGGCGAATTTCGAGGCCTATGACGTGCCGCAGGCGGTGATTCGGGGCGTGGAGTGAAGGGGTTGCATTAGTATCCAGGACGCACTATTTTCTTACCTTGGTCTTACTTTTAGACTGAGGGAATTGCAGCCGTGACGGCACAAGGTAAGACATTGGGCGGCAAGAGGCAGCATTCGGATGCTGAAGGACGGGCACTGACGATGCGCACCACGCTCTCGGCCAAGGGCCAAGTGGTTTTGCCCAAGGCCGTGCGGAACCACAAGCAATGGCCGAGCGGGACGCGGTTGCTCGTCGAGGAAACCGCTGATGGCGTATTGCTCAAACGGGCCCCGGCCTTCCCAGCCAGTACTATTGATGAAGCGTTCGGCTACCTTGCAGTCGATGGTCCCGCGCGCAGCATCGAAGAAATGGATAAAGCCGTCCTGCGCGAGGCCAAAAGGCAATTCTTGGATACGAAATGATTTCAATCGATACCAATGTGTTGGTTCGTTTCTTCGTCCTCGATGATCCGGATCAGGCAGCGCGGGCACGGCAACTGATCGAGCACAACACGATCTTCCTTAGCATGACAGTATGCCTCGAGACTGTGTGGGTGTTGCGTAGTGTCTTTGGCCATTCGTACCCGCGCATCTACAAAGGGCTACGGGTTTTTGCCGGGCTCCGTCAGGTCACCGTGGAATCCCCGGAACGACTTGCAGCGGCACTCGATCTTGCCGATGCCGGCATGGATTTCGCTGATGCGCTGCATTGTCTGGCTGGCGGCGAGGAGATCGCGTTCGCCACATTCGACGAGCGTCTGATCAGGAAGGCCCGCGCCGCCGGCCTTTCCGGCGTCCGCGCGCCCTGAACGCACCAAAGCCGCATATGACAGGGCGCGGGGGGCTGCTATAAAGCGGCAAAAGCCATATGTGGAGGAGACCCGTCCCATGATTCCCAATGCTGCGCCCGCCTTCAATTTCGATCTCGGCGATACCGCCGATGCCATCCGCGAGACGGTCGCGTCCTTCTCGCAGGAAAAGATCGCCCCGCGTGCGGAGGCAATCGACCGCGACAACCAGTTTCCCCGCGATCTCTGGCCGCAGATGGGCGAGCTCGGCCTGCACGGCATCACCATCGCCGAAGAGGACGGCGGCACGGGGCTCGGCTATCTCGACCATGTCGTGGCGATGGAGGAGATCTCGCGGGCATCCGCCAGTGTCGGGCTCTCGTATGGCGCGCATTCAAACCTGTGCATCAACCAGATCGGTCGTCACGGTACGGCGGCGCAGAAGGCGAAATACCTGCCCAAGCTGATGAGCGGCGAGCATGTCGGCGCGCTCGCCATGTCGGAGCCGGGCTCGGGCTCGGATGTGGTCTCGATGCGTACCAAGGCCGAAAAGAAAGGCGACCGCTACGTGCTCACCGGCAACAAGATGTGGATCACCAACGGCCCCATCGCCGAGACGCTGGTCGTCTATGCCAAGACCGACCCGGATGCCGGCCCGCGCGGCATCACCGCCTTCCTGATCGAGAAGGGCATGAAGGGTTTCTCGACGCATCAGAAGCTTGACAAGCTCGGCATGCGCGGCTCCGATACCTGCGAGCTCGTCTTCGAGGATTGCGAGGTGCCGGAGGAAAACGTGCTCGGCCAGGTCGGCAAGGGCGTCAATGTGCTGATGTCGGGCCTCGATTACGAGCGCGCCGTGCTCGCCGCCGGGCCGCTGGGCATCATGCAGGCCTGCATGGATATCGTCATGCCCTATGTGCACGAGCGCAAGCAGTTCGGTCAGCCGATCGGCACCTTCCAGCTGGTCCAGGGCAAGGTGGCGGACATGTATGTCGGGATGAATGCCTGCAAGGCCTATGTCTATGCCGTCGCCAAGGCCTGCGATCGCGGCCAGACCACCCGCGAAGACGCCGCCGGCGCGATTCTCTATGCGGCGGAAAAGGCCACGCAGATGGCGCTCGACGCGATCCAGCTGCTCGGCGGCAACGGCTATATCAACGAATACCCCACAGGCCGCCTCCTGCGCGATGCCAAGCTCTACGAAATCGGCGCCGGCACCAGCGAGATCCGCCGCATGCTGATCGGGCGGGAATTGTTCGACAAGACGGCGTGAGCGTTGCACGCTATGGTCCCCGGGCGCGTTCGTATTCGGGCGCGCCCCTTTTATTGCAGGGTTGACTAAATTAGTTTTGCCTAATATATCGAATGTCAACGCGGTCGAAGGGCCGCCCGGGCAGCGCTTTCGCGGGGTTCCGGGCCCTTGGCAGGGCCGCATGACGACACATCGATCAGAAATTACAAAGGGAGTTCACCCGATGCAGAATCTTCTCAAGGAGCGCGTCGTCCGCCATTCCCCCTCGCGCGGTCCCGGCAGCCCCGATGTCTGGGGCATCTATGAGCCCGATACCGGCTCCATCCAGTACATCGCCGCCGACCCGGCCACCCGCAAGGCGGCTGTGATCGACGTGGTCTGGAATTTCGATCCCAAGCATTACCGCCTCGATACCGGCTCGATGGACCAGGTGCTCGATATCGTGCGCGAAAACGGGCTCACCGTCGAATGGGTGCTCGACACCCACCCCCATGCCGACCATCTGATGGCCGCCGCCCAGCTCAAGCAGAAGACCGGCGCGCCGATGGCGATCGGCGAGAAGGTGGACGCCATTTCGAAGATCTGGGCGGAGATCTACAACCTGCCCGATGCTTTCGATCCGACCCGTGATTTCGACCATCTGTTCAAGGAGGGCGAGACCTTCAAGATCGGCGAGATCGAGGCCCGCGTCATGCTCTCGCCCGGCCACACGCTCGGCTCGATCACCTATGTGGTGGGCGATGCCGCCTTCGTGCACGACACGCTGATGTATCCCGATGCGGGCACGTCGCGCGCAGATTTTCCCGGCGGCAATGCCTCGGAACTCTGGGACTCGATCCGCGCCATCCTCGACCTCCCTGGCGAGACGCGGCTCTATGTCGGCCATGATTACGGCACCGCAGAGCGCAAGGAGCCGATGTGGGAGGCGACCGTCGCCGAGCATCGCGCCGACAACATCCACGTCAAGGACGGTGTCACCCGCGAGGCATGGATCGACCGTCGTGAGACGCGCGACAAGACGCTGGCCCTGCCCGACCGCATTCTGGCGGCCCTGCAGATCAATCTGCGCGGCGGGCGCCTGCCCCCGGCCGAGGATGACGGACGCCATTACGTCAAGCTGCCGCTCAACCGCTTCTGAAACGAAACGGGCCGGATCTGAACGATCCGGCCCGTTTCGTTCTGTATGAGACGCGCGCCCGACCCGATTCAGGCTTCTCCCGGCGCGCGCTTTCCTATTCCGCCGCGTGCTGGGCGTGCAACCCCTCGCCGCGCGCCATCAGCTTGTTGAGCGCCGACAGATAGGCCTTGGCCGAAGCCACGAGCGTATCCGGATCGGCGCCGCGCCCGGTCACCGAGCGGCCATTGGCATGCAGCCGCACGGACACCTCCGCCTGCGCATCCGTCCCCTCGGTCACGGCGTGGACCTGATAGAGTTCGAGCACCGCCTCGTGCGGGACAAGCGTGTTGATGGCGTTGAACACGGCATCGACCGGTCCGTTGCCATCCGCCTCATCGGCACGGATATCACCACCGATATCGAGCTTGAGCAGCGCCCGCTGCGGGCCACGCGTGCCGGCGATCACGGTCAGCGAGACGACGCGGATACGCTCATGCGCCTCGGCCAGCTTCTCGTCGACCAGCGCCTCGAGATCCTCGTCATAGATGGTCTTCTTGCGATCGGTCAGGGCCTTGAAGCGCACGAACACGTCCTGGAACTGGTTGTCGGAGAGTTCGTAGCCCATCTCCTCCAGCTTGTTCTTCAAAGCGGCCCGCCCGGAATGCTTGCCGAGCACCAGCGAAGTCTTGGAGACGCCCACCGATTCCGGGGTCATGATCTCGTAGGTCTGGGTATGCTTGAGCATGCCGTCCTGGTGGATGCCGCTCTCATGCGCAAACGCGTTCCGCCCGACAATGGCCTTGTTGTACTGCACCGGGAAGGAGGTCGCGTGCGCCACCGCCTTCGAGGCCTTGGTCAGCATCTCGGTGACGATACCGGTCTCGTAGGGGAAGGCGTCGTTCCGAGTCTTGATCGCCATCACGATCTCTTCAAGCGCCGCATTGCCCGCGCGCTCCCCGATCCCGTTGATGGTGCATTCGATCTGGCGCGCGCCGCCGGCGACACCGGCCAGCGAATTCGCCACCGCCATGCCGAGATCGTTGTGGCAATGCACCGAAAAGACCGCCTTGTCGGAATTCGGTACGTTCTCGCGCACCTTGATGAACAGATCGCGATACTCTTCCGGCGTCGTATAGCCCACCGTATCAGGGATGTTGATCGTGGTGGCGCCGGCCTTGATCGCGGCCTCGACGCAGCGGCAGAGGAAGTCGAATTCCGTGCGCGTGCCGTCCTCTGCCGACCATTCCACGTCGTCGACATGGTTGCGCGCCCGGGTGACCGACGAGATCACGTGCTCCAGCACGGCTTCCGGCTCGAGCTGCAGCTTGAATTTCATATGCACAGGCGAGGTGGAGAGAAAGGTATGGATGCGCGGGCGCGCAGCATGGCGCACCGCTTCCGCCGCCCGGTCGATATCCTTGTGCGCGGCGCGTGAGAGACCGGCCACGGTGGCGTTCTTCACGAGCGACGCGATTTTGGAGACTGCCTCGAAATCACCGATCGAGGCAATCGGGAAACCGGCCTCGATGATGTCGACGCCCATCGTGTCGAGCAATTCGGCGACTTCGAGCTTTTCGCCCAGCGTCATCGTCGCGCCGGGGCATTGCTCGCCGTCGCGCAGGGTGGTGTCGAAGATCAATACGCGGTCTTTGGCGGTGTTCTGGTCGGCCATGTCATCGTTCCTTGGTCGTATTGCCCGTTATTCTGATTGTGCGGGCGAAACTCTTCGGTGGCGGAGCATCACCTGTCGCGGGATGCGTCACGTCAAGGTGGCAATCGCTCTCCCCTGAAGGCCAAGGCGCAAAGCCCTGCCGGCCCTCAGGGGCTGATAAGGAGAAGCAGGCCGAGAAGAAGCGCGCAGGCGGCGAGCGGCGCGCAGGCGGGGGCGCGGACAGGCGCTGCAACGCAGGCGCTGCCTTCAATCGTCTCGCGCTGTGAGCCGGCCATCGCCAAGGCTCGTCTCCCGTATCTCGTCGCATCCGGATCATGCCGGATCATTACCAATCCTCTGTAAACCTTTCGTGAGCGTGGCTCAAGACGCAATTTTGATGCAGGGCCCGCCGCCAATGACGATAGCGGGTTGCCAAGCGGCGAAATCTCTCCAAAGTTGTCTGATCGACAACGATTGCCACGCCGGCGGGCGTCGGTGAATTGCCACGTCTTGCAAGCGTGCGCGGAGCTGCTGAACGGGGTCGTCATGAGTGCCGAGGTCAGAAGCTGGTTCGGTCCTGCCGTCGCCAATGTCGCGACCCATCCGGGTGTGCGGGCCCTCGTCGCGAAATGGCTCCAGATCCGCGCCGAGCGCGAGCCGCTGTTGAGCGACTTCTGGAACACGGCCGATCAGCAGATGATGGATTCGTCGATGCTGTTCATGAAGCTCGACGATGATTACACCTATCTGCATCACGGACGCTATCTGTGCGAACGCATCGGCTTCTCCATGCAGGGCCTGTCGCTGCGCAATCTGCGCACCCGGGTGCGCAGCCAGCTGATCGAGCTCTATGACCGGGCGACGAGCCAGTTCGATCTCATCTATTTCCAGTCCTTTGCCGATTTCGCCCAGGATGTCGTGCTCTGGGGCCGGTTATGCCTGCCCTTGCGCATGAAGGAAGGCGACGACCGCGTCCTGCTGCTGGTCTTCTGCCACATGATCGAGGACAAGGCCTCGCTGTTCAGGACGCTGTTCACGCATTCGCGTTACGGCATCATCGTCACCTGGCCGATCTACAATGCCAAGCGCCAGATCGACGATGCCTGGATCATCAACCAGAATACGGCGGCCATGCCGATTACCGGGGTTCAGGATCACACCGCGGACGACCTGATGCTGCGGGCCGGGCCGGTTTTCTCCGATGATGCGCTCTGGCGCCATTTCGCGCGCGGCGTTCCGGGAGGCATGGTGTCGGCAGAGATCAGCGTCAGCACCTCCGGCAGCCGCTATATCGCCTCAGGGGAACTGATCGACGATTACCTCGTCTTTCATTTCGCCGAACAGAAGCCCTTCGATGAGAGCTTCGTGATCGGGTGAGCCGGCGCGGACCACACGCTTGACTGTCACGCCCCGATGGTTTCGGCTGTGATCTGCGATCAGGAGGGCAAACGATGATTCACCACGCCGAAAGCCGCAGCAAGCGCGGCTTCATGTGTGTTCTGGGGCTGGCTTGCCTTGTGCTGGCCGGTTGCAATACGCCCGGCCAGCCGGAACCCGTCGATGCCGGAACGACGGGTGGCGAGACCGAGATTGCGGCAATCGCCGGGCCGCAAACGCCTGATACGACCTGCGGACGCGCCATAGACGATTTTGCCGGCCTGCTCTCGCGTGATCTCGCCAACGGCATGGTGGCGCAGCGGGTCCATGACGAAGCGATGTCGGATCTCGAAGTGGCGGCGAGCGCCTGTCGTGCCGGTTCGCAGGATCAGGCGCTTTCCGCCCTGCGTGCGACGCGGATCCGCCACGGCTATCCCACCGGGTAGAGCCGACCGGCACCCGCCTTCCGGCCGGGCGTCAGGTCACGGCAGCGTTCCGGTGAAGGCGCGGGCGAGATAGGCGCGCATGAAATCCGGCAGGGCGGCGCTCATCAGATCATCCTCTTCGCCGATCACTTCGATTCCTGCGAGTTCCGGCTCCGCCATGCTCTGGCGCGCCGCTTCGCCGTGCCGTGCGAGATCCGCCGCCGGCAGCAAATCGAACCTTCCGACGCGAATCAGCGCCAGATGGCCGCCACGGCGCAGCATGTGCCAATACGGCTCGAGCACGCTGCGATCGGGCGCGAGCCCGGTCTCCTCGGCGAGCTCGCGCAGGGCTGCGGCGGTGAGATCGATGCGCCCGTCATCGGCGACATCCCCGGGATCGGGGGTGCCGGTGGCGAAATAGAGCGCGCCGGCATTATCCGTATGGGCGCCCATCCGCCCGACGAGGTACCGCCCGGCCCGGTCACGCGGCGCGATGGCGGGAAAGACGTTGACGGCGAACCCGTCAGGAAAGCCGGCTGCCTTGAAGGCCCGAAAGGCGCTGTAGCGCACGGGCATGAAATCGATCGCGAGCATGCCGTCGCACCCCGCTGTTGCGGATACGCGATGGGCGAGCAGCACTTCGCCGTCAAACAGATGCGGATTGCGCGCCCGCGCGGCGCGCCATTCCTGCGCGATCATAGAGGCATTGCGCTCTGCCCAGGGCCAGCGCGCGGGAACAAGGCGCGCATGGATGGCGGCGATGCGCGCGATCGAATAACCGAAATCCCCGCGCGATTCCGTCACGGCAAGAGTTCACCGCGTGCCACGAGCACCGCGTCGCCACCGATTTCCGCGCCGACGAGCGCCCCGTTCTCGACAATGAGCTGCAGCCGGATCAGGCTGGGGCGGCCCATCGCATAGCCCTGCTCGATGACGACATGATGCGTGCCGTCGCCGAGCGGCTCGTATTCCATCAATGCGCCGGCCAGGGCGGCTGCAGCGGAGCCGGTGGCCGGGTCTTCGGCGATCCCCATGCCCGGCGCGAACATGCGGCTGTAGAAGGAATGCGCCGGATCGACCGTGCCGGCGCTGTAAAGGTAGACCTCCCCGGCATCGCCGTCACGCCCGAACACCTTGTCGAAATCGGGCCCCGGACGCGCCCGTTCCACCGCGTCCCGCGAGGCGAGCGGCACCAGATCGAAGGGTACGCCGGCGGAATGGCGGCTCGGCAGATGGCGGTCGAAACCGATATCGGCGGGATCGAGCCCCAGGGCCGCTGCCGCCGCGTCCGGCGCCGGACCCTCCCCCAGATATTCCGGCAGGCGGGGCAGCCTGAACCGAGCATGGCCGTGATTCTCGCCCCGTTTTTCCATCACGCAAGGGACGATGCCGACACGCTCCTCCAGCCCGAAGGCATGGGCGGGCACCTCGGCTGCAGGATCGCCACCGTCATCCATCAGCCCGAGCAGCACAGCGGTGCCCACCGTCGGGTGGCCGGCGAAGGGCAGTTCGCGGCCCGGCGTGAAGATGCGCAGACGCGCCTTGTGGCGCGGCGATTCGGCGGGCAGCACGAAGACTGTTTCCGAGAGGTTGAATTCACGCGCGATCGCCTGCATCCGGGTCGCGTCGAGATCATCGGCCTCGTGCACCACGGCGAGCGGGTTGCCGGCGAAAGGCGTGTCGGTGAAGACGTCGAGGATGCTGTAGGGACGGGGCATGAAGGGCTCTCCTTGGGAAAAGTGAACGGGCGGGAATGTGGCGCAAGCGGTCTGGGCCTCAGCCGGGATCCGGGACTGATTCGGCCCGATCGCTACGGCGTGTTTTCGGAATCGTCAGGCTGACCGCGACCGGACAATGGTCGCTCGCCTGCGGGCGCAGCCAGCCGATACGCGGATAGCGGTCGGCGCGGGTCGAGAGCCAGGCGATCGAGCGGTCGGGATGGGTCGGGTCGAGGGGCGTCGCATAGCCAAGCCCGCGCCGCACGATCTGTGGGCGCGAATCGGGATTGGCGGCGGCGAGCGCCGGCGAGACCAGAATGTGATCGAGCTGGACATGATGCTCGACCGGCACGCCCTCCGGCCCCTCGCGATCGCGGTGATACAGCGTCCAGCGTTCGATTTCCGGCAGGCTGGCGGTGACATCGACGGCGAAATCCTCGAACAGCGGATCGATTCCCGAGGGCAGGGTCGGCACGATCTCGCCACCAGGGCCGATCGAAAAGCGGTGATCGTTGAGATCGCCCAGCACGATCCAGTTCGCTTCGCGCCAGCCGTCACCGAAACGCGCCTCGACGATGGCACGGATGGCGCATGCCTCGGCCCGGCGCAGGATCCGGGTCTGGTCGCGCCCGTCGGCGGCATAGCCCATGGATTTGAGATGGCAGATGAACAGGGTCAGCTCACGATCGCCCAGATCGATGGCGATCTCCAGGCAATCCCGGTTGAACACCCGGTCATCCGGTCCGATGCCGAAGCGCGCCAGTGCCGGGTCGTAGACACCGAGCGAAGCGAAACTCGCCTGCGCATATGATGTCGCGACGATCGCAGCCTCATCGGCAACAAGTCCCCTGCGGGCAGCGAAGGCGCAGTCGATGCCGCGCGGGTCGTTTCCCGACAGAAGCCGCAGATGGCCGTAGCGGAGATCTGAGACCGCATGCACGTAGTGCTTCATGAAAGGCGCGAGCACGCCGATATTCTCGACTTCCTGAAGTGCGATGATATCGGCTCCCGTCTCGGCGATGGCGAGCGCCGTGGCCTGGCGGTCGTCATCTTCCAGCGTCATCGCCATCGAGGCCTGGGCCTGCGCGCGCATGGCCGGATCGGCGAAATCGAACATCGCGAGCGCCGGGGCCGTCTGGGGCCGCCGGCGCGGGCCGTAGACGTTGCGCGAGACGAGATTTTCGACATTGAACGTCGCGATGCGCAGTTTCATGGGCCGATCCTGACGCGATCCGCGCGGGATCGCATCAGGAATTTTGCGGCATTCACCGCTGCGGGACTACTCTTCGAGCGAAAGCGCCACGAAACGCACCTCGCCCTGCGCATTGGCGATCAGGAACAGCGCCGAACGCCGCCCGTCTTCGCTGATCGCCGCGAGCCGGTCGAGCACCCCGGCGGGAGTCTCGACAGGCTCCTGGCCGACTTCGAGAATGACGTCGCCCGGCTGAATGCGCCGGTCGGCAGCGGCGGAATCCGGGTCGATCTCCGTGACCACGACACCCTCGACTCCATCAGCGATGGAGAAGCGCTCACGCAAGGCGTCGCTCATCATCATCATTTCCATACCCAGCGCATCGGCATGCGCTTCAGGCACGTCTGCGGGCGGGCGATCGCCGCGCGTGGCCATCTCACCTTCAGCCAGACGCCCGATCTCGACCTGGATGGTGACCTCCTCACCACGACGAATCACCTCGACATCGACCTCCTTGCCGATCGGCGTGGAGGCGACGATGCGCGGCAATTCGCGCGAGGATGCGACATCCTCACCATCGAAGCGCACAATGACGTCACCGGTCTCGATACCGGCGTCATTGGCCGGCCCTTCCGGATCGACCCCGGCGACGAGGGCGCCGCGCGCGCGCTCGAGGCCGAGCGCTTCCGCCGTTGTCTCGTCGACATTCTGGATGCGCACGCCCAGCCAGCCGCGCCGGGTTTCGCCGAATTCGCGCAACTGCGTGATGATCGGCTCGGCCAGCGAGGTCGGGATCGAGAAACCGATCCCGACGGAACCGCCGGTCGGCGACAGGATCGCGGTGTTGATGCCCACCACTTCGCCGTTCATGTTGAACAGCGGACCGCCGGAATTGCCGCGATTGATGGCGGCATCGGTCTGGATGTAATTGTCATAGGGGCCGGTATCGATATTGCGCGCCCGCGCCGAGACGATACCGGCGGAGACAGAACCGCCGAGACCGAACGGGTTGCCGATCGCCACGACCCAGTCCCCGATGCGCAGGTCCTCCGAATCACCGAAGCGCACCGCCACCAGCGGCGCGTCGACCTCGACCTGGAGCACGGCGATATCGACCTGCGGATCACGACCGATCACCTCGGCCTGGCGCGTGGTGCCGTCGGCCCAGATCACCTCGATCTCGTCGGCTTCGCCGATGACGTGGTTGTTGGTGATGACGATGCCTTCCGGATCGATGACGAATCCGGAGCCCAGTGAATTGGAACGACGCTGGCGTGGGGGTGGCGCTTCCTGACCACGCCGGTTGAAGAATTCCTCGAACAGATCCTCGAAAGGCGTTCCAGGCGGCAATTGCGGGAAGGTACGACCTTCGCTGCGCGTCGTCGTCGCTGCCGAGATATTGACCACCGCCGGCATCACGCGCTCGACCAGATCGGCGAAGGATTCGGGTGCGCCGGGGCGCGGCACGGGAGACAGCACCTGCGCCTGTTGCGTCGGTGGCGTCACTTCGCTCGTCTGCGCGAAGCCGGGCACGGGCAAGACGGGCGTGAGTGCGAGCGCCAGCATACCGGCGAGAAACGCACGCGCATGTCGCTGCAACGGCGCCTTGGGGTGTGCGGCTTTGGATCTCTGGATCATCGAATCCCTCTGTCTCATTGAGCGGTGAAGGGTTGGCGCAGCCCCGAGGCCGCGATGGGCGCCCCGACAGCGTAAGCGCATTGCCTGCATGATTGCACAGATCGGCAGAATAACGGCAACCGTGTCGCAAACGTGCGAAAGATTGTTTCGTTCCACATGACGTCCTGTCCGCCGTGCCGTGCCGATCCGGTTCCACCGAACCTGGTCAGTGTCGAACCTGTGTCCGACGGGAGCGGATTGCAAGCACCCATCGATCCGCGTGATCGATTGTGACACCCTTGTCAGGGGCCTTCATAACTGTCATATCGCGATCGGGAGGTTGGCGAGGGACGTTTCACTCGCCAACCGGGTCAGGTCCGGAAGGAAGCAGCCCTAACGAGACCGAGCGGGTTCTCGTCCAACCTCCCACCTGTTTCCCCGGCGGATTCGGTGGCCGAAACGGTTTCGGCTTGAGCCCGGCCCTCGCCTCGTGTCCAATAGGCGCATGAACGAATTCGAGCCCGGCGTGACAGATTCTTCCGGCGAAGCCGAGCCGGCGCTCGCCGTGCTCGCGCCGCCGCGCCGCGACGATGCCGCCGGCTACCGCGTCCTTGCCCGCAAGTACCGCCCGCGCGATTTTGACGATCTCATCGGCCAGGAGGCCATGGTGCGTACGCTCTCGAACGCGTTTCGCACCGGGCGCATCCCCCAGGCCTGGATGCTCACCGGCGTGCGCGGTGTCGGCAAGACCACCACGGCGCGCATTCTCGCGCGCGGCCTGAATTATCAGCGCCCCGGCCATGACGACGGCCCCACCAGCGATCTGGCCGAGCCTGGCGAGCATTGCGAGGCGATCATCGAGGGCCGCCATATCGACGTGATGGAAATCGACGCGGCCTCCAACAACAGCGTCGAGAATGTCCGCCAGATCAACGATGCCGTGCGCTATTCGCCGGTCTCGGCGCGCTACAAGGTCTATATCATCGACGAGGTGCACATGCTCTCGGGGGGCGCGTTCAACGCCTTCCTGAAGACGCTGGAAGAGCCTCCGCCGCATGCGAAATTCGTCTTCGCCACGACGGATATCCACAAGGTTCCCGTCACCATCCTGTCGCGCTGCCAGCGCTTCGATCTGCGCCGGGTGGGCGCCGACCGGCTGGTGGCGCATCTCACGCGGATCTGCGGCCTCGAAGGGGTCACCGCCGATCCCGAGGCGCTGACCGCGATCGCCCGCGCCGCCGAGGGCTCGGTCCGTGATTCGCTCTCGCTGCTCGATCAGGCGATTTCCCACGGCGCCGGCACGATCACGCCCGACACGGTGCGCGACATGCTCGGGCTGGCCGATCGCGCCAGGGTGATCGATCTGTTCGAGGCGGTGATGCGCGGCGATATCGTGCAGAGCTTTTCGCTCCTGGCCGATCAATACGGCGCCGGCGCCGATCCCGCCGCGATCCTGCGCGAACTCGCCGGTTTCACGCATCTGGTGACGCGGCTCAAGCTGGTGCCGGATGCCGCATCCGACCCGGCCCTGACCGAGGCCGAGCGCAAGCGCGGGGCCGAACTCGCACAGGATCTCTCGGTACGGGTGCTGTCGCGCAACTGGCAGATGCTGCTCAAGGGCGTCGCCGAAGTCGAATCGGCGAGCCGCCCGATCGCTGCCGCCGAGATGGTGCTGGTACGCCTGGCCCATGTCGCCGATCTCCCCACGCCCGACGAAGCTTTGCGCATGCTGCGCGAGGATGCCGCCGGCGCGTCGGCAGGCGGTGGTGGCAGACCTTCGGGCGCGCCAACGGGAAGCCGCGGATCGCAAGACAGCGGATCATATGGCGGCGGCGCGCATGGCGGCGGCGCGCATGGCGGCTCGTCATCAGGCACGCCCGCTCCCGTTTTCGCGCCCTCCGCTGCGGACGATCCCGTCCCGGCCCGCATGCTCGCGGGCGATGCCGGCGTCGGGCCGTCGCAGGTCCACCTGCAAGCGCAGGCCGATGATGCCGTAGCCCAACCCCGCCCCGCGCTCAGCGCCGTCCCGGCATCGTCGCCAGCGCAGCGCGATGCCGCCGCCCGTGCCGCAGCGGAGCGTGCCGACCCTGCCTCCGCCGCCGGGCTGCATCTCGCGCGGTTCGAGGATCTCGTCGCCCTCGCCGAAGAGAAACGCGACATCGTCATCAAGGCCGCACTGGAGCGCGATGTGCGGCTGGTGCATTTCGAGGACGGGCAGATCGAATTCGCCTACGCCGAGGGGGCCCGCCGCGACCTCGCCCCGGAACTGATGCGCAAGCTCGCCGACTGGACCGGTCGGCGCTGGGTCGTGGCGCTTTCCTCACAGCCGGGCGCGCCGACCCTGCGCGAGCAGGCCGAGGCGGCGGAGCGCGAACGCAAACGCGGCGCGGCGGATCATCCGCTGGTGCGTTCGGTGCTCGACAATTTCCCCGGCGCCCGCATCGTCGATGTGCGCGCCCGACCCGGCGCCGATGCGGATGTCGATCTTGAAACGTCGGAAACGGGCCTCGCCGAAACCGCCCCTCCACCGCCGGATGACGATGATGACGAGGACGGCGCTGCGCTGTTGTAGAACGGGCTCGTCCCGCATCCCGCTCAATCGAAGCGATAGGCGATCTTGGTGAGGCGGGTACCGGCGACGGTTTCACTGCGGCTGGCGATGCGCTGTCCGCCCATCGCCTGGTAGAAGCCGCAGGCGCGCTCGTTTTCCGCAAGCGACCAGACGAGCACTGGCCCCGCATGGCGGTTGCGCAGATCGGCGCGGATCGAACCGAACAGGCGGCGCCCGAAACCGAGTCCCTGATATTCGGGGCGAAGATAGAATTCGTCGATTTCACCGGCGGCGGCAATGCTGCTGTCGCGGCAGCGACCGTAACAGGCATAACCGGCAATCTGCTTGCGGATCTCCAGCACTGCGATCGGACGGGGGCGCTGCAGTGTCCGGCGCCACCAGAGCGGCCCGCGCCGCTGCACCAGGCGTTCGAGCTGAATTCCGGGGATGACGCCGCGATAGGCCTCGCGCCAGGCCTGGTCGAAGGCCTGGGAGATGCCGCGATAATCGGCAGGAACGGCAATGCGGATGGCGGTGACGAGTTCGCTCATGGAATCAGATTAAGCCGGCACAAGCTTGTGCGAAAGCGGATTCTGTGTGTAGACGCCGGATTGCGGCGCCGATCACGCCCCCTGGTCGTGACCGGCACCGCCGCACCATCATCAGGCCGGCTTCACCGCCTTGGCGAGCATGGTCATTTCCGGGATCATGGTCTCGACCGAGGCATCCTTGAAGCCGTGACGCTCCATGGATTCGACCAGCCAGGCATCGTCGACGGAGCGGGCCTGCGGCGTGAACGCCGTGTGCTGCAACTGCCACAGGGCGGCGAGTTTGGGCCCGGTGCGATCAGCGCAGACGATGAAATCATGGATCAGCAGCGTGCCGCCGGGCGCCAGATGGTCATAGGCGCGCTTGATCAGCCCCTCATGAGTCTCGCCGGGTATGCCGGAGAGCAGATACGACATCAGGATCACATCCTGATTGCGCGGCCAGTCGGCCTTGAGACCGTCAGCCTCGATATAGTGAATGCGATCACTCAGGCCCGCCTTCTCGACGAATTCGCGTCCGATCGCAGCCACGTTGGGGAAGTCGACCACAGTCGCGGCGAGTTCGGGAAAAGCCTTGCAGAAGGTGATCGCAAAGGCGCCGGTACCGCCGCCCACATCAAGCATGCGCTTTGCGCCCGACAGATCGAGCGCCTTGACGAGCTGGCGCGCGGGACCGAGCGACCCGGCATGCTGACTCTCGGAATAGAGACGCGCTTCCGCCGGATCGGAAAACCATTCGGCATAGGAGCCCGTCGCCTCTGCCGGGAGCTTGCCGCTCAGGGCGTCCTCGACCTGATCGAGCAGACCGTACATCTGCTGACCGACCTGGCGGCACAGGTAATCGCCGAAATCGTATTTCGCACCCTTGACCAGAAATGCCTCGGAAGCGGGTGCATTGGAGAACTTTCCGTCATCCACCGCGACGAGACCGAGTCCGGCGAGTGCGGTCAAAAGGGTTTCGGCACGATCCGGATGCAAACCGGCAGCCTTGCCGAGTTCGGCGGCAGTCTTGGGCCCATTGTTCAGATGCGTGAACAGGTCGAAATGCAGCGCGGAAAACAGCGCCTTCGACGCCATGAAACCAAAGGCAATTTCCGAAATTTCATCGGCACGGGTGCGAAGCATCCCTCCATCTCCTCGATTGTTGCTGATGCCGCATGGTAGTGCGCTGCGACAAAAAATACCAGCAAGCATTTCGGGAAAACATACAACCGCCTTTCCGGTTGCATCTCCAATGCAATCACAACAGAGTGAACGCGTCCCGCCACCATTCCGGGGCGGTAGAAATGCTTGTGAGGCAAGGCGTCGGGCGAATCTCAGGCGCGCGCGACGACGATCTCCGGCACGCAGGTCAATGTCTGGAAGACGACGCAGCGCGCACGCGTGGCGGCGATCAGGGCGTCGAGAGTCGCATCATCGGCGTCGCTGGCGATCCGAAAGACCAGCCGGATCGCCGAGAAGCCGACCGGGGCATCATCGGCGATGCCGAGCGAGCCGCGAAAATCAAGATCCCCTTCCGCCTCGATCTGCGCATCGTCGAGCACAATCCCTTCCCTGGCCGCAATCGCCTTGAGAGTCACGCCGGCACAGCCGACCAGCGCCTCCAGAAGCATGTCCTCCGCTGACCGATCGGCCCCGGTACCGCCCGTGGCGCGATGCAGGCCGGTGACGGTGATGCCCTGTCCGGTTTCGACCCGGCAGGCCACGCCTTCGGGATCGACGCGCCCGCGCGAGCGGAAAACGACCTGTGCCGAAGCCGGATTCGCGCTGTACTTGCGCTCCAGCGGCCTGCGACGCGCCAGCAGATCGGAGGCTTCCATCATCAGGACCCTTCAACAACCAGAGATATTAATATTTCAAAATCTGAGACCAGCCTCGCCCCCCCGTCCAGCGGAATTCATGCAGGGCGCGCAAAGGCATATTCGCATGAAATTGTCCGGACAATCCTGCTTCTCCGGACTGAAGAAACAAGCGTGCGTGCATCGATGCACGCACGCATTGCAAAATCATGCTTTTCTGATCAGAGCTGGCCGAGAACCACGTCGGCACTGGTAGCATCCGCCTGGCCCGGCGCCGGCTCGACCGCCATCCAGGTGACGGTGCCATCCTCGACGATCATGGCGTAGCGCTTCGAACGAATGCCGAGCCCTCCGCCGGTCGCATCGAGTTCGAGACCGCTCGCCTTGGCGAATTCGGCACTGCCATCGGCGAGGAATTCGATCTTGCCTTCACCGCCGGACGATTTCGCCCACGCATCCATGACGAACACGTCATTGACGGCTGTCACCGCCACGGCATCGACACCCTTGTCGCGGATCGCATCGAGATGGCTGATGAAGCCCGGCAGGTGGTTCTTGTGGCAGGTCGGCGTGAATGCGCCGGGGACGGCAAAGAGCACGACCTTGCGGCCCTTGAAGACCTCCTCGGTCGTCTTCGGCGCCGGGCCTTCGGCGGTCATGGTGCGGAATGTCGCGGCGGGGAGCTTGTCGCCAACCTGGATGCTCATGAATCTCTCCGTGATCTGCTCGCGCAGGCATGATCGCATACGCGCAATCGCTTACAGGAATTTACGTAATCATTTTCGTGCCGGGTGGGAACCCCGCAATCGGCCGATGCGCATGCGCGTTGTCGCTCAGCCGTCGCCGGCCGCGTCGTCATCACTGCGTTTTGGCGACGGTACTTCGCGACGCGCACGGCGCAGCAGCCGCTGGTAGAGCAGGCCGACCCCCATGAGCACCAACCCGAGTGCAATGAAGGATGCAGCACGGATCGGCCCGCCGAGCCCCGAGAGATCGACGAAGAAGACTTTGGCAGCCGCAAGCGCGAGATAGCTGGCGGCAATGAGTCGCAGCCAGGGCAGATTGCGCCACAGGCCGAAGGCAAGCGCACCGATTCCGACAACGAGCAACATGGCCGAATAGGCCCATAATTCCGCCTCTCCGGTCGTGCGGAAGTGGCCGATGCGGGGCCCCTGGAATGCCATCCTTATCGCCGCGATGCTCCAGATCGCCTGGAGCAGGAAGGCAAGAACCGCCATCGCACGTGCCTGCAATTCCATCAGGCGTCTTGCGCCGGGACCGCGCGCGCCGTGCTCTGGCCCTGTATCGGTCGTTGCCTGTGCCCGGGCGGCGCGCCGCAGCATCACCGCGATGGTCCCCGCCACGAGAGCGGGAAGCAGATAGGCCGGCAGAAGTGCGTTGAGGAAGCGCCCGCCGGGCACGGGTGCGTCGATGATCAGCGGATTGACGGTGAAAACCAGCCCCGCGCCGGAGATGACGAGTGCGATCAGCCCGAAGACCCGCGCGCCGATCCGGGTGACGGGATCGGGGCGCCCGGAATCGGCTCGCAGGAGGATCAGCGCGGCGCACAGGACGGTAAGCACCGCGAGACCCGCGTCGAGCAGAGTATCGAAACGCGCCGGCGGCATTCCGCCATACAGGGCATGGCGCAGCTGGAAGAAGACGAGCAGCACGGCGAAGACGATGCCGAGCGCCTCCGACAGCCGGGACATTGCATCGCGCCCGTCACGGCTGAGCCAATACCCGGCGGCGAGGAAGGAGGCCGCCGGCACGCCGTAACCCCAGAGCAGCCAGTTGAAGAGGATGGTACGCCCCGGATCGCCATCGACGATGCCGGGATCCCAGAGCAGGCGCAGACCCACCAGAACCGCCAGCGCCCCCACCGCGTATCGCAGCATGCCGATCCCGGTGCGATGCGCCACGAAGGCTGTTCCGGCGCCGGTGAGCGCGAGAGCCACGGTGAGCATGCCACGATCGAGCCAGAAGGTGAGCGCCAGCGCGAGATTGCCCAGAGCCGCAACGGCCGACAGGCTGCAGATCAGCACAATGCCCGGAGTGCCCTTCGGTGCTGCGCCGTCATGCACGGGATGGCCGTCGCGGCCGTGCGCCGCCCCCCCGTGATGACGCGTCGCGAGCACGGCGTAGGCGCTTGCCAGAAGCGCTGCAGCAACGGCGAAAGCAGGTTCGGCGACCCCCGCCATGAGATTGATGGCGCCGGTCATCCGCCAGTTGACGGCGATCAGCACCACGACCGGCGCGGCAGCGAAGACCAGAGCGTAATCGGCAACGATCGCGCCCTGCATCCCGGCCGTCCGGCGCAGACGCCAGTAGCCGAGTGCGGCGGCAGCTGCCGTCGCCGTTGCCGCAAAGGCGACGAAAGACCGGAAGGCCTCCGGCCAGGGCAGATTCCCCACCGGTCCTGGCAGGACCCGTATCGGCTCGCCGAGCGCCTCGCCCGCCAGGGGCCAATCCAGCAGCGTCACGATCAGCGCGGCGACGGCCATGACGCAAACGCTGGACAAGGCCGGCACAGCGCCCGCGAGCAGCATCAGGACGATCATCAGCGCTGAAAAATACAGGGTCGGCGCCCCGCCCGGCAAAAAGCTCGTGGCCAGGACAAAAACCGCCAGAATGCCCAGAAATACAGCCCGCCCGCCCGTATCGACCTGCTGTGCGGAGAGCGGCATCGCGCGATACGGCAAGTAGGCGAAGACGAAGACGGCAAGTGCCGTCTGGATCAGGAGATGCAGGCGGGCCGGCACGGACGGGCCGTCGAGCATCGGCACTGTCCAGAAAACGGCGAGCGCCGTCGCCGCGAGCGCCAGACGGCGCCAACCGCGCAGCCATGCCAGCGCCTGCGCCGCAGCCGTGACGACGAAGAAATACGGCACCAGCGGCCAGGTCTGCCCGCTTTCCCCGCCGGTCAGAATCGGAACGGCGAAGGCGCCGATCAGCCCCATCGCGGCCAGCAATTGCCCGTGCACGGCTGCGGCCAGCATGGTCGCGAGCCCGACGGCACCCAGCAGCAGGAAGGCGGAGCCCGGGCCGAGAAATCCGTAGAGTGCGAAGGCCGCATATACGGTTGCGAAGGCGCTGGCGGCGCCGGCGGCGGTCAGAGCGGCCGGCACGTGTCCGGGACCGATCCCCGGCAGGGCGAGGGCGTCATCGCGCCGACGCAGGATTTCACCGCCGATCAGCAGGGCCAGCGTGAAGGCCGTCGCAAGCCCGATCCGTGCTGCCGGCCCGAGAAAACCCTGCTCAATCGAGAAGCGGACGAGGAAGGCGCCGCCAAGCCCGAGCGCGAGCGCACCAACCCAGACGGCCCAGCGCGTCCCGAGACGCTCCTCAAGGCTCACCTCCTGCCGAGAAGGAGGCTCTGCCGCAGCAGGCGCTGCCGACGCGGGGGAAGCCGGCGGTGCTGGCGGTGGCGGTGCTGCCTGCTTGTCCTGCCCGGTCACGTCATCAAATGGCTCGGCCTCGGCGGCTTCGTCGCGAACCGGTTGCTCGGATGCGGGTTCTTCCGGCGTGGCTGCTTTCGGCGTCCCCTCTTCCTGCGATTCCTGTTCGGGAGCCGTCTCTTCCGGCGCGGCCTGCTTCGGCGCCGCCCGCTCGGATGCCGCCCGTTCGGAAGTCGCCTCGCCTGACGCCTCGCCCGTTTCCGGCGGCACATCCCGATATCGGGTCCGCAGGAGCCATTCGATGCGCTCGATTCGGCCCTGCAATCCAGCGACGTCGCGGATGGCGCGGCGCGCCGTCAGGAGCCCCACCACCGCGATGATGGGAACAGCGATCGAAACCAGCGCGGAAATGATCAGAATGACGGTCAAAGCGGCCAATACCTCAACTCCGGAATGCACCCCTCGGATCGGTTACACCGGCATGATTGCCTAACCTCGGGAGGAGCGTGCTAGCGGGCACACGTCAGCGCCGTCATGCTTCACGGCCTTGGACCAGGGGGGCCTTCGCGCGCGCGATCGTTTTCTGCGGATGCCGCACCGGATTTCCCGGCGGCAGCATCCTCCGGGTCATACAACAGCGCCTTACGGTCATTGATCCTGACCGAAAACCGATCGATCCGGGCCTGCAATTGCGCCACGAGGCTCGCAAGCTCGCGCACTTTCACGAGCGCGATGATGGCGATGACCGGCGCGGCCAGGAAAAGCGCCGTTGCCATGAACATCAGGAAGAAATAAGCCATCAAAAGCCCCTCCGGATACGCGTTTCGCTATCTTCTATCGGAAAGGTTGCGACAATGCCACCGCCCCTGATCCATTTCGCCGTGCGCTGGTGCGCCGTCACGCGGCGCGCTGCGGGCCGGGCAGGCGCAGCGCGAAGGGCACACCGGTCGACACTTCGCGCCCGCGCCCGATCGCTTCGATCGCTGCGCGCATGCGCCCGTCTCGCGCGAGGAGATCATCGGCGAGCGCCACCAGCCGCGCATTCGGCGTCGCGAACGGTGCCTGCTTGCGCAGATAAGCCGCGATCATCGCCTCTTCCACCTCGGGCGCGAGCGCACAGGCAGCGATAAAGGCAGCGGCGGGGGAGCGGCTCACTCCGAACCAGCAATGTATCACCAGCGGGCGCAGGCGCGGCCAGCCGGCCACGAATGCGACGAGCCGCGCCACATCCGCTTCCTGCGCGAGGACATAGCCTTCCCGTGGCGCCGTGATGTCATTGATGCCGAGCCGCAAATATTGCGCCCCGGCAATGGAACCACCGTCAATCAGGGGCATTGACGGAGAAACCAGACTGACGAGATGCGAGGGTCGCTGCGCGCCGACGACATCATCAAGATCAGCGAGCGGGCAAACATGAATGACAGACATGATTTTTCTTATCTGCGACGGCGCTTTGCCAGTCAAGCGGCGTTCCGGCCCTGAAATAATCATGCTGCGTGGACCGTCTTCCGGAAAATATACGAGAGCGATAATGCCCGCTCACGAAATCGTCAACTTCCAACAGCCAAGTCACAATCGCGCCACAATTCCGCCACTGCTTTGAACCTCCTTATGGTTAATCAGTTATGAACGTTGCTTCTTTGCAACGAATGCTTTGAAATACGCAAAATTTACGCTTTTCCCACTTCTCGGACCCATCATGTTGCGTTAGCTTGCAGCGAACTCGAAACATAAGGATGCTCACAATGAAGCGTACTCTCCTTGCCTCCACCGCCCTGGCGTTCCTCGCCGTCCCCGCCTTCGCAGCTGACCTTCCGTCACGCGAGCCGGCTCCGGCCCCGCAGACCTACACCGCACCGCCGGTCTTCACCTGGACGGGCTTCTATGCCGGTGTGAATGTTGGCTGGAACCAGAACGAGATGGATGTGCGCAACCGTGGCTTTACGGGCACCGGCGGCGCTGGCAGCTACAACCCCTTCTCGGAGAAGAAGAACGGCTTCATCGGCGGCTTCCAGGTCGGCTACAACCAGCAATTCGACATGTTCGTCGCCGGCGTCGAGGCCGATCTGAGCTATCTCGGCAATCGCCGTGCGAGGGCTTCTACCGGCGTGACCGGGCTCGGAAACAACGTCACCGGCGTCCAGGCGACAAGCCGCCTCGACTGGCTCGGCACGTTGCGCGCCCGCGCCGGCGTCGCGATGGATAACGTGTTCGTCTACGGCACCGGTGGTCTCGCCTTCGGTAATCCGGATCAGCGCCTGACCCTGACCAATGCCGCCGGCACCATCACGCACACCGGCACCAAGGATGAGACCCGCCTCGGCTGGACCATTGGTGCGGGCGCCGAGATCGCCGTGATGGACAACCTGTCCTTCAAGGCTGAGTATCTCTACTACGATCTGGGTCGCAACACGGTACGCGCCAACGTAACGGCGGCCGGTCCGGCGGGCACGGCCAACTCGGCTCGCTTCGAGAACAACGGTCACATCGTTCGCGCCGGCATGAACTACCGGTTCTGAGCGATCGGAAAATCCGAAACGAAAGGGCCCGGAGCGATCCGGGCCTTTTTTCTGCGCGATCCGCTTCCGCCGTTCAGGCGCTCATGCGCCGTTGACCCGGATCGGGAACCGAGACGCCGGCAGAGTTGTACTCGTTGAGCTTGTTGCGCAGGGTCCGGATCGAGATGCCCAGTATCTTCGCCGCATGGGTGCGGTTGCCCACGCAGTGATCGAGGGTGTCGAGAATCAGATCCTGCTCGACCTCCGCCACCGTACGCCCGACCAGCGAACGCGTCACCGCTTCCGCCGT
>Ga0102934_1000186_pt1 | contig 37751 bp, 50 predicted proteins | sample SalPonR2_A_D1_MG_FD_78175 | JGI IMG/M metagenome (GOLD analysis project Ga0102934, IMG submission 78175) | Salt pond soil microbial communities from South San Francisco under conditions of wetland restoration - Salt Pond MetaG R2_A_D1_MG | ecosystem: Environmental > Aquatic > Marine > Intertidal... | reverse complement strand
TGAAATCATGTCTAACTCCTTTTTCATGGTGGTTAATAGGTTTCATATAGAATTTTGTTTTATTATATTTGTTCACACTTTCAGTCTTTCTAACTTCCTACCTTTACTGAAAGTAATTGACTTTTCAGTAACTAATACTTCTCATGTAATATCATCCAATCAATCAACATTTGTGATTTCCAAATTAAGTTTATCTCATATATTCGCCTTTAATCACACATTGGGGTCAATTTCCACATCCAAAATAACTTGTCTTATATTCATCTTCTCTAGCTTTTTCTGAGTTTTTAAAGCTAAATCTCATCAATTAAACTTATATTTTCATACTCAATAAACTATTCAATCAGTCATGTCTTGCTCTATATGAGAGGTATCTCCATCAGTTCATATTATTATATTCTCTCTTGTTGACTGTCAAACTATCTTTATTTTATTTACATTATCTCATTGATTACTAGTAAACAACACCTCTTTCATTCAACTTCATGTTGTTTTATCTTGTCATAATATTGCATCTAAACGCAAAACTCAGTTCTCTATGTCCCAATATCATCATACCTGCAAGGCAATATCATCTAATATACTTTCATACGTTATTCATTCTTTGTATTCGAGATTTATACTTTCATTCAATCAGATACTGGTATCTCGTGTGTCTGTAGGGTAGTCTAGAAAAAGTTCATTCAATATATTCACAACTGTATCTGATTTTGTTCTAGAAACCAATGTCTTTCTTTTTTGCATAATAGCTCTCTCGCTTCTACATGTGATGAATGTCTTATTCGACATAATTGATATCTCTTTTTCTGTTTGATAGACTATTCATTTAAAAATCAATTTATCTGGATATCAAACCTCAAATATTTCAACTCAATCATATTCTTGGATATTATACCCTTCAGCTCTAAAAGTTGCTGTATCAAAACTATCAAGGTCTTTTTCTATAATAACCTCTTGAATTGGATTGAAACTCAACCTTTCAGTATTGCTTCGATAGTTTGGATATATCTTTATCAACAACTCCATTTTTATATTTATAAATTAAATAGTATTCCAAGCGTCAAATCGTTTTACTGTCACAGCGGCATCTCATGCATCTGCAAATACTCATATCTGATTCATTCAAGCTCAAAGAAGAATAGCAGAACCATACTCTCTTTTATATTTTATATCAACTCATTCGTCCTCTACAGTTCGTCAGTCTTTACTATTAAGTATCAAATTTTTAGTTACTCAATTTATCTTGAATTGCTGTCAGGTTGTTAGGTTTTTTATGAGCGGATTTGTTAATTCACCAACAACCTTTATTTCACATCAAGCCTTATAGTTTCCAAGATTTTCACATGAAGTAGCTCAGGAATATCACCCCCATCAAATTGGAAATGAATTTGCAAAAGAGGTTCATCAAAAGACAGAAGATTCTCCTATGGCCGTATGCTCAGTTATTCCATATATTGCATTTCAAGGAGCAAAGAGTTCGAATGAAAAATTAATTACTGGGTTTCATATTCAATTTGTTCCTCTTGGTTTTTCTTTTACCATAGCCTTTACTTGCCTCTCTTCTCCTTCATCTGTTTGAAAGAAAAGGTCATGTAAATAAGGAGTATTCATAAATGGCTCAATATTGATTGCGTCAGTTATCAATTTCCAAGCAGCTCATCTGTCCTCTTTTTTAACCCTAGATACTATTCAAGAAAACACAAAGAGCCTTCATGACTCTAGTGTTCTACTTGATATGCTTCAATGGTCGTTTGCATAATTCTCAATATCTTGTCTTTGCTCTGTAGATATCTCCACATCTTGCAAAGCAAATCATTGAGCTATAGCAGCTCTATCTGTCATATCAAATCAATTAAACCTATAGTTCTTTCATATCATAGTAATTAATTACATATTAAATCTTTACAGACCTCCTCAACATTGCTTCTAGTGAATTTACATCTATACCAGAAGATACTTGAAACACATTACTTTGGTTTACTGTATTTAATGTTTTTTGGTCTAATATTGGAGATAGATTTGCCTGCTCTCTCAATCATGTAGCAATCTTTAAGAATTGAGTGAGATTATCTTTATCTCATCAGCTATTCCTAATAAACGAATCTAAGATATCAGAGAGCTTTCATAGTTTTTCTGTTGCCTCTTTTTGTGCTTCCTTTTCTTCATTTAATGCATCTATTATATCATTATTCAATCATTCAGTCTTTGCTGTTCATATATTTTGTTCAAACTCTCAGAAGTCAAAGTCATCTAAATTAAAGGATTCTCCAAAACTTTCTTGTCATAACCTATTTAATTTATAAAGCTCAATATAATACTTTTTCATCTCGTCTAGCTTTTCTTTGTTTGATTTTTTGAGGTCATCCAATTCTTGTTGTTTCGCTGCTAAATCTAAGGTTCTTTGCTTTATTATTCATGTAGTTTTAGTTTCTAATTCTTCATCTATTGCGTCTTGTATTTCCTTATCACTCAAAGCTCTTTCTAATTGAGCCCTTTCTTTAATCAAGGTTTCTCTATCGTCATAATATTGTTCTAGTTGAGATTTCAATTCATTTAATTTTTCTTGTTGTTCTTGCTTTTCTCTTTCGTCCAATCTAGCTCTAATACTTGCTTCTTCTTCTTTTTTAGATTTCAATATCTCTTGTTCTGCATTTAATTTATCTTCCAAATCTTGAACCTCAAGCTCGTACTGTGCTTTCGTCTCCTCTCTTTCTCTTATTATTCTTTCAACGTCTGTTTCTCATGCAAGAAGTTCTGCTCTATCTATTTGTTCATCAGATATCTCTGCTCTAGCCTTTGCTTGTTGTTCTAGAGATTTTGTTATTTCTTCTTGAATAGACAATTTCTCCTCTTCTTCTTTAGTTGAAAGAGCTGTTTTTTCATTCAATTCATCTAGTCTTTCTTGATTCTTCTCTATTTCATCTCATAAGGTCACATATGCCTCTGCTAACTCCTGTCAAGAAGTCTTCTGCACGTCTTCTATACTTTTATTTATGTCATTTATGCTATCTTGGTATCAATCAATCTTTTTTTGACTATCTTCCACCTCACTTGACACACCCTTTCGTTTTCACTCTAAATCTTCTGTGCTCTCATTCGCTTCATCTATTTTTTGCTTCATATCTTCTATTGATGCATCAGATTTATCTATTTCCTTTAAAACTTCCGTATACCTATCTTTCATATCTTCAACTGCTTCTGAGTCAATCTCAATCATCTCTTTATTTATTTCTTTGATTTCTTCTGATATATCGGCTAAGTCATCAGCTACATCTTCTATATTTCACGCAATGTCAGAAAAACTTTTTTGTCATTTTTTCTTTAACTCTTCATATTTCTTTATTACCGCCTCTGCATTTTCTATTATTGTTTTGTGTGTTTCATTTTCAAGATTTCTCTTTTCTTCTTCAAACTCCTCTTTTGCTTCGACTAATTTTTTAGACCTTTCTAGGTCATCATCATATATGTCGTTTATAGCATTTATTCTTTGTATATACTGCGTTTCCAATAAAGCAAGTTCTGCTTTAAGTATCTTATTTCTTACATCTGAAGAAGAATTTCAATCCTTAATAGCATTAGTTTCTGCCTCTTTTAATTCTGTTAGGTCTGCTTGAAGTTGTGTCTGTTTCTTTAATAACGATTGTCTTTGTTCATCAGATATGTTTCAATCTTTTAGCAGTAATCATATTTTTTCTATCTGCTCATTTATCTCATCTGCATTGTTAGAAATCTGAGCCATAACGCTATTGAAGTTTTCAAGACTCTTGTTTGCAGAATTCAATCAGTCAATATTTTTTATTGGAGTAAACTCATATTCGTCTATTTCTTTTATTAGTGCTTCAGTTTGCCTTATACTGTCGTTAGTTGCTTTTATGTCTTTTATAACATCTTGTCAAACTCCTGTGGTATAAAAAAGAGGTCAAGCATCATCCACCCTTTCTTTTAGAGAAGTTAATGTTTTTTTGTCTTCAGCTAACTGAGCCTTCAACGCTACTTTAGCAGCAAATGCTAAATCTTCATATTTTTTTGTAAGTTCCTCAATCTCTTCCTTGGATGCATCTTTATCAATATGAAACTCATTAAATGCCTTAGTTACCTCATTACTATCGTCTAATGCGTAGTTTAAAACCTGAAGTAATCATGCTTCTTGTTCTATTGTTTTTTGAGTCTGTTCTGTTCTACTATTAAGTTTCTCTTTTTCTTGAATTAATAAATTAAGACTCTCTTTAGATTTTCTTAATTGTTCATTGTATATAATAGTAGCCTTATTTTTTCACAATACTTTCTCATTTATCTTATATTGTTTCATCATCTCTTTCTCTCATTCTATTATCTTTTCTTTTTCCTCTTGTATCTTTGCTTGTAATTCTATTTCTTTTCTAGCTAGCTTTTCTTGCTCTTTTTGACTTCTTGCTAGTAATTCATTAGACTTGTTTATCTTTTCAATCTCTGTTTGTGATTCCTCTCTCAAAGCATTCAACTCTGACTCTTTTTCTATTAGTTTCTCCATTTTTTTTCTATACTCATCAATAGTGACTCATCAAGAAATATAAGAACTTATTAAGTCCTCTTGTGCATCTGAATTCTCTTTTAATTCTTTTGATATTTTTCACAAAGAATTTCTAAGTCTATCCATTTTTGTTGTTGTCACATCTGAATTTTGTCATAGCTTATACAACGAAATTCACAATGCTCACAACACTCAAACCAAAGTTAATATTGGTGCAAATCAAACCGAAAGACCAGCGACTATAACTCAAAGAGCAGCTATAGCTATTCATAATCACATGAAGGCGTTTTTAGCTCATCAAACAGCCTCTGAAAGTCTAGTAAATCATCTCAGTAGAGATATTTTTATTTTTTGCAAACTAACAAAAGCTGGCAATAAATTTTTTCCAATCACCTCTTGTTGTGCTTCATATTCATTTGTTAATATCTTCAACTTACTTTCCTCAGAACCATATCTTAATTCTGCCTCCTTTGAAAGTGCTATATTTTCTTTATATGCAGTATTTGACCTCTCAATTGCATTTGTTAATAAATCTCATGCACTAGCTAAGTTTAAAAATGCCTGCTTAGTTCTCACGTTATTTCAAAGTAATTCAGAAATTATAGAGTCAGCGTTATCTCATGCAACTGATAATCATTGAACAAAACTATTGAAAGCTCATGCTGTATCTTCTTCCCATTGTTTAGCAAAATCTTCTGCTGTAGTTCAAGCGACTTTAGCAAATGATTCCAAAGCATCTCATGATTCTTGAACCGCTCAATTTATATCAAGCAATGCTTTGTTTACGGCAGTTCATCAAAGTTCAGCTTTTATTCCAACTGAAGTTAATGCTGTAGCTATACCAGCCAAATCAGCTCCTGTCAATCATACTACATTACCAGCACCAGCAATTCTAGTCGTAAAATTCAATATTTCATTTTCTTGTGCCGCAAAATTATTACCCAAATCAACAACTGAAGAGGCTAATTTATCAATTTCATCCAATGGTTCTCATAATACATTTGCTAGTCTAGCGAATTGAGTGGCTGCATCTTCTATGCTAAGATTAGTTGTAGAACCTATCTGTGCTACAGCTCTTGTAAATTCTTTTATTTGTTCAACTGGAACTCACATCTGACCACCTAATTCTGCTATTTTAGATATCTCTTCAAAAGTAAGTGGTATTTGTGTGGTTAAATCTTTTAGTTCTCCTTTAAGTGTTTCGAATTGAGAAGCTGTTGCTTCTGTTGTTTTTCTTACTCAAATGAAAGCAGATTCGAACCTCTTTGCTATACTAATACTATTTCTCATTAAATCCACAGTTCATCTTATTCCACGAGCAAGTGCTCATCAAACAGATAATGCACCAAAAGTAGAAAATAATCAAGCTCTAAGTGAATCATTTATAGTATTAAAATGCTTTCATAGCCTGGATGTTGTAGCCTTACCTACATTTTCCATGTTCCTCATCTGACGATTGACATCAGTTAGCTGTCTTTTTAGTTGGTCTGTTTTTAAATTTAATTCTATGTTTGCTCTCTTTGATAAGTTTCTTTTTCTATTTTCTAACTCCTTGAGCTTTCTTTTTAATTCCTCAGACCTCAAATTAATTTGTATAAGGGTGTCTTTGTCGGTTACTCTTTTCTTCGACGCTGATATTTCATTTAGCTCTTTAAGTACCTTGGCTTTCTGTACATCTATATCTATTTCAGTTCTTTTGAACGCTGTATTTAGTTGTTGCTTAATTGTATTTATCTCATTTGTGATTTTATTTTTATTTATTCATAGTTGAATAAATTGCTCAACTTCTAATTTACTCAATTGTTTTCATGTATCTTTTGCAGTTAATCAGACTTTTCTTATACTATCTGCTCGTCTTTTTATCTGTTCAGTATTTTTTTCTGGAGAAAGAGCAAATGCAGTTTCCATTTCTTTAGCATCTGCAACGACTGCATTCTTTAGTTCTTCTATTTGTAGTTCACTAGCATCGGCCAAAGACACAAAAGAGTTTTTCATCTTTCAGGTAGATTTATCTATTGCTTTTTCAGCACCTTTTATTTTTTTTGTGTTAACTTTAGGAGCTACATTCAAATTGCCTTCCATTTTTTTTCAGGAAGTTTTCGTCATCTGCTCAGCCCTCTTCAATCATGAAGACAACTTTTCCAAATTTATATCTGCATCAACTTGTAGTTTTTCCATGCTAACTAATTAAATCTAAAAGCTCATCATCTGAATATTTATCATTAAACACTCTTTTTCTGTTAAGTTCCCTACCTTCTTCTGTTGTTTCGTTTGCATTAAACACAATTCAATCTATGAAATAGTTCATTTGTTCTATAGTATATCTGTTTTGAAAGGTCTCTGGGTCAATGTTTATTTTCTCGCATATTGTCAACAGAACAGAACTATAAGGTCTTTCTACATCATCTTCTTTCTTTTTTTCTTTCTTTTTCTGATTTTTATCAAAAACTCATCTAAATCTGGTATCTAATATATTATCAAACATTTTCTGTGCAATGTCCTTATCTAATTTAAGAAGTCACATTGCTAATGGGTTCTTTCATATATTTGAATATTTCTTTAAGAAGTTTGTCATCCACTCCGATTGTCATCATTTTTCAATATCACGTAAGAAGTCCATTGTTTCTTGTATTGTTGCTTGTTCATAGCTTAAAGTTATAGTTATTTTACTTCATTTTTCTTTTTTTGCAATATTTAAATTAAATTTTAGTTCAAATTCTTCTTTTTTAGGGTAGTTGTATCGCATTTGTATATATAATATTTTTAAAAAAAAGGGGAGGGGATTCTTTCCCCTATCCCCTTTTCTAATAATTATGTAATACTACTATGCCTGCTTTTTGAAGTATTTATTTCCTCCTTTAGCACCAGCTAGAGTGATTGAAGACAATGGAACTTCACCAGTTGAGATGAAGCTAGTGTCTAGAGAACCACTAAGTGATACTTTAGTTAGATAATAGTTATGAACTCTACCATCTTCATCAGGGCAAGTTTCTATTTTAACAATCATGTACGGTTGTACAATATCACCAAATTCGAATCCACCATAAGAAGCAGCTATTGGAGTGTAGTCATATGTAACAACTATTTCATCTGTTAAAGTAACTGTATCATACAATACAATACCTCGTTCTCCATAAGAGTTTTGTACAATTCTATAGCCTGTTTCATCAGTGATTCCAGCCCCTCCAGCAGTTACTGCATATACAGCAGGTTTTATAATGTTTCCATTAACATCGTGATGCTGATATGGAAGTCTATAGAATTTGTCATGAGTCCATGAGCTTGCAGTAAGGGTATAAGTTTCACCAGTTTGTGGTGTTCATGGTTTAGCAGAGAAACCAAATCCTAGAAGGATTTCAATTACATTCAAATCAAGAGTTGTCAACCAATCTCCTGAAAAAGAAGTAACTATAGATGCTTTCTTTTGCCATTCTTGGATATCACAATCATCTACTTCATCAACTACTTCATCTTCAAATGCATCTGAGATTACTACGTTTTTGAATCCAGCCATTCTTTCGAATGTGTAGTTAGATTCTAGATATGCGATAACAGCATCTGTGTTGTCATTGTCATCTGCCAATGCTCTAGCAGGGATATTCAATGCTTTTGTACTTTCTGGGTCAAACGGAGCTACATAAACTTTAGCAGCTTTGTAAGACACATTTTGTTTACTAAATGTTGCCATAGTGCAATAATTTATAGATTAAAAATGGATAATTCCAGTTCTTTTAGCCTTAGATTTATTAATGACGTTCTTGGCTAATTTCACTTCGTCATTTTTCTTTTTGTTTTCTTTGACCTTCTTCTTGTCTTTCTTTTTGTCATCAAGATTACTCTTTTCTTCTTTACCTTTAGAGGAATTTAGCACATTAGCTTTTTTACCTTCTTTGCAAGGTATACACTCCTCTGTCTTATTTTTTTTTACTTCATCAGTCATTTAATTCTGAATTAGATATGTAAAAGTGTATGTTTTTCTAATAACTAGATTTCACTTTTGGTCTCTCATTGCATTTCCCATACTTCCTTGTCTTATATTTTTAACAGTTGTGTTTCACCACTTTTTTACAGGTAAGCAACCATCTAAATTTGGAAGTATTTCGTTATCAACTACAAGAAACATATCTTCTAATTCTTTTGTAGTCGCATCTGGTCAACCAACAATACTCAATTCTACGTTTGCATTCTTTTCTAAATTATTTCTCTCTCAATATTCATATTTAGTTAGATATGCGTATTTGAAGTCTATACTCTGTAATTTTGGTTCTACAAATAGTCATCATGGGAATAAAGACATTATAGATGGGATGTTATTTAGAACATCAGCCACGTCTGTCAATAGTAGGTTAGTTAATGCCATTTCACATTAGTAAATTGATTAAAATATCCTTGGATGCTGCAAATCAATCTCTAAACATATGAGCACCATCTCCTACCTTTATAATATCCCTTTTACTTTTGTTTTTGATAGATTTAGATACTCATTCTGGATACTTATGATATTTATAAGTCTCTCATTTTCATCTTTCTACATCCATCTCATATTCACCTAAATCATTATATACACTTCATGATAATATGAAACCACTAAGTGAAGGCTTTTTTATCTTATTATGAGATATTAAATCTCAAGTAAGCTCAGGAGTCCTTTGGTCTATATACTTCTTAACCTCATCAAGTCACTCATCAAGTTTAGCACTAAACGAATTTACATATTTTTGATAAATTCTTTTAGCATCTAAAGTTGATTTCATTTTTGATTAAGTCTGATGTAAATACACTCCAAAGTTCAATCTGGGAGATAATAATAATCCAACTGGTCTATTACATAAGTATCTCACTCATCAGCTTTTATATAATAACCCTCTCTTATTGGTTTTGTTTCATCATACACACTTCATGGTATAACTAAGTCCTTACGCACTAAGTCTTGCTCTCTTGCTCATAAATCTGGTTGCCAATTCACTACATTTCCTCTAGTTGCAATATAGTAATCACAAGGTATCTGGGAATATATTATTGTTTCTTCATAGACTTCTGTATAGTCTTTAACTACTTTAGAGACCTCATATACATCGCAAGTCTTATCATAAAATATGTCATCTACCCCCATTTGTGATTTTATACAACTAAAATCTTATATTTACTTAATATTTGATTTGCCTTGGTAAGATAAGAACTATTTCATGAAGTATCATACTCCACAGACCTAGGTCACATCTTATATTTAGATATAGGCATACCGACATTATCTGCAAGAGCTTCTGCGGTATATAAGGCATGTGCCATTTTTATATCTTCAGGTATTTCATTATATCAAGAGACGTACTTTATAGTAAAGTAATCACTCTTTTTTCAGAAAGAGATATAAGAATAAAGCTCTTCAAACTCAACTGCCCTATTTTGTGGAGGCATAATTTTGTATGAATGAGTATATTCTTTTCAATCTACTGATATAATACTTCTTACTTGAATGTTCTTTAAGAATATTTCCCTTTCAGCTGCCTTACAAACAGATATATTTTCAGTCTTTATTCAATAAGAAATATCACCAACTACACTTGTGATACTATTCTCGGTATATTTCAACATAGACTCAATTTGAGGGTCTGTGTATTTTGAACCAACAAAATTTCTCACATCTTCTATTGTTGCATACATTTCCTATCAATAAATTTCTAAAATCTATTTGTCTTCACCTTTGTTTTCCTCATCAGTTTTTAGTTCTGAATGTTTTTCTTGTATATATTCTTTACCTTCTTCTTTAAGTTCTTCTTTCAAAAGAGAAACAGCTTCATCTAAACTTTTCATAAAGTTGTTAAGTTGTTCTGGAGTTCTATTGTCTACCATAGCCTTAAATACTTCCATAGCTTTTTTATCCTCTCTCTTTGCTATGTTATTTTTAATTGCTTCATCACTCCAGTTTTTCATAACATTTATACCTAGCTCTTTCGCTTTTGCTTCAAGTTGAAGTCTTTCTTCATCTTTATCTTCAGAACCTTCAGGATTTTTAGTAGTAGCAGTAACTTCTGAGAAAACTTTGTTCAATGCCTCTCTTGCAGCCTTTGCTATGTCTTTATCATCGTCTTTTGATAGCTCCTCTAATCTTAGTTTAAGTTCTGCTGATTTTTCATCAAGAATACTTTTTCTAAGATTAGCAAATTTTTCAAATTTTTCTTCAGCAGCTTCTTTTTGTTCATTAAGAGAATCAAGAAAGTTTTCAAGACTTTGTTTTTCTTTCAAAACAAGTGAATCTTCAGAACATCTTAGTGCTTCAAATTCATGAACTATCTCATCAACTTCTTCTCCCAAAAGAACAAATCTGTTGCTTTTCATATATTTTATATCAAGTTCAGTTTCTATAGTTTCACCATTTTTAATTTTAAAAGATGGTCACCCTTTAGATTTCTGAACCATTGTATGTTCTGGTCAAACATATCTGAATTTGTTCATAATACAATGAGTTTATTAAATAAATATTTAAAGGGAGCGAGCTTTTACGCTAGCCCCCTATTGAATATACTATAAAGTTACATTAATTCCACCTACAATTCGAGGGTCATTTGTTCCTGCTTTCTTATTAACGATAGCAAAACCAAAATCAATAGCAGCTACAACAGAGATACCTTGTCCAACGATTTTGTATACTTCCATATCCAAAATTGAACCATATCCGTATTGAACAGCTTGCTTTTTCATATAAATGAATCCTCCTTTAGTGTTATTTGACCCAGTAGCAGAAACTTTACCATCTGCCTCTGTTTTAGGGTAAGACCTAGGAACGAAAAGGTCGTTTCCAGAGATGTTTGTGATTGCTCCTTTAACAACAGTAGATTCTTTTCCGTTTTTAGAAGCATCAGCAAACTCAGTCAATGTGATAGCTTTGTTGTATGTTGCACCGTTCATAAGAAGCAATACATCATCCAAATCAAAAGACCAATCACCAAGAAGAGACCTAGTTTGAATAAGATTCTCCCAAGATAGAGCTCCAATGTCTTTATAATCAACATCAACAGTTCCATTTAGCATTGTCTTTCTCAAAGAGTCTGCGTAAATCATTCTGTGGTCATCATCACCGTCAGGGAATGTCACAGAAGGTTGAGCGTCATCACAATTGATGTTACCAGTAACAGTATCAACATCATCAGCATTAAGAACAGCTGATTCAGTTGTTTTAGCTATAGATTTAGCGATTTTTGTCTTTGTAAGACTTTCCAAGTCTGCAATAGAGTACAATAACTCTTGTCTAGAGAAATCAATTCTCATGTATAGAGTTTTTTGATTGATTGTTACTTTAGCAGTAGGAAGTTTTCTGTTTGCTTGAGTATGACTCAAAGCATTAGAAGTTCTTTCTGAAAGACCAACAGCGTAATCTACTTCTCCGATAATAGGTACACTTTCTGATTTACCCATATTAGCACCATGATATCATGGTAAAGTAGACAAGAATTGAGTATATTCAGGAACGATATCCAATACTTGTGCAGTTAGTAAATCTTCAGGAATTAGTTCTTTACCGAATCCTGTGTTAGTAGTATGCACTACTTCATTTGCGTTTTCTTGTTTTTTTGCAAGCTCGTCTTTATACTCATTGACTTGAGCTTCGATTTTGTTAGCGTCAACTCCTCCTATTTCTTTGAGTTGTTTCATTTGCTCTAAGATTTTATCCATAGTTACAATAAATTAAATAGTTAAAATAATGGACTAACCTTTCTTAATCTCTTTCAAGAGACTAGAAAGTCTGTTTTCTTTTTTTGGTGTATCTTCATCTTGTTTAAAAGCGTCAACACCTTCAACTAAAACATTCTTCATGCTTTTGGTAATACTAATTGTATTTTCCAAAGCAACTCATACCGCATCCTCCAATACTTTGAATTTATCGGCATTTTCTTTTTGAACTTTTTGAAGTTCATTTTTTAGAGATTCAATTTCGTTCTTTTGAAACTCAATCAAATTCTCTTGTGTCTTTATAGAGTTTTCCTCTTTTTTGTCATTTTCAGACGCTGGAGCTTCAACCTTTGCTTCACCTTTATCTGAATCACCATTTTCAGGTTCTTCATCTCCGTTTTCAGGAGATTCAGGCTCTTTTTTGGCTTCTGCATCCATATTTGAGTCGCCATTTTCAGGCTCATCTTCTTTTTTATCTCCGCTTGGAGATTCTTCTTTAACTTCTTCTTTAACTTCTTCTTTAACTTCTTCTTTATTTTCTTCTTTATTTTCTTCTTTATCCTCTTCTTTAACTTCTTCTTTATCCTCTTCTTTAACTTCTTCTTTAACTTCTTCTTTAACTTCTTCTTTGTTCTCTTCTTTAACTTCTTCTTTAACTTCTTCTTTGTTCTCTTCTTTAACCTCTTCTTTGTTCTCTTCTTTATCCTCTTCTTTAGCTTCTTCTACTTCTAGTTCGTTTATTTTAGCCTTTAAGCTATTTGACAATGGCTGATTGAGTAGGTTCTCTTTTTCAGCTTTAGTAATTTTCATGTTTGATGTATATTTATTAGTAAAATAATTTCATACACTATTATGAGAAACGATAGCCTCTTCATTACTACCAATAGTAACTAAGCTATTTTCAATCATCTCTGCTTTAGTCACAACCATTGTATGTGACTCACTAACCCCAAAGATAACACTCCACAAGTCGATATCTTTATCTCTTGCTTCTTCCCATGTATATCTTTCTCAAGTTTTGTTGTCTTCTATCATATCTTCATGAGTGATATGAGACGTACTAACAGCAGTTATATATCAATTTTCTACTTGATATTTAGTTCTCTCATCGAGGGTGTTCATATCAACATAAAAGATATTATTAAGATTTCCTTTCTCGTCAAGGAAAAGTCTTAACGAATGACCAATTCCACCATATTCATGGTTATGTTGCAAAAGCATGATTGGATTTCCTTTATAAGAGTCAAACATCCAACCAGATTGGTCAATTTTGTATCAATTTCTGTTTTTCTTACCAACACCATAATTTTGTGATGCTATACCTTGGAACACAACTATATTATCTCATTTTGGTAGTTTTGCCATAATTTTACTCTTAGCATTCTCCTCAAGACTTTCCTCAAAGTCATTTTTATTAATCCTTTCAGCATTAAAATTAACAAAAAAACCTTTTTCATTAATATAGTTTTTAAATTCCTTTTTAGACATTTCTGTGTAATCCATGTCAACGAAAAATAAAATAAAACAAATTACAATATGTATAATGTAAAAGCCGAAATAATCAAACTTTTTTTATTAGACATTATTCTTCATCGGTACTAACTGTATTTTCAGAGCTTTCTTTTTCTATTTCTTTCTCTGTTTTTTTTATATCAACTTTCATTTTCTTAAATAAATTCTCAATAGAATTTCGTTGAGAGTTTATTACATATGTATCCATATACTCAGGAAGTCATTCAGTAGTGTATCATAGTTCAGATATTGCTTGCTTCAAGGTACAAGCTCCTTTCTCTAATTTCTTCAAGATAAGTTCTTGCTTTAGTTGAACATCTACGAACTGGTCGTTAATTAATTCAACCTTACTGAAAGGGAATTTTTCGTATGCTATTTTTGCGGCCATGTACATGAAGTCTTCAAGTATATCTGCAAAACTAATCATCGACTTGTCTGATTGGCTAGCCATTAATTGATATTCAGCATGAGAACCATTCGCATCATCTTTATATCCAACAAATCTAGGGTCAAATCAGAATACTATACCAGTCTTTTTTATAGCAAACTTCTCTAAATCTAGCAATTCTAAGTCTTTATTAGATATATCAATAGTTTTAACCTCTTTTATACCTCAAGACGCCATAACACCATGTGATTTTTCAGTACCTTTATACTTATTTTCAAATTGCTTTATCGCTTTTTCTATCTCCTCTGGATTTTCTATCTCATCATCTAAAGTAAGGATAACTGATGGCATAGCATTGTTTTTAAAGAAATAGAAATTTCTTTTACTTGCCTCCCTGTCAGACATCGCATCATATACAATTCCTTCATATGGAGACATACCATATCAGTTTCTATTTGGGTCATAATGAGTTATCTGTCTTATAACTCTACTCTTATCAATTTCTTTATTATTGTACTTTATTTTCTTTACATTTCCAAGAGAATCAAATTCTTGAGTTATTCATCTAGAATCTAATATTTGTATTCTTGGTTCTCATAACATATTTCTTGCTACATATCAAAAAACCATTCCAGAACAGAAATGATTGGTATAATATTTATCTTTAAATGCTCTATAAGAACCAACAACTGGGTCATTAAACATCTCTTGAAAAATGTTGCTTCGTTTTTTTGAATCAACGAGCTTCTTTCCTTCATAAAAATTTGTTCATTTTTTTCCTACCATTTTAACTATAAGGTTTTTGCTTTGCTGAGCTGTCACATTCATCCTTTGAACTTCAAACATAGTTTTGTAATCCATAGATATAGGTCAACAATCAGAAAAACTATCTCAAACATACGTATATCAACGTCTGCTCATTTCTCACATAATGTCATTTTTCTTCATTCATTTCCCAAATACATTATTTATGGCGTTTTTTATATAATCCTTTACCATTAAGATATGATAAAAATATAAATTTCTAATAATTTAATCGAAAACTTCATTTTTGCAAATGTATTTTACTCAGGAGAATAAACATATACCTTTTTACTCCTCTTTACAAACCAGAACATCCTGAACATAAAATTATCTCAGAAGTCGGGAGAACGTCATATTTTTTTCTTGATAGCTTCCTTTCCTATCACTCTTTTTGGTCAGTCCTTATCAATATCTATCTCCACCATTACATCTAGCTCATCTATAATTCTTTGCTTTATTTTTTCTTCAGAAAGGTCTACAACCTTACCTGTTTTACCAGATACTCTATCTCAAATAACATATATATTACTTAAATCTATAGCAATGTCTTTGATATTATCTTGCAATTCAAACCAACACTGGTCTCTTAATCTATAATAATTTAGCTTCTTTAAAGGGTCTTTCTTTGATGATTTTGGTTGGATTGCAGAAGAATTAGATATAAATCATCTACATCCCAATGCATCTACTAGTCATCATCAGACTCATTCTTCATCTACCATAACATCTAGATTGTTTGTTTTATATTTTTGAGCCAATATTTTTATTCTGTCCTCTAATTCTCCTATATCAGAGTAAGTATATATCCAAATTTCAACAATACTTAACTTATTCCACACAAAAATGATTGCAAGGTCTCTTCCGTGTCTCGCTACATCACAAGTAATTTTATATTCATATCAAGTGTCCTGACATTTACCGAGTTGAGAAAATAACTTCCTATATTCTGGGTCACTTTTATATTTTTTGGCCAATTTTTGGTCTTCGGTTTCTCTATTGAACATCTCAACTATATCATCATGCTCAAGTAGTTTTCAAGGGCTATCATCATAATCGAAATTACCATGCAAGAGTCTCTGTCTCTTTACTTTATCTTTCATCCTTCTAAGGTTTGTAATGTATGCTTTAGGAATAAATGGATTATCAGTAACTAAGGCTGGTATAAATTTAGTATCTCATCCTTGCTCCTCTTCATCTCTCCAAGGAACATAAAACTTCTCTCTTGTTCGTGACATATCAGGATTAAATGTACAAAGTGTCTTTGGAGTTATTCAATAATGCTCAGCTCAACAAATACCACACTCATATAAATTCTTCTCCACTCGCTCATCATCTTTATTCGCAGGGTTTGGGTTTTTAATCCTTTCTTCTTCAATAAAATCTTCATCATGCACTCTGGATGCACAATGAGGACAAAAGTCCTCAAGACTAGCTCTTATTCTGGAAACTAATATCTCATATCCACTATGAGGGACTTCATTTGCTTCATCGAAAAAACCACCAGTGTATTCGACCGAACCGAATCTGAGATATTCTGGGTCTCATGGTTGATGGTCAAGACCAACAAGATATATAACACTTTCATTCCAAAGCGTTATCTTACCTTCTATCTCTCTGTATTCGTACCGCATTCATTGGTAGTCCACTCAAGCCTTTCTTTTATCTTTAATGCCATCCTCCTTGAACACCTTAAACATCGTTACAAGAGTAGATTGTTTTAATCTTTTCAACTCTGCACGACATATAAACCAAGGCGTTCAAGGGAATTTGGATGCCATCATTAGTATCCATCTACATCATAGGTAACTTTTTCCTCATCAAGCTGCTCCTCAATACCCCAATGCAGTTGTAGTTGTATCATAAACAGGATATCATTTATCATTATATAATGGCTTCCATCAATCATTAGTCTCTTCTTGTATCGGTATCGCACCAAGATACATAAGAGCCTTAAACTGTTTGTTTGATGGTTTAAATTCAGCCATTATATAAAATATTAAATAAAATTATTTATCCTCTCCTTTCTTTTTACTCTCCTTTTTAGTTTCTCTAGAAATGCTGTGCTTACCAACAGGGTCTTTTTCTTCAAATAACTTGATACCCCCAAGCACTTCATATACATCTAGTGGTTGCGGCAATTCTATTTGTGTAGAATCTGAGTTCTCTGCTTTCTTTAAACCTTCCCAATTCTCTTTCATTTTATCCAAATCTACTTCGAAATTAGGATAGTCAGAAGGTATCTTTATCTTATCTTCAATATCTTCAAGTATAATATCTTTATCCAATGGCTCAAATACTTCATCAAACTCTATCCCCTCCTTTTTAGCGTCATTCATGATAGAACAATCATCATTGTAATCATCTACTAAATCAAAGATTGTTTGAACAGCCTTAGGAAACCCATTCAACATCTTATCTATATTAGATTTGAATGTTCTAGAGATAACCAACGCATCTACTTGGTCTTTTGGATTGTAACTCTCTGTTGGATTCTCAATAAACCTGTTGTGAGCCAACACAAATACACAAATGCTCTTTACCGCATCACTAATACTGTTGATGTCCTTTTTATACAATAAATCCTTAGCTTCATCACAATTTTTCTTAACCTCAGTAACATCAACTTCTTGACTAAACTCTTTTACCTCAGTAAAAGAAAACTTACCATTTTCTCAGGCCTTGTAAGTTCTAGAAATAATTTTGTTCGGCATAATAATATATAAGAATATAAAAAACTACTCTATTATCTCCTCCTCCTCAATACATTGAGCAATAAAAGACCAATACTCATACAACGAAATATCCTTCGTGCACCTCTCCTTTCAACTTTTCTCCATAAATTTCAATACACTCTCCTGTATTTTCTTACATATGAATAAATGACTATATTTCTTCTCAGTCTTCTTTTTTAAGTTCCTATTTCTAACCTGTAGCCTGCATACCTTTTTCTCTAATAAAGAAATTGTGGATTTATCACACATTTAAAATTTTTATAGAGTAAAGCAGATTACTACATACCATTATCATTGGTTTATTATTTCTCCTTTCAATTGCAAGTCTTTTTTTGTGTCATATATATCTATACAAACACCACCCTTTTTTTAGTAATATTTGTAACGATGAGAACTGTGTTCTTTTTGTTAAAATGTCAATGATGATTGATTTTTTTATCCGTTTTTTATCGAGTAGGAATGATTTTTGTAACATATAGTTTTCCAAGCTGTTACCTATCTGGCCATTCTATTTCCTTGACAAAAGATATATTCCATACTATTTTATTTGAAATGTCAATGTCTGTAAATTGTGTCCCAAAATTTTTTTTGAGATGCTATATTTTTATCATTTCAATCCTATATATAACAACCCCCTATGGGTGTTTTGCCTGTTTTGGACTGAATAATTGACTTATTATTAGTTTTATATATAGCTAGAAGTTGGTTTGGGTTGGAGTGAATATCAGCATGTATATGTGGCATATGGGGGCGTGTTTTCTGAACTTTTTCAGCCCTATGCAATCAAAGCCCTATATCTTACAGTATCCCTCTACTATATTATTGCTTCAATATTCAATATCCTTTTATGTCTTTATATTGTGCTTTTTAAGTATGTTTTGGACTGTTTCTATTTATTTTGGATTATTTTTTGATACTTCCAAGATACTATTTTTTTTATTTATTCGGATTTTTTGACTGTTTTGTATTGTGCTTTTTTGTTTTGTGCTATTTTCAAATTGTAGTTTTGAACTGACAAAACTAAAAGCACTTTGCACAATAAGTCTTGTGCAAAGTAACATAAACGCAGTACACAACTATTTTTTTTATATATGCGTACAACTATATAGCAGCCAAAATCAACATTGGGATTTAATGATTTTGTTATATAGTATATAATTATAATAGCATAGTATATTGGTTGGTTGGGTTGGTGGATTGTTTAAGCGTTTTTTTGTGTTTAGCTTTTGCAGTCAAACAAAAACAAGTCTTTGTATATCATATTGTTTTACTGTTTAGTTTATTGTTTTATTGTTATGTATTTGTTTTGTTTTGTTGGTTTGGTTGGCGTTTTGTTTAAGCGTTTTTTGTGCTTTTGCTTTGTGATGCATTACAATATTTTATCCTGTTTTTTTGTTTTTCTTTTTTATACTTTTATATAATAGAATTCTATGTCATTATGAATACTTTTTTGATATTGTCAAGTCCTTGTTTTTTGTGTTTATTTGTGATTTCTTATTTGTTACTTGTTAACTGATGTTTGATTGCTTTATATTGTTTTGTATTTATATATATATGTTTGTATTTATTTGTATTTTTTCTTGTATTTTTGTATATTTTGTATATTATAGATACAACACAAAAGAAAAGGCAAACATAAACAAAAAAGCAAAATATAAAAAAATAAGATAAACAATCAAAAATCTTTTAAATTCTAAAAATATTATAAAAATGACTAGTAAACAAATCAAACGATTAGTATCAAGTACACTTGAGGCAATGCAAGATGAGACAAAACGAGTAAAAACTCGACAATCTACAACGCCAATCAATCACTTATCAAAAAAGCCTTACAATTGATACAATCAAATATTTCTTATGGTTGCAAATGCAAATAATGAGTATGAAACAAATGAACGATTGACAGCAAAACAAAGCCAAAAGCTTTGATACAAATTCAAAAAAGGGATTAAATGGTATCCTATTTGTTTTTTTTCTAAAATAGAAAAAGAACTTGAAAATTGAGATACAAAAGAAAGTTGGATATTCAATATATACAAAGTTGCAAATATAGATTGTTTTGAATGAGTAGAAAAAGAAGACAAAAAAGACGTTGAAAATGCACAAATAGAAGACAAAACAAGTAAAAAACTAGAAATATTGGAAAACTATATAGATAAAGAAAACATACAATTAAAGCAATGAGAACCTGCATACAGCCCAAAACTAGACACTATCTATATCCCAAAGTCAAAATATTTTATATCAAAAGAAGAGTATTTACACGCTTTAAGTCACGAGGCAATGCATAGTACTTGAAATAGTAAAAGACTAGATAGAAAACTTGATACAAACTTTTGAGGCTTTGCATATTCAAAAGAAGAGCTTGTTGCAGAATTTTGAGCTTGCTTATTTACTTGAAACGCTAGCAAAAACAACTTTGCATATGTATCGAGTCGAGCTAAAGACATAAAAGAAAACAACAAAGAAAAAGAGCTTTTCCAAGCTATTAAAAAGTCTACAAAGGCGGTTGAATATATAGAAAAAATACAATAACAAAACAATATTTTATTTGTTTATATAATAGAAGAATGGAGAAAACAATGTTTTTTATTTGTGTATTGATTATAGCTATTATTTTAACACTAGTTATATATTGAATAAGAAAATAGATTTATAAAAAAAACAAAAAAAGACTTGAAAAATAATAAAAAATCATTATACTTAGAATACAAAAATCAAGGGATACAAATACATAGATAACAATCAAAGTATTGAAACAAGTGTGATTGTATCCCTATCAGAATAGTCTGACTTTCCTGCTTATTATGAGACTTTAAAAAAGAAATAAGCACGTATTGCAACATTGCAATGATAGTACGATAACTTGTATTTTATTTCTTTAAAAATCAAAAAAAATGTGATATGATATACCTATCCAAGACATAGTGGATATGATTGATAGTTGACTACTTTAGATTTATATTGTTATAGTTTTATAGTATGAATACAATAACGTTTGTTTTCTTATGGAGTTTTTTAGTAGGAATACTATTTGTTTGAGCGTTTTTTCTGATACACTTATAGAAAATATACAAAAAAATCTTTTTATTTTTCTTAAAAATTAAAAAAATGAATAAAAAAATATTTATGAATAAAGAAACTTGAGAACTAAAAACACAAATTAGTATATATCAAATATCAAAATATAGAGAAGCAACAGCTTTTGAGATTATGGATAGAACAAACAAAACAAAAGACGACTATATTGAAAATATAAGAAAAGAAAACTTGAGAGAGAGAATGAGACTAAACAAAGTTTGACCATTTATGAATGATTGACTATAAAAAAATCTTTTTATTTTTCTTAAAAATTAAAAAAAAAATGAGTATTGAAATTACCTATAGAAAAGCCGTAGTATGATTACCAAATTGATGAGTTTTACCAATAATTGAAAGTTGAAGCAATAATTGCTTTGATTTTGATTGAAGGAGAGAGAGAAGTCGAGGGATACCAAAAAAAGCAATATGAAATAAAAAAAATGCTTTTGATTTTGTGAAAAATATTTTACAAAATTATATAGATGATAATGATGATTGATATGATGAAACAAATCGACAAGATATGAATATGCAATATTGGTGAGGTTGGAGATTTCCTTGAAGAGGAGATGCAAAATCAGCTATTTCATACCTTACAAATATCAATATTGATGATGATATAACAAAAGAAATAAAAATTTTTTGAAAAAATATTAATGATATTGATTGGGAAAAAATAGAGAAAAAGGGTTGGATAAATAGCAATGACATAAGTTGAGTGGAAAATGCTTTGATGTTACAAAAACAAAGAAGAGAAAACAAAAGAAGAGAAAACCCAAAAGAAAAAAAAGAAAAAAAATTCTATATATGTTTTGATAGTTATGTATACAAGGAACTATATCCAGTAAGAAAAACAAGAAGTTGACTAAAATATACACAATATAGATATTGAAAGCTATTTTTTACTGAATGAGAAGCAAAAAGGCGAGCCAAAAAATACCTTGAAAATATGAGTAGAATAGAAAATGTTAAAATAAAAAAAATAGAAAACTAAAAAAATTTTTATTATTTATTTTGTAGCTATGAAAAAAATAGAATTAGCAAACCTAAAGAATGAAGAGAAATTTTTAAGAAAAACAATTGATTTATGGAGTAGTGATTTGTCTTTAATAAGTTTATTAAAAAAAACCGAAAAAGATTTTATGGAAATATACTATAAAAATAGAATAATTGACAATGATTTACTATGGAAATATTATAGAAATGGGATATCTAAAAAAAACCCAAGGCATTTTTCAAGTCCATCTATGCAGTGAGAAAAGTCCGTTTTGTCAGTATACTCTTATTGTGAGATACAATTGAACTTGAACCTAAAAATGCAAAACCATATGCATATGCAAATGGATAAATAAGCCTTTTTTATACTTAAAAAATTAAAAAAAATGAATGAAACAATAGAGCTTAGAAAAAAAATGATTGAACGAGTAAAAGAAAATGAAAAAGAAGCAATAGAAAACAATTATAAAGATGAGGTTGCAAATAGTATGTATGCTTTTTGTAGCGAGTTTAGTTTTGAAGTAGACTATACCTATTGCGAGAATGCATCAGATAATTGGATAGAAGCAAGCGTATATGTCAAAAATCTATTATGAGATGAATGAGATGAATGATATAATGTTATAATTGATGTTGAAGCAAAATCACGATTTGAAACAGTAGAAGAGTTTGTTGATTATATGATAGAAGTAGAAAAAAAATCAAAAAAAATTCTAAACCATTTTAATTTATAAAATTATAATTATGTATTTAATATCACAAACTTTCAAGAAACGTAAGCCAGTAGGCGTATATTATTGTAACGTTTTCCGATGTGAGAACAAAACACTAGAAGACATTACAGAGATTATAGCCAATGAGTTTTGATTTGCACTAAAAAATAATAGTATAGAAATATGGCATTGAAGCGGTACTTGATTTAATAGAATAAAAGAAAAATTAAAAGAAAGAAACGATGTAGAGGTGTATGATGTATCTGTTTTTAATTCATAAACTTATTAAGAAATGCCAAAAAAACTATACCTTATAAGGATAGGAGAATATTATCAAGTATTCGATGATGAGGAAAAATATAACAAAAGACTTGATGATATAGAAAAACAATCAAAAAAAGTAGAAATAAAATATACAATAGCAACACTCGAAAAGACTTGAGATTGCTGGGAAAGTCCATTACCTTTTTAATTCTTTATTTTACTAGAATGAAAAAAAAATATGATTTAAAAGAAGACCATAAAAATATAAAAAAACAAATTAAAGAACGGGAAAATAAACTAGATAAGATTATGAGAAATGATGATTGCAATAGATTTATATCAGAAGAACTTGAAGCAATAGCCGAAGAGATGTATGCAATAAATATTTAATACTTTAAAATATTTAAAAATAAAAATAAAAAAAATTTTAATTTATAAAATTTATGTAATATGTATTCAATAATTATAGAAAGAAGCAAAGACCAAATGCAGGTTGTAGCTATATTCACAAAAGAAATTTTTGATAAAGAAGAAATGGTTTGGGATTATGCAAATAAATTATATGAGAAAAAAAATGTCAAAGATTATGATGTACTATTTTTTGAATGACTTTGAAAACTTAATGAATTTTTACTTGATAATATAAAGATATAAATATGGCAATAAGCGTAACTTATCCCACTACTGGAAAATGAGTAGTAACTTTTATCACAACAAACGACAAAAAAGAAAGTGAGATGATAAAAACAAGATTGAGAACTATGTGACATAAAGAATGAAGCAAGCAATATGATAAATGAAAATATAGCAACATTGAATGAAAAAAAACTTATCGACATTCTATAAAATGAGAAATGATAGATAAACTTTCTTTTGAATTTTAACAGTACAAAAAAATTAACTTTTTAATCTTTTACCAAAAAAAACTATGTGATACACACACTATTTCAATAAAAAAATATCAAAAAATAAAAAAACAAAAGAAATCTTTAGAGGTATTTTATGATTACTAAAAACAAAAGAAAATAAAACACTACTTGAATTATGGGAAGAAAAAAAACATCTATTGAATGAAGATTATGATAAATTTTATGAATGAGAGATAGGTGCATATTTTCACGAAACTTCCTGGGATAATGACTTATTACCTGTTATATCTGATATGTGATTTATGAAAACAGCAAGAAAACTATATGACATCGCTTTAGTTGTGGCTTTATCTCATTATAAATCAAGGTATTACGGAGATATGTGATGAGATTGGGGAGAAGACAATATATCATATATGGCAATAGCATTGAGAAATAAAGACAAGTCAGAGTTTGAGGCATTTCTTTTGAAGTATATGATAGAAGAAGATATTGATAAATATCAACCTAGAACAGAAATAACAAATAGTATTTGAGATTATTTGTTTAAAAAAATATAAAATAAAAAAATATAAAGAGTTTTTTATTACTTAAAACACAGTAACCAATGGAGGAAAAAATACAGAGAATTTTAAGAGAAGTAACAAGCCACGTAAATGCTAGCTCAAATAAAAAAATAGTCAGAAAATGATTTATCGAATGAAGTAGATACTCTTTTGACAATCTATTTCATAAAGATAAAAAATGGCATCAATTTGATAGTAATCAAGATGCACCATATTTTTGAGAATGGATAAATATAGAAAAGATGCAAATATTTTCTTATGTTGAATGAGATTTGATTTTTGTAGAATATATTTATAGAAAAAACTTTAATGAAGAAATTAAAAATCGCTTTGAAAATTGACCAAATGTTTGAATAGACAGCTGTAGCTTAGAAAAAGACAAACAAAAAGACATTGATAAATATCTTTTAAATTTATGAATTAAAAATTATGGAAAAAAAATATAATGTTTATATTATAAATTTTTTAACAGATAAAATAGTTGCAAGAAAATGTAAATGAGTAAAAGAAAGTTTAGCTGAAAAGATTTGAGAGAAGATATCTTTTGCTTATTGATATTGATATTGACCTATGATATTACCACAAGATAGTAAGATATGTAAAGAACTAGAAGCAATTATTTTAAAAAATAAGAAATAAAAAAATGATTGAAATAAGAAAAAAAAAGTATAATATTTATTGTAAATGTTTGATATCTAACAACATAATTTGATATATAGAAAAAAAAATATTGAAAGAGCAAGCAATAAAAATAGTAAAAAATAATATCAATAATGAAGACTTAATTTCTATAGAGGTGCGAGATAATAAAGAAGACCCCTATAGAAAAATGAAAATAAAAAAATTTAAAACATAAGATTATATTATGTCTGAAATCGTAGTAAATTGCAATACAAAAACAATACCACGAGCAACTTTGTGGGATATAATAAAAGGAAATCCGTATATAAATACAGAAGATTTTTCCTTGTATCTTTACAAAAAATGACTAATGCATTGAGGTGGATTGGATGTAGATGAATTTAAAAAACGATGAGGATATAATTGATTTAAGATAATTCATAGACCAAAAAAATAAATTTTATTATTTGATTTAAAAAAAATGAAAAAAAACAACAACTTATGATGTTTTTGATGGATAGTATTATTGTTTGTAATATGATTGATTATGTTTCTTTTTTCTTTGATTTGATGATGAGTAGAAATAGAAGAAATGAGTAACGATTACTATGAAAAAGAAATAGATAAACTAAATGCTATGGAAAAAAGTTATCAATACGATGACACCAAATACATTAACGATTTCTATAGAGAAAATAATATTAATAAAAGGTTTGAATAAAAAAAACTTGATTATTGAAATAAAAAAAATATATTATCAATAATAAATGCTCCCCAGCGTTGTTGTATGAAAAGTTGAAATAAACAACAACATTACTGAAAAAGTAGCTTACTGGGGGGCAAGCTACTTTTTAGTTTTTGTAAAAAAATATTATGCTTGATGTTGAAGAAACTAGAGATATAATGAGAGATATTTTTCTAAATACAAAAAATTTTTTATTGTTTGCAAAAGAAAAATATGAAACAATAGAAGAACTAAAAAACAAAATACATAAACATTATTCAAATGAAATCAAAAACATAGAGAAGAACTGAATACAAGATATTAATTTATGAAAAAAAATTAAATTAAATGAAAAACAAATTAAGGCATATGTAAAATCCCTAAAGTTTAATTGCTTAACTATGATACATATGGCAGAAGAACAAGGATATACTAAAACACAAGATGTTTTAGATTTAGTTGAAGAAAAAATAAAAGCATTTAATTTTTAATTTCCCCTCAGTATGAACAAATGATGATTTATTATTTCACGTACAATTTTTGAAAGCGAGGTATGGACTAAATCTCCAGAGCTTTTAAAGATACGAATTTATTTATGTTGAAAAGCAAATCATAAATGAAAAAAATATTGAGAATATATTATAAAAAGATGACAATGTTTTGTCACTCATTCTGATTTAAAACAGCAACTTACCTACAAAATAGGCTATAGAACAAAGACATATAATACCCACTACACGAAGACTCTTATGAAGCAACTTATGAAAGCTCTAATGATAACGACAACGAAAACTCCACGCTGAATTTTAGTAACAGTAGTTAACTACGACAAATACCAATCATTGGACAACTATGAAAACTCCAATGAAAACTCCAATGAAAACTCCAATGAAAACTTTACGAAGGTTACACCCATTAACAAGAATGACAAGAATGAAAAAGAAAAGAAAAAAAAGAAAAATCCCGCTCTAAAAAAAAATTCCTCTTGAAATGCAGAAGAAAAAAAACAAAATAGATTGGGCGACGCCGACAAAAACCAAGAAACCATAGGTATTATGAGTGATTACGCAAAAAACAATCCAGACAAAGCAAGTGCATATGTGATGTGAGTTTTCTTGAGACTGTGATGGATACCAGCTAAAACAGAGACTCCAGAAAAATTTATTAAGTGGTTTGATACTGTGTTGATAGCAACAGAAAGGACACACAAGGATAAAAACTTAAAGCCACTACTTGATGAATTTGAAAAGTATTGGAAAGCACAAGTTCTTACTTGAGTCGTTGAACAAAAAGACCGAAAGTCTACGCTAAGAAACCGTCTAGCAAAAAACCGATAAAAAATTTTATATCAAAAAAAATAATTCCTATGGATGAAAATAAAAAATTCTTAGAGTTCCTACAAGGCAGTGAATGACTAGAAATAAATAATTTAAGAAGCCTTGTAAGTTACGAAAAATCTAAAGGAAAAAACAATATTTATTTTTGTTGATGAGTAAAGAAATGAATTGATGATAGGTGTTCTGATGATGACATCGCAAAGAAAAAATATTTTTGTGTCGATATTGATGTTAGGCTCATGCATTATGAGATGACAGAGGAGGTAGAACCTATAGTGTTAGACCAATCCGAGTTACAAGAAAAATATGCAGAGATAGTTGAAATATTAGATAAGAATTGACTTTGAGATTATTGTGCTTTAGTTGACAGTTGAAACTGATTGCATGTGTATTACGCTTGAGAGGAGAGGAGTTTTGATAAGGAGTCTTATTCATTATGAATTGAATACATATTCAAAAAAATAGATGCCTTAATTGCTTCCACATGATATGCAACAGACCACGCTTGCAAAAACATATCAAGGATAACTAGAATGCCATGAAGTATGAACCCTAGAAAAAAAATAAGAAAGAAAAAGGTCTTATGGGACTTATGACCAATTGAATGTAAGATGCTCTATTTTGAAGAAAAAAAATCAAAGGTGTTCTCAGCTATAGAAAAATACGCAGAAAAAAATAAAAAAGAAATTGAGAAAGAAAAAAACGATAGAAAAAAAGTTAAAGAAATTATAAAAAAAGATTACAAAAAAGATTATGAAAAAACAAGTGGTGTTTGGGAAGCGATAAACAGCATACCAGCAAATATAATAGCAGAAGAGGTTCGAGATGTTAGGACTGTTGATAAATGACTAGATAATACAGCTCTCCACGAATGACACAAAAATATGGGGGCATACCGATGGAAGCCAAACAATATAATTGTAAACACTTGAAGCTCACTAATCAAAACAGATAAAAGTTATTTCACTCCTTATGAAATAATCTATTATGAGGTTGCATGACAAGATAAAAAGAAGACAATAGAATATTTTAAAGAAAAACATTGAATACACTTTGACGACCTTGAAGAAAAAAAACAGAAAGAAAAAAAAGAAATAGCGAAAAAAGAAGTTGAAGAAAATTTTTTGCATATATCATACAAAGATAAACTTGATAGGGCATTTGAAGAGATAAAGAAAACAGACCCAAAAAAAATTATAAAGCGATGATGGGATGAACGAGATGAAACACTCTGATGAATATACAAGGGAAAGATATATACCGTTTGAGCAGAAACATGATGTGGAAAAACTACATTTGTAAATGCAGTTGTTAGTAATGTGGCAAAGCAATGACGAAATGTTATAAGATATTCTTTGGAAGATAGAATAGAAGACCAATGAAAAGAGGAGTTATACGATATGGTAAACATATTGAGAAAGGCTGATAATTATAGGTCTTATTCTTGGGTAAAATTTGTAAACAACGAGTATAATGATGATGCGTTTTGGACATATATGAGAAGGGCAAAAGAGATATTGCAAAAGCTAGAAGTAACAGAGCTTGAGAAAAAGAAATCGGTGACCATAGATAATCTTATTGAGTTAATGGAGAGGGCTTGCGATAATTGAGCAGATATGTTTGTTATAGACCACTTGCATTACTTCCATATGAACGATAAGGAAAGACACGATTTGCAAATACAAAATGCGATGCACCAAATAAACGAGATATGAAGAAAAAGAAATGTAGCGATATTTCTAGTTGCTCATTATAGAAACTGGACTAATCAAGGAAATAAAGGTAATGATGATATACCAAGTCCATCTCGATTTAAGGATTGAGCTGCGATAAAACAAGTTTCAAACATTATAATCCAAATAACTAGAGATATAGAGGATATGACTATATTTCATATAACTAAACTTAGATGAAGGATATATTGAGATAGAAGATTTGCAAGTGAGTTTGATAAAAATACTTGAGAGTTTTGATTCTCTGTTTCAGAAACACAAAGGAGGGCAAATGAATGATTTAATTCTATTTAATTTTATTTTTTAATACAATCGTTATGTACTTCACAGAAAGTTTTGCTTATAAAAGCAAAGATGATTACGAAAAAAAAATTGATAGCTTGAGAAAAAAATATGGTTGATACTACAACACAGAGATTGCAGAGGAGAGAAAAAATTGAAACGTTGCAACCGTAACTATCAACAAGGTAGACTCTCCAACAAACATATCAAATAAGAAATAGTTTATTAGTTAATTTCAACAATCATGAATAAAAATATAGTTCGCTATACAGAAGAAAAATGAAACGCTTTGTTTGCTTGAAAAGATTATGTTGTATGAGAATATATTGAAAGTAACTCTTATTATTTTTCCAAATACAATGAGGAGGATAGTCTTACTGCTGATGAGAAATCAAAATTATTCTACATAAATTGAAGATATGTTTGAGTGTATGAAAACGCAAGATATATAAATCACAGTAAAACCCCAAATGCAATGGTGTATCAAGAAAAAGAAACTTGACCATTGCTTATAGTGGCAACAGAGCCAATTAAAAAATGAACGGAAATTACAATAAATTATTGAGAAGAAAACATCAACTTCATAATAAATGAAAAATCTCTTGAAATTGATATATAAATTTGTATAATTGGTTACAAATAAGAAAAAAATTAAATCTTTAATTAAAAACATATAATGATGATAAAAAATTTAACATGACATCCAATAACTGTATTCTTAAAAGACTGAGAAAAAAAGACAATTCAACCATTAATGTGAATGAGATTACAATTGGTACAACAAAAGGAAAGTATTTGAACTATTGATTGAATACCAGTGACTGAAACAAAATACAAAATAGATGAGTCTGTTCTTGATTTTTTTGCACCAAAGAAAAAGTGAGTAATTTATATAGTATCCTTGGTAGTAGCACAAACAGTGAGAAGAGATGATTTCTATATTGTATCTGGTAAAATAAAATCACAAGAGACAAATAAAATAATTGGATGCTCTTGAATCAGTCCAAATCCATATCTTTAATTTTTAAAAACACATAAAATGAAATTTAGTTTAGAAGAGTTTAACCCAACTATTGATGAACTTAGAAAGATTTCAGATGAATATGGAAAGCTAGAAATAAAATGAGTAGATGATAAAGAATGATATGAACAAGTTAAATTAGCGACAAAAGACCTTCAAAAGAAAAGATTGTACATATCAAACACATTGAAGGATTACCGTGCAGAAGCTATAAGTTTTCAAAAAAAAGTTATAGAACAAGAAAAAAAATTATTATGAATAATACAACCATTAGAAAAAAAACTCATTTCTGAATATAAAAGGATTGATGAACAAAAAGAAATCGAGAAAAGGAAAAAATGACTACCTAAACGCAAGGAGTTGATGGAGGAAAAATGAGTCACAGCTTCAGACGATTTCATATTAGCAATGGACTTCGATAGGTTTAATGCGTGGCTCTTAGAAGAAGAAAAGAGATTGTTTGAACTGGAAAAAGAAAAGATAGAAAAAGAGAAGGAGGAAATGAGAAAAGAAAAGGAAAGAATAGAACAGGAAAAAGAGAGAGAGAAGATAAAGAAAGATGCAGAAAAGAGAGCTAAAGAAGAGGCAAAAAAAGAAGCAGAAAAAGAAAAGGAACAAGCTGTAGAGATGGCAAGAAAGGAAGCAGAAAAAAAAGCAACCAAAGAAGCAGAGGAAAGAGCTAGAGAGGCAGATAAAAAAAGAAGAGAAAAGGAGAAAAAAGAAAGAGAAAAAAAAGATAAGGAGAACGCAGAGAAAGTAAAATCTCTTATAGACCTATGATTTAGGCATACATGAATAGCTTTGGTGATGGATGATTTTGAGGTATCTATTTCAGAAATAGAAAAATCTACAAAAGCTACATTCCAAAACGATATATTCATGCCAATAATGAGAAAGTTACATGAAATAGAAGAGAAAAGAAAAGAAGAAGATAGAAAAAGAAAAGAAAAGGAAGAGAAACTTGCAAAGGTTATGAATGATTGGCTAGTGAGTAATGACTACAATGAAGAGGAGTGTATAATTAAAGCAGAATGAAATAAAAGAATCATGTATAGAGTAGTTTCTACCTTTATATTAGAGGATGACGAAGAACAGGAGTCTTTTGATGACATACGAAAAAATTCACAAGAGGAAAAGGAAGACGACTTACTTTCATGATTTACTAAATAAACTTTAATATTTAATCATATTATTATGCGAGTTAAAGCTGACTTTTGAATTATAAACCTTGATAATATATCAAGTGTGCATGTGGAGAAAGAATGAAAAAGTGTTTTATTTATCACCCCTGCATGAACTGTTTGATGAAGCATACAAACTGGAAACGATGAAGCATCAATGAAAGTCGTAAATGCAGTTTATGATTTGATGCCAGATTGAATTGAATTTAAGATGTGAAAGTCTTGATATCAAGTAAGCAAGAAAAAGAAAACAAAAAACACCAACAAAACAGCAACAAAAAATAAATCTAAATAAATTTTATATTATATACTACTACTATGTCCTATCTTGATGACAATCGTTGATTTATTACAGCGAGCAAATTAAAGTATTTTTTATCTTTTTGACCAGAGGCGTATTATTTAAAATACGAAAAAGAAATACCTTCTACTCATGAGTGAGAAAAAGATTATTTCAAACTTGGTACGGCTTTTGATGACCTATTGAGTTATGGTGCTGATGAGTTCTTTAAAAAGTATGCAATCAAAGAAGAGAAACTATTAAAGGATGACATAAAGAAAAAGCTAGATGAAAAATGAATTGAATATTCTAAATCAGCAAAAGTTGCAGACCTAGAAGGGCTCTACTATGGAGACGATAAACAACTTATTTCTAATTGAGACTGAAAGAAAATACTTTGAATGTACAATGAAGTAATGAGACAGCCACTAGCAGATGCTAAATGAGAGTATCAAACACAAGAAGAGGTTATTGTTAATTATAAAAACTTAAAGTTAAAATGAACATTGGATAGATATTCTAAAGAAAGAAAACTCATAAGAGATTGGAAAACCAGTGGAAATGTGAGTTATTTCGAATACAATTTAGATACTACATTTGACTATGTTCTCTCTATGGCATATTACTTTGTACTTGCTAAGGTTAGAGATTGAGTTGAATGTGATGTAATGCTTGATGTTCTTTGAACAGTACCACCATACCCTTACTATGGATATCAATTAACAAAAACACAATTGATTGAAAAGGTTGAAACAAAAATAGTGCCATGATTAGAAGCACTAATCGAATGTTATGAAAAATGTGAATGGAAAAGTGTGTATCCTATATCGTATACTACAGAAGGTAAGCATTGAGATATAATACATCATGAAGCATGAGACCCAATCAATAGAACCAAACTTATGAAATCTGGATTTTATGACCAAATAGAAGGTTGATTACAACAAGACTTTATTGTTCCTTCATTTTAGTCCTAATTATTTATTATGATATTATACTTTGATATAGAAACTGCTCCAATATATTCTTGGAGTAAGCTACCAAAAAACCTCAAAAAGATTTGGGAAGAAAGATATTGCAAAAACATTTGAGAAGTAAAACCATCTGAATGGTATTATGAAAAGGCAGGATTGTATGCTGAATATTCAAGGGTACTATGTATTACAATGTGCTTCCAGCACAAAGATAAATTTATCACAAAGACACTACATAACGATGATGAATCTGAGTTGTTAGAAGAGTTCTATGATACTATAGGAAAAAGAACTGACATAACTATGGCATGATTCAATATAAAAAATTTTGATATGCCATTCCTTTGTAAAAGATTTGTTATACAGTCAAAAAAAATACCATATCAAATAAATAATATTGGTAAAAAACCATGGGAGATTGCTGCTATAGATATAATGGAAGATTGGAAATTTGCTTGATATATGTGAGCTTCTTTAAATCTAATTTGTGAAGCATTGTGAATGGAATCTCCTAAATGATGAGATGTTGATGGTAAAAATATGTGAAAATATTATCATAGTAAAGACTTTGACATAAAAAAGGTTGTTGAATATTGTGAAAAAGATGTTGCAGCAACTAGAAAAATACACTCAATTCTTAAATATCATACCTAATCTTTATATACTTATTTATTATACTTATGAGAAAAAAAGCTATTCAAAAAACGTATGTTTCAATTAGAAACAACGAGAAAGAACGACCAGTATTCTTTATGGAATGAGAAGAATTAAAAACTATCTGATGACGTATTGTTTGAATTGATACAGAATCAAAAGAAATCATTCCTAAGTCTTGACCTAGTCAAGGTAAAAAAGTTACAGTAAAAAATCTTTTGATAGACATTGTAGATGATGATGGAGAGTTTACTTTGCAGCTTGGTCTTTATGACAGCCTATCAAGGCATGTAATGAATACGCTGGCAGGTAAAAGTCCTCTTGATTACTTAGTGTTTGATGTCTATAAAAACAAACAAGGTTATAGAGCATTAAGTATAAAAGAAAAAGATGATTTTAATGCTCCACGATGTGAATGATACCGAACTTGGGACGAACTAGGTAAGCTAGTAGGAAAAAAGATTGTTCAATGAGAGGAAAAACCAGACTATGATAAAGCTACTGACGAATGTATTGATACTCTTATACCAATCATAGAAAAGAAAATAGAAAAGGTAAGAGAAAAATACGACAATGTATTTGATTGAGAAGATAAAGAAGAAGCAGATGACAGTCTATGAGAAGATTTTGAAAAAGAAGCAGAATCTAAATCTAAAGAAGCAGAAAAGAAGGAAAGTAAAAAGTCTAAAGGTGATGAAGATGAAGACCTTCCATTCTAATTAGTTGCCAACTTTCTTGGTGGGGGCTTCTTGCCCCTACCAGAAAACATACATTTATAATTTATTGAAAAGAAAATGACTATACTACAAACCAAATGAAATGTAATGGCCAAAGAAGAGGATTATGAATTATTTAAAAATACATGACAAGTCCATGCTGATAAGATATATGATAGCAAGTATTGGAAAGATATGTGATTGAGTATGTTGATGTCAAATTCAACTTACTACAAGAAAAAATACTGACTCAAAACAGTTAGAACATTGGATAAAAGAAAATGAATTTTAGGTAAAGACTTAAAAGACTTTTTAGATAAAAAGATGGGTTTAGATTAAAACCACTTTCTACATTAAGTAATACACGTGATTATGTTTTAAAAAGATTAGTAAAGTCTATAGGCTCAAGGAATTGATGCTTCTTAGATTTCTATGCTGACAGAATAAAGGACATAGAAGTGGTGATAGAACGTGGTTGATTTGTTTCTAAAAAGTTTATATTAAATATGTTCTCTGATACGCCGATAAAAAATAAGGCATATTCAATCTTGATTTCAACAAAGATTTTTTATTCTCCATTGTTTGTAAAATGAGTATTTAAAGAGAATTCAAAGGAGTTGCTAGACGCATATAGATTATCACACAAATACAAAGGAGGATTATATATGAATAACGAAAAAATAGGTATTGGTTTCCAAATATGGTTGATTCTTTGACTGAGAAATGAACCTACACACATTAAAAGTATAAAAAAATCATTAAGTCTCCGTTGAATCAACTTTTCTGAAGCATTAATAGAAAAGCATGCAAGAAAATCAGATATGATAACAGAATTATGATTATGATATTTTAGAGCAACACTTCCAAAAAAAAATGCAAAGAGAAAAAATAGAAAAGTATCCTCAGCATTGGCAAAACCGAGAAGATAGTAGGTGATTAAAGAGATGAGATATGAAAAGAAGAAATCACATCTGTGAGCATGAATGATGTCTTAGGGTTGCTAGTGCTATACATCACATAATAACTTCATGTAGGTGAAAGAAGGATGATAGCTCAGACAACATCATTGCTCTTTGTGAATATCATCATGACCTAATACATAAGTTTAATACTTTTGATAATAGGCAAATATATTTAGACACAGTCAGTAAGATAATTTTAAAAGTTAAAAATAGAAAAAATGATAAATTACATAGCAAAGAAAACTTCGAAATACAAGGCAAAAAAAATAAATGTTGATTGAATTGATTTCGACTCTAAAGCTGAATCATTGTATTATATCCATTGTAAAGAAATGAAAAAGAATGGAGTAATAGAAGACTTCAAGCTACAGCCGAAGTTCTTGTTGCAGGAGAAGTTTGAAAAGGATGGCAAAAATCACAGAGCTATAAATTATATTGCAGACTTCTTGCTTAAATATCCTTCTTGAGAAATAAAAGTAATAGATGTAAAGTGAATGCCGACTCAGATGGCTAAAATAAAAAGAAAGATGTTTGATTATAAATATAGAAATATCACCTTATCTTGGGTTGTGTTGTATAAATGAGAATTTTATAGTTATGAAGAAAATGAGAAAAGAAAAAGAAATAATAGAAAAAACAAATAAATAATAGTTTTTTACAAAAAAGACTTGAAATTTAATATTAAATCAGTATAGTGTTAATTAAATGATTTATATGATAATTATTTTGTTATGTTAATTGAGCAAGTAAAAGAAAAGATGAAAGAGTGTAGTGTCGAATCACTTGCAGAATTTTTAGAGATTCATCCTCAAACTATTTATACTTGGAAATGAGAAATACCTAAAAAATATCAAAAAAGAATAAAAGATTTTTTTGCGAACTACGCAGAAAAAACAAACAGGTGGATTTGAGAATAAAATTAAATATTTGTTTTATAATTTATCTTATTATAATGAAAACACAAAAGGAAAGGGTTTTAAATCTTTTACAAAAGAAAAGAAGAAAATGAGTTTGAGCTCATCAGTTTGCTATGAAGTATGGTATTTTAAGATATGGTGCGTGCATACACACTCTAAGAAAAGAATGATACACCATAATCATGAAAGAGAAAAGAGTAAAAAAGTGAGGTAGCATTCAAAGACAAACAACATATTTCTTAGTGTAATAGTTCTTGTACTTTTTATTTTATATTTTTTATTATGAAAATTAAAAAATTATTATTAAAGATAATAAAACCAAAGTTCGCAATACCAATATCAATGTGTATGATATTCTTGGCCATATGAATGCAAGTGCCATCAATGATACATAAATATCAAATCAAAAAGCATGAAAATCTAATACAAGAATTAAAATGATATGAAAACGAATTAAAACTAAAACGAGAAAAGCAAGAGGCTATAATAACTTGAGCAAAAGCAATTCAACATAATATACATGATGAAGCAAATGAAACTAGAGATGTAATGCAAAAGATGTGTGAAAATCTTTGTAAACTAGATGAGGAATATTGCAAGAAGAATGAGCTTTGTTGAGAAAAAGAAAAGAAAATAGTAAAAGTAATAGAAAAGAAACCGTTAGTTAGAACCTATGAAAATATTGTTATACACCACACAGCAACTCGTACTGATTTAACACTAGATGAGATGGAAAGAAGTATGTTTAGAACACATGGTTCTGTACCAACTCACTATATTATATGAAAGGATTGACAATTCAAAAAAACTCGTCCACTATGGGAAGCAGTGACTGCAACAAGAAATCAAGAATACAATCGAAATGGCATTCATATGGAGGTTATGTGAAATTTTAATAAGCATGAACCAACGAAAGAACAAATACAAGTTATTAAGTATTTGATATCAGAATTATATGAAGATTACGGAAAAATACCTATAATATGACACAATGAAGTTCCTTGAAGTCCTACTGCATGTCCTTGAAAACTCTTCCCAATGGAAGAAATAAGAGGGATAAAAAAAATAGATTGAGTTACATATCTAGGAGAGTATAATGTTAGTCGTTACTACTCACCATTCACTAATCAAAGTAAATATTACCCTAGGACTCAAAAATTTGACATAGATTGCAATATTATTGATTGAGAATTTAACACTCAAACAGGCTCTTATAGGTCTGATAGATGTATGAATACTCAAGGTAGCATATCTCATTGAGCTTGAGGTGAATTAACAGAAGATATGGTTGAAAAGGTAGTAGCTTGTCCTAAAGAAATCCAATTAGGTGCAAAGTTATTATTGGTCTCAAATCATAAGGAATTTGAAGTCACATGTAGGGATAGAGGTTGAGCAATTAAAGACAAAAGATTAGACCTACGAATGTGATTTTGAGAGTCTGCCCTTGATAGAATTTTATATGATAATTCTACTGCGGGAGTATTTGAGGTTTATCTTCTTAATTAAACCATGACTTGATTAGTCGAATTATTATCGTGAATTATTTTATCTACTGGATTCATGATGTCTCCAGTAACTGGTTATCAAGACCAAGTGCAAAACTATTTGCTTACAGAGAATTATATTGAACGAACAGACAAATTACAATGAATTAGATATGCAAGATGATGAGACCTCAGATGAAGATATACAGATTGTTGATGACTTTTTGTGAGGTTTTGAATAAATAACTGATTATGGGATGATGACTTTTGAAGTCACAACAATTCTTTCAAGATTTGGAAGAAATGAAATGTCAAAAAAGATTTTGACGAAGTGGGAAGATGAGACTTTCTCTTTTTTGATAGCAAGAACGGCTATCATATTGCAATGGCAACTACATGATTTGATTGAAGATATCTATGAATAATAGACTTTGTTCGTTGAGATAGTCCAGAAATCAGAGATATAAGATTGTACAGATGTAGATGATGGTTCAATAATTCTTATTGCTATAGGACAAAAAAATGAACTCGAAGAGTTTATGCTGCTACCAATTGATTTGTAGAAGTTGCTAAAGAGAAAGATATCGTCTTAGACGAAACAAAAGAAATTTTAAATATATTATCTAAGAAACAGCATGAAATGAGAATTGAAGATATTAAAAATAGCACTGTTGATACTATTGTTCGTGGTTTTCTCTTTCGTGATATTAATAAAATATAGCCATACGAACTGATGAAAGTTTTGTGGGGAATGAGAAATTC
>Ga0102934_1000185_pt1 | contig 37774 bp, 27 predicted proteins | sample SalPonR2_A_D1_MG_FD_78175 | JGI IMG/M metagenome (GOLD analysis project Ga0102934, IMG submission 78175) | Salt pond soil microbial communities from South San Francisco under conditions of wetland restoration - Salt Pond MetaG R2_A_D1_MG | ecosystem: Environmental > Aquatic > Marine > Intertidal... | reverse complement strand
TAAGCATTCCACCTAATTTAATTTTAGCATTGTTGCATTCATAAAGTGTCTTATCAAAATTATAATTCGATAATTTTAAGATATCCTCTTCATATTTTTTGAGCGGATGACCGGAGAGATACATACCGAGCAGTTCTTTTTCCCTGCTCAGCCGTTCAACTGAGGGCCATTCTTCTATATCTGGCAATTGAGGTTTGGGCATTATCTCTTCATTTTTATCCGAATCGTCAGGACTGCCAAACAGGCTAACCTGATTGGTGTTTTTTTCTTCTTGAATTTTGCGACCGTATTTGATCGATTTTTCAATGATAGAAAATTTCTGAGCCCGATTTCCTTTCATTGAATCTGTAGCTCCGGCCACAATAATTGATTCAAGAGCTTTTCGATTGACAGTTGAAAAATCTAATTCCGAGACAAAATCAACAAAATCATCAAAAGGCCCTTCTTCTTGAACAGCCCGCACCATATCAGCGGCTGCTTTTGTGCCCACATTTTTAATGGCATTGAGACCATAACGAACCATGCCTTCTTCCGGAGTGAAGACTACATCACTTTTGTTGACCTCAGGTGGCAAAATTCCTGAATCAAGATTATCCAGTTCCTCTGAGAGAATGGCAACCCTATCACTGTTTTCAATTTCACTGGTCAGGTTAGCAGCCATAAATTCAACAGGATAATGGGCCTTTAAATAGCCAATTTTATAGGCTAGGATTGCATAGGCGGCTGCGTGACTTTTGTTGAAGCCATATTCAGCAAATTTAAAAATCAAGGCGTAAATCTCTTCAGCAGTTTTGCGGCCAACACCATTTTCCACAGCGCCTTCCACAAAATCCTTTTCCATTTGCTGCAGGATTTTCTTCTTCTTTTTTCCCATTGCTCGGCGCATTAAATCCGCTTTACCAAGTGAGAAGCCGGCAATTTCGGAACCAATTTTCATCACCTGTTCCTGATAGACGATGATCCCATAAGTATCATTCAGAATTGGTTCCAGATCGGGATGCATATAATCTATTTCTTCCCGACCATGTTTTCGAGCCACATAGCTGTCGATATTTTCCATAGGTCCGGGGCGGTAAAGAGCGTTCATAGCAATTAGATCATCGATTCTATCTGGCTGCAATTTTTTAAGATTTTCCTGCATACCCTCAGATTCAAACTGAAAGACTCCGACTGTTAAACCTTTACCAAAAAGTTCAAAAGTCTTTTCATCATCCATGGGAATATTATCAATATCGAGATCAATACCTCGTTTTTTTCGTAAAAGATCCAATGTGTCATCAATTACAGAGAGATTGCGCAGACCGAGAAAATCGACTTTGAGCATACCAACTTGTTCAACACAGGACATGTCATATTGGGTAGTAATTGTATCGTCATCGGACTGTTTATATAAAGGAATATAATCAGTCAATTCACCAGGGGCCACAATCACACCAGCAGCATGGGTAGATGCGTGACGATATTTATTTTCCAGGACCGAAGCGATTTCAAATAATTTTTCATGCTTATCATCCATATGGACCGCTTCTTTGAGCTCCGGTTCCTGTTGGATACTCTCCTCCAGACTTCCTGCGGAGATCAGATCGGAAATACGATCCACCTCATCAAGCGGAACCTGAAGAACTCGACCAACATCACGAATTACACCTTTGGCTTTCATCTTTCCAAAAGTAATAATATGGCAGATACTTTCTTCACCATATTGAGTGCGCAAATAGTCTATGACTCGATCACGACGCCGGTCACAAAAATCAATATCAATATCCGGCATAGTTACTCGTTCCGGATTTAAAAATCGTTCAAAAATAAGGTCAAAGCGAAGAGGATCTACATCAGTTATCCCAATCGCATAGCAGACAATACTCCCAGCAGCCGAACCACGTCCTGGCCCAACTGGAATATCCTCTTCCTTAGCATAATTAACAAAATCCTGGACAATTAAAAAGTAACCGGCGAAGCCCATATCCTTGATCACACCTAATTCATGGGCAACCCGCTCTTTAATTTTCTCAGTGATATCATCATAGCGTTCTTCTATACCCTGCCAGGTTAATTTTTCCAGATATTTATCCGGGTCCTGAGTACCAGATTCTTCGGGAATAGGGAATTCAGGAAGATGATATTCATCAAATTCAAATTCTAGATTGCATTGCTCAGCAATTTTGGCTGAATTTTGCAGAACTTCCGGATCATCGGGGAAGAGCTCTTCCATCTCTTCTTGAGTTCGAATCCAGTAGCGAGGAGGATCATATTTAATCCGATTGGGATCGTTAATATCTTTAGCCATACCAATACAAAGATGGGCGTCATGGGCTTCCCAATGTTCTTTTTTGGCATAATGGCTATCATTGGTAGCAACTCTCGGAAGTCCAGTCTCCTGTGACATTTTACGGGCCAGTTTTCTCCATTTGGCCTCGTCTTCCAGTTCGTGGTGCTGTACTTCCAGATAAAAACGATCAGGATAGATATCAGCATATTCCAGCGCAACTTTTTTGCCCTCTTGATAGCCTTTGTGAATAGAAGTGTATTGAACTTCACCATGAATACAGGCTGAAAGAGCGATTATACCTTCATTATATTTTCTGAGTAATTTTTTGTCAACCCGGGGCTTGTAATAAAATCCTTCAGTATAGCCTAGACTAGTAAGTTTAACAATATTCTGATAACCCACTTTATTTTTGGCAAGAACAACCAGATGATAATAGCCCAGACCACGCTGTTTGGGATCTTTTTTCTTTTTAAAGCGGTCTTCAGTGACGTATAATTCGCATCCGATTATAGGTTTGACATCGTATTTCTTTGCTACATTATAAAAATGGATAGCGCTGAACAGATTGCCGTGCTCTGTGAGAGCGATAGCCGGCATATCAAGTTCTTTGGCCCGTTTTACTACTTGCTCAACACTCTGAGCACCATCCAAAAGACTAAAATCTGAGTGGTTATGTAAATGGATAAAATCGGTCATATTAAAATTTTCCTAAAAATACAGCAATTAAACCAAAAAATATGTCATATTTTAAAATTGTTGCCATTTTAGCGCAATTTTGTTTTGAAATATCACTTAACATCCCTACAAAAACATAGATGAGAGGGATTTCGACTGTTAACAAAACCGTCCATAAATAATACCTTCCATAATTACCCAAAACAAAGGGTAATGGGATACCTGTAAAGATAAGAATTATACCGAAAAGCACCAAGTATTTTGCCTTTTGTTTGCCATATTTTGCTGGTAATGTATTAATATTTCTGCTGCTATCCCCTGAGACATCTTCCATATCTTTGATAATTTCTCTAATAAAGTTGAAGCCAAAAGCCAGCCCTGCTGGAATAATTCCTACTGTAGGTTGATTAAAAACGGCCGTAGTAAAGATGAAAGCGACTCCCAGAATCAGAGAAACCGCTAGATTGCCAATGATGACTAAATTTTTTAATACTGGCGTGTAAATTATTAACAAAATTAAAGCAGATATTCCGATAATCGCTGTATAAAAATTTAGAATTGGAATCATTGCTAGCAGACCGATCACAAACATGACAATGGCAAAAGTCAAAGCAGCATTTCGGCTGATTCGACCGGAAGGAATTACCCGCTCAGGTTTGTTGATCCGGTCAGTTGCCAAATCAAAATAGTCATTAATAGCATTACCGCCGGCTGTAAATGTGAGAACAGTCAGCATTGTAAAAATTAGTAGATCTATTGAAGGATTCTGTACTAACCAGTAACCAACCAGAATAGCCAGTGCTGCCTGGAAAAGATTCAAAGGCCGGGCCAATTCCAGATAATTTCTAATAATCGCCATTACTTTGTTCATCATTATTCCCGGAGATTAATAAACAGAGCTCTACTTTCTTTCTGGTAATCCTCTAATATCTCAATCTTATTAAATTTTTCTGAAAATATATCGGTCACTGATTTTTCTTGATAAGTTCCGCCAATTTCGAGAGCAAGGAGGCCGCCAGGTTTTATGATATGATCAGATATATTATGAATTCGGCGATAGAATATCAATTCATCCTGCTCTGGCTTAAGCGCCCATTCCGGTTCATGATCTTTGACATGCGGTGCTAACTCTTCATATTTTTCCGCGCTAATATAAGGTGGATTAGAAACAAGGATATCGAATTTTCCTCTATCAGGGATTTCGTTCAAAATATCCATCTGAATAAATTCAATATCACTCTCAGTATTATTTATTTTGCTATTTTTGTGGGCTGTTTCCAAAGCCTCTTTGCTAACGTCAAGGCCAAGACCGGAAGCCTTGGGCAATTCTTTTACCAGGCTGATGATTATATTTCCACTGCCTGTACCAATATCAAGAATTTTGAGGCCTTCTTTCTTTTTATAATTTTTGACAATTCTTTCTACAATTAGTTCAGTTTCGGGGCGGGGAATTAGTACATCACTATTGACTTCAAACTTATAGCCGTAGAACTCTGTATATCCCAGCACATACTGGATCGGTTGTCCTTGGGTGCGCTTCTTTAAATATTTTCTAATGCGTGATAATTCCTGAGAATCAAGCGGCCGTTCATGTTTCATATAAAGATCCAAACGGGAACAATCCAAAACATCCCGCAGAATCCACTCCACTTCTATTTGAGGAGATTCAACACCATAGTCAGCTAAATACTGCTTTGACCATTTCAGGACATCAATAACACGCCACAGTTTTTTATCTTTAACCATATTAAAAGCTAGATTAATTGGTTGATTATTTCAAACCCGTATTTTCCAGTAATTCTTCATTATGAGCGATGCGCATAGGTTCGATGATCTGATCCAAAGCGCCCTCCATAATTTGATCAAGTTTATAAAGAGTTAATTCAATTCTATGATCAGTAACTCTTCCCTGAGGGAAGTTATATGTTCTAATTTTTGCGCTGCGATCACCGGAGCCAACCATTTTCTTGCGCTTGGCATCCATTTTTTCCTGCTGTTCCTCTTTCTTCTTAGCCAGCAGCCGACTTCGCAAAATTTTCATAGCCTGTTCTTTATTTTTATGCTGAGATTTTTGATCCTGACAGGAAACTGTCAATCCGGTAGGTTGGTGAACAATTCGAATAGCTGTATCAGCTTTGTTGACGTGCTGACCACCAGGCCCACTAGCTCGAAAGGTATCTATCTTTAGGTCATTGCGATCAATCTTCACATCGACCTCTTTGGCTTCGGGAAGAACAGCTACTGTGGATGCTGAAGTATGAATTCGGCCGGATGTCTCAGTTTCTGGTACTCTTTGGACACGATGAACTCCGGATTCAAATTTCAGAGTCCCATAGGCTCCCTTCCCTTTGACCAGAAAAATGATCTCTTTATAGCCACCCAGGCCGATTGCATTGCTGGACATCTCTTCAATTTCCCAATTTTTGGTTTCAACATAGCGGCTATACATTCTAAAAAGGTCGGCAGCAAACAAGCTGGCTTCATCTCCTCCTGTACCGGCTCTGATTTCCACCATGGCATTATTTTTATCGCTAGGATCTTTGGGGATCAGCATATATTTTATTTCCCCTTCCAGATCCTCTTTTTCGGAAATCAAATCATCAAGTTCACCTTTTACCAATTCTTTAAGTTCTTCATCTGAGCCTTTGAGAACCTCTTTGTCTTCTTTGATTTGCTCATCAAGCTCAATATATTTTTTACCCTTCTCTACGATTGGCTCAAGTTTACTATGCTCCTGAGAATATTTTTTAATTTTCTTAGGATTATTGATTACTTCCTGTTGGGTTAATTTATGGGAAACTTTTTTAAAACGTTCTATAACTTCTTCGACTTTATCTCGCATCACATTTACCTGTATTATAAATTTTTAATCGAGAGCATCGGCTTCATATTGATGCCCTTTATATTTTTCGTAATCATCACCAAAAGCTGTTTTTAAAGCAACAATTGCGGTCTCTAGTTGCTTATCTGATGGTGGTTTTGTGGTAATATTTTGCAACCATAAGCCCGGTTTTATTAAAATTCTGGTGATAAAATTATTTGAATATCGAGAAGACAATTTTAGCAATTCATAAGAAACTCCTGCTACAAGAGGCATACTTACAAGATGATATACTATTCTGGCAACAAGTCCAATTGAACCAAAGCCCAAAATCACAAGAGTATCTATTAAAGAGAAAAGGAGAATTGATATCAACAAGACGATAAAGATGAAACTGGTCCCGCAACGGGGGTGCTGAGTGGTAAATTTACGTGCATTTTCAATTGTCAGCTCTTCACCGGCTTCAAAGGTATAGACCACTTTGTGCTCAGCCCCATGATATTCAAAAAGACGTCTCACATCCTTCATTAAAGATATAAGCCATAAATAAATTAAAAAGAAAACAATTCTGTGCAGTCCAGCTACCAGATTAAATAGTAAGGCATCATTTTCAAAGTTAAAAACTTTTGTCGTTAAAAAAAGTGGCAAAACCAGAAATAATCCAATAGCCAGTAAAAATGCAAAAGCAGTTGTCAAAAATGACCAAACTGGATTTTCCTCGTTAGTCTCGCCTTCCTCATCTTCAATGGCTTTATCAGCAGACCATTGCAGAGTAGAAAATCCAATTTTCATGGATTCAAAAAGCGATACTGTCCCTCGCAAAATGATCTTTTTTAGCAAGGGATATTTATCAGAAATAGAACTGCTTTCTTCTCTGAATTTATCTATTTCACCGTTTTTTCTTCTGACTGCAGTTGCATAATAACCGGGGACGCGCATCATAACACCTTCGATTACAGCCTGCCCCCCGACTAGAATTTTTTTACTCATTTAAGCTTCCGTTGTTATACCGGTTTAAATATAAAAATAGCGTCTTTGTTGTCAAAGACGCTATAATTTTATGGAAACCTATTTTAACTATTTTTTATCTTTATTCTTTTTCTTTTCTCTGTCTTTTTTATAGGATCCATACTTACGTTTAAACTTCTCAATTCTGCCCTCAGAATCAAGTACACGCTGCTGTCCTGTGTAAAAAGGATGACATTCGGAGCAAGTTTCGATTTTCATCGCTTCACCATAAGTTGACTTTGTTGTAAAAGTGTTACCACAGGAGCAGGTAACTTTGCATTCCACGTATTCGGGATGAATATTTTCTTTCATATTTTCCTCATTTGCTTAATCTGAAAAAAGCAGGCTAATTTAAGGACAGATCTATTGCAAAAGCAAGCTTATATTCAATTTTATACAATTAACTTTTTTGATCCTGAACTTCTTCCCGATTGGTAACGGAAGATGAATTCAGATTGTCATTTTTCTTGCTTATTGCACACCATTGGAGTGTGAAATACATTAATATAATTAATATTACGGCTACTATAATTTTTTTCATAAACCTTCCCTCTTTAATTATTTTGACTGTAAAAAGCCAAAAATTGCGCATAAAAAATGATATGCGCACCCCGAGACTTTAAATTTTTAATATGTTTTATTTATTTTCGGTAGGTAACAGTTATTTGTTTTATTAACCTCTCTTAACCCTATACACTCAATTTTAATACATGGAGATGAATATCTCAAGACTTTTTTTAACTAAATCCAATTATTTTTGACTTAATTGGGAAAAAATATTAATTTTTTGTATGGATATCCTGGTTTTACATGGCCCCAATTTAAATTTGATGGGCAATTATTCGGCCCACAATATGACTCTTTCTAAAATTAACACAACTCTTCGAAAACAAGCCCGTTCTCTTGGCCACAAGATCTTCATTTATCATTTTATAGAAGAGGGCAAATTCGTAAGGCAGATTCAAAGACACAGAAAAAATATCGATGCGATAATTTTCACCCCAGGTGCTTTATCACAAAATTGTCATATCATCTTTGAAGTTTTCTCTATTATTAAAAAGCCATTAATAGAAGTTCATATAAAGGATTGTCCAGGATCTAACAACAATTTTACCAATTCTTTATTGGCTGATATTTCCAGCTACCGAATATTTGATTTTGCCGAAAGAGCCTATCACCAGGCCCTTCAAAAAATCCATGAAATGAACCAATCAAATTAATTTTAGCAAACACTTTTTGATAATTTATAAAAAGAGGAGGATTTTTCATGCGAAATTCAATCAAAGTTTTGGTGTTTACAATTTTAACCATCGGATTTATCTATTCTTATCCAGGTAAAATTTTGCAAGAATTTAAACTTGACCACACCTGTCCGACAGGATTGGCCTGCGATGGTGAGAATATTTGGCTCGCCGATCGTAAAGATGATAAAATTATCTGCATATCAGCTAAAAATGGCAACCAGATAAAGTCTATTGAATCGCCAGCCTATTGGCCAATGGGTCTTGCCTGGGATGGTCAATATTTGTGGAATACCGATGAAAAGACTCAATCAATTTATAAAATTGATCCTGAGGACGGCACAATTCTAAAGACTTTACCTTACCCAGGCCAGAAGCCGCGCGATATTGCCTGGGATGGAGAATATCTGTGGGTAGCTGACAATAAGCAAGGAAAAATATACCAGATAAGTACAACTGATGGTACCACCATTAAGACACTTACTGCGCCCTCGTCAGATATACGAGGGCTGACCTTTGATGGAAAATATTTATGGTGCAGTGACAGGGTCAAAGATGAAATTTATATGGTAGCACCTAAAAACGGTCAGGTCATAATTATTACTGAAGCACCAGGGCCTTTCACCAGAGGAATGACCTTCAATGATAATAATCTTTGGGCCGTCGATTATCAAACCGATTATCTTTACAAACTATCCTACAAAGATGACGAAAAGTATCGCCGTTATGATGAACGCAAAGCCAAAGTAAGATATACCCATCAGATTAAAAATTTTGGACCGGGCAATATCAAAACTCTGGACGTCCATCTCGGAATCCCTGAAAACCGACCTAACCAGAAGATTAACAGTATTGAGTATCCGGTTATCCAGCCTGGCTCCATAGTTAAGGATAGGTGGAATCAGAAAACTGCACATTTCCATGGTGAACAAATCAAACCCGGCCAAACTGTAAATTATGTAATGACAACTGATGCTCAAATATTTGCAGTTCGTCATTTCCTTTTTCCTGAAGATGCTGGCGAGCTAAACGAGATTCACCAAAAAATCAAAGAAAAATACCTGGAAAACAATGAAAAATATCAAATAGAACATCCCTTTATACAAGCGAAGGTGCAAGAAATTGTTGGCTCAGAAGAAAACACCTATTGGATTGCAAGGAAGACATTTGATTATTTAATTGACAACATGTATTACGAAAGAGTTGGCGGCTGGAATACTGCCCCAACAGTACTGGAAAGAGGTAATGGCTCCTGCTCGGAATACACCTTCGTCTATATTGCTATGTGTCGAGCTGCCGGATTGCCGGCTCGCTATGTTGGTTCGGCAGTTGTTCGAGGAGATGATAGTTGTATTGATAAAGTTTTCCATCGCTGGGCTGAAGTTTATTTTCCTGGCTACGGCTGGATTCCAGTAGATCCCAGTGGCGGCGATAAAAAGAGTCCGCGTGACCAAACCGATAGTTTTGGAGCCCTTAACAATCGGTTTCTGATAACTACAGAAGGAGGCGGCGGCTCAAAAACAATGCAGTGGACATACAATTCTAACGAATTTTACACAACAGAACCGAAGACAAAAGTCCATTCCGAACACATAGCAGAATGGGAGCCAATCCAATGAAAGCCACTGAAATGATTTGATTTAATGGTCAATTTGTTTTAAATTCTCACCCTTTTTGACATGGGAACATTCCAGATTAACCTTCGTTTATTAGTTGGATAAAAAGGTTATGAGAAGGGGAAATGTTATGTTTTCCGGATTTTTCGGGAAAATAATTTGACATTTTCCTATCCATTTGCTAGTTACTACTATGAAAGTTAAAAAAATAAAAAGGTAAATATGGCCAAAAAAGGAAAAAGATCAGATGCAAATCGAGCATTAGGAGCATATTTGGATGAGATATCCAAGTATGAGCCACTCGAGCCTGAGAAAGAAATCGAGCTGGCTCAAAGAATCAAAAAAGGCGATCCAGTCGCCAAACAGAAACTGACCGAAGCTAATTTGAGATTCGTTGTCAGTGTAGCCAAAGAATACCAGGGCAATGGTTTGCCCCTTACAGATCTCATTAATGAAGGTAATGTTGGCTTAATCAAAGCTGCTGAACGATTCGACGAAACTCGGGGTTTCAAATTCATTTCCTATGCTGTTTGGTGGATTCGTCAATCCATTCTTCAGGCACTGGCTGAACACTCCCGAATTGTGCGTCTCCCTTTAAACCGCGTTGGTACTATCAAAAAAATCACTAAAGAAGCAGAACGCCAGGAAAAACAGAATGAACGTTCACCTCGCCAGGATGAAATCGCTGAAGGACTTGATATGGATGATGGTGATGTTGCTAATTCAATTAAAATGTCGCGGCGTCATCATTCATTGGATATGCCTTTTCAAGAAGGTGAATCCAACTCCCTTTCTGACGTTATCAAAAATCCCAAAGCCCCCTCACCCGATGAAGGCTTGATGTCCGAATCATTGAAACAGGATATTGAAAATGCCCTTGGTTCTCTGAAAGAAAAAGAACGCACTGTTCTCAAAATGTACTTTGGAATAGGTTGCGAGTATCCAAAAACTTTAAATGAAATTGGTGAAGAATTCGACTTGACCAGGGAGAGAATCAGACAGATTAAAGACAAAGCAATCAGAAGATTAAGACACAAAACTCGAAGTGAAAAACTAAGAAGATATCTCGGCTAGCAGAGTTTCTGACAATTTGAAATTTAAGGGCCCTCATCTTGAGGGCCTTTTTTTTATCCTTTATATTTTTACTATCTCTGCTAAGGAAATGCATTGATATATGGCTAAAACCCATTAATTTCCTGGTACAAAATAAGAGGGGCAATCATGAAAAAATACTTTATATTTTTTATCTTTTTGATAATGTTAAGCAGTTGTAGTAACTCTGACAGGTTTAAAATTGCTACTTTCAATATCAGAAATTCCCGGGCTAACGATGGTGAAAATAGCTGGTCCAATAGAAAAACCATGGTTGTGGATTTCATTAAAGATAGAAATCTTGCCATAATAGGAATGCAGGAGGTTTTGCCTGATCAGTACAATTACATATCTGAAAATCTGCCTGAATATACAATAATCAATAATGGTCGCATCGATGGTAAGAATAAAGGTGAAGCTAATCCAGTATTATTCCAAAAAAAGCGGTTTAAACTTCTGGACCACTCCACTTTCTGGCTATCTAAAACACCGGAAATTCCCGGCAGCAAATCCTGGGACGCAGCCTGCCCTCGCATAGTGACCTGGGTGCAATTGAAAGATAAAAAATCAGGGCATAAATTTTATTTTTTCAATACCCACTTTGACCATATTAGTAAACTCGCTCGAAAAAATAGTACGCTGTTGATAATTGAAAAAATTTCAGATATTGTTCAAAATGCACCTTTTATTTTAGCAGGTGATTTTAATTGTAATGAAAATTCGTCGCCCTACAAAATATTTACAGAAAAATGGTCAGGACCACCCGGATTACGATCCTCAGTTCAGGTTTCCGGGCAAGAAGTAAAAGGCGCCAGCCCCACATTTAATGGATTTGGGAACCCGCGTAATAAAACCAGGATTGACCACATTTTCCTATCCTCTGGAATTCAGAATAAGGCTACTAAAGTCCATAAAATTAAAAAAAGTAAAATCTTTATTTCCGACCACTATCCTGTCACTGCAGATATCAAATTGTCCGGAGTAAATAATCTACAAAGAACTACTCATCAGCTCTCATTCCCCCTTTATAAGCCTTATACAAAAAACAGTAAACAGGTTTTTAGTGACAGTATCAAAATTGATCTTTTATGCCCATCCAAAAATGCTAAAATCTGGTTTACAACTGATGGTTCATCTCCTGATACTAATTCTAACATTTATCAAAACCCCATTATTTTGACGAAATCCACTCAGATACAAGCTCGCTCCTTTCGAAATGATACCAGCTCTGAAAATATTTTCTCCCGAAATTATCATCGGTCGATTCTGGATACCAGTAAAAATTTAACCGAAATTATTTTCAACAATCCTGTCTCCCCTCAATATTATGCCCATGGGATTGCCACGATTATAGATAAAAAGCTGGGTTCGGTTCAGGAATCGGATCAGGATTGGCTGGGGTTTCAGGAATATGATCTGGATATTGTTCTCGATTTTGGTGAGCCCCGATCGATTAACAAAATCGGCCTCAGTTTTTTGATTGATCACCAGTTAGGCAGCTTTAAACCCGCCCGGATAACCTTTCTTCGGAGCAACAACTCCCGGAGTTATCGAGAATTTGCCAGCGTCAACTATGACAATTCTGAAGAAGATAAGTCACCTTCACGTTTATGGCATATTGACAAATTTTCCCGATTAAATGCCCGTTATATAAGAATAATTGCTGATAATATTGAAGACCAACCAGATTGGAAAGATGATAAAAAACCAGCCTGGTTATTCATTGATGAGATTATTGTGGAATAATTAATTAGGTTAGGAAATTTCCGGTCAATCAAGAGGAATGGTCAGTTTCAAAGCCAATCTACCCCAGCGGTTTCCTGATATCCTGAGTTTACTATTATAATCATTATTTATTCGGACTATTGTTTGCCCGATATAATGGCCTAGCAAACCGCCCACAATTACATCGGAAACCCAGTGGTGTCGGTGTTCAATTCTCTCAAGACCGGCCCCGACAGCAAGAGTGTAGGCCGGAATTTTTACCCATAAGTGATCATAGCTTTCAGAGAGCACGCTAGCCATTGTAAAAGCCAGAGTTGTATGGCCGGAAGGCATAGATCGGTATTTGGTCTCTGATTCAAAAAATCGGAAATCACCTTGTGAGCCTTCAAAACTAGGTCGTTCTCTCCCTAAAAACATTTTTGTAGCGCCAGTAAAAAGAGTGGCAAATAAAACCGATTCTGCCATCAGAGTAACACTTTTATAATGTCTATTATTGTCTGTAATGTATCCGGTTCCAGCCAATCCAGCACTCAAAATAGCCCAGGTATAGAAAATGTTTTCAGTTGTATTCCCATACCAATAAGCACTGCTAGACAAGGAATGCAGCACAGGATTTTTGAATTTTTTATCACCATTAATCAGCAAATTATCAATTAATTCACGATCATAATGCCAAACAAGAGCACCAGTAGTAACGGCTGCAGAAAGATAAAAAATACCCTCTGAATTTGATAGATTTTTGTTTGGTTGCATTAAAGAACCAAAATCATTATACAAATTCTTTCCTATCGATTCTAAATCTGTTGATCTACCATGAGTAAAAAAGAAAATTATGAAAATAAAAATAATAAAAATCTTGTTCATAAAACGATTCTTCATTCAGACCTCAAAAAATTTCTATTCTTTTTCGTAGTATGCTTCAACTCCGGGATAATTTAACTTTTTCCGGGCAATTTTAGGAGGATATAAATAATAGACAGCCTCTCCCTGGGCTGCTATTTCATTCTTATGATTAAAGAGTTTAACATTTACTCGAGCATGGCGTTCATCTTTCTGATGAAATTTAGATTTGAGTTTTATCTTCCCCTTGTTAATATAAACAGGTTGCTTATATTCTACATTTATGCTTTTTGTAACTCCAGCTGTGCCGCCTTTTACAAAAACAGTCCAGGCTGCTATTTCATCTATCATTGTTGACTGAATCCCGCCGTGAAGAACATTTTCAAAACCCTCATATTTTCTTTGTGGCTGCCAATAAGCTAGGATCGAGTCTCCATCATCATAAAATTCCATCTGAAGACCAATAGGATTGTGGGGAGAGCAGGCAAAACAGAGTGCATTATCATCCAGATGAGGATTGCGTAGTTTTTTCAACGCTTCTCCTTGTTTTTGAAATCAATAGCAAAAATATATATTCATTGAATAATTTTTTTACAAAATATCTATCAGTTCAAATAATTTAAGAATTATTCAGAAAATTAATCCAATCATTAGAAATGCGAGTTCTACTTAATTACCTAAACCAATATTTTATAACATTTAATTCTAAATTAATTATACTAGAATGTTAAATATTTTTCGGCCAATTTAGAATATTCACTGTCAGGATATTTTTCGAGAAGTTTTCTAAATTTGGCTTTGGCTTCTGTTTTTCTATCCAGCCTTAATAGAGCCTGACCAGCCATAATAAGGGCGTCATCATTTTTTGGTGAATCGGGATATTCTTCAACTTTTTCAAAATAGTGAATGGCTTTCTGATAGTCTTCCATACCGTTATAGGATTCACCAGCCCAATACACGAAATTACTGATCAGTTTGTGGTCAGGATAGTTCTTTATTAAAGCATCGAAGTTTTCTGCAGACTGCTTATATTTTTTATTTCTGAATAATTCCAGGCTTTTATTATAAAACTCACTGACTTCCTGTTCCTGAGGCAAGACTGACTTACTTCTATCTGAGCGGGCTCTTTGCTGGGCCTTGGTTCTACGGAGAGAATCGATAATAGCATTTTTATTTTCGATCATATTAATTAGAGCATTTATCTTGCGGCCATACTCTTCTTTGATATCTTTATATTCCTCTAGATTCTCTTCTTTTTTCTCGATTTTTGACTTTAGATCTTGCAGAGTATCAGCAGGAACTTTGGCTATTTCCTCTTCAGTAGTTTTTGGTTTTCTTTCAATTTCCGCCCGAGCGGGTTCTTGCTTTTTTGTTTTGCCAAGCTTAAACGAAAGTCCTAAACTAAAATTGAGATAGGTATCAAAACCTTCCCCAAGGTCTATGTCATTACTATTTGATATATTGTAATTAATTGCCGGACTCAAACTAACTTTTTCAGAAATTGGGATTTCCGCACCTAGACCTGCCAGAAAAATTAGGTCAAAGTACCTATCTGGCATTGCGCCTCCCCCACTCTGAGTAAAAGAAAAGGGGCCCAGGCCTGCATTCAGAAAAGGATTGACCTTGCCACCAGGATTCATAAAATATTTTCCTCGAACTGAAGCCAATAAAATATTGTTCTGTAGTTCAGGTGTTTTGTCAACTGTAACCTGATTATAATCCAGGGAAACATTCAAAGCAAAACTTTTTGAAAATGGATATTCAAAATAGGCTCCGAATCCCGGTCCCAATTTGCCGCCAGGACTATTATCTGCCAGTGGAGCAATGAATAGATTCCCACTCGTCATCACTCCTATTTTAGTTTGTCCGGTACCACCAAATATTAATGTTGTTGCAAACAGGAAAATTACTACCAATAAAAAACTTGCACTGTAATTTTTTTTCATAGGTGCCTCCCTAATCATAAAATATCTTAAATAATTATTATTTGCGAAAAATTATAAAAATCTAAAATTGGTCCAAATATTGGCGAGCCCTTTTTATATATTCACTGTCTGGATAGATATCTATAAGTTCATTAAATTTTAATTTCGCCTGTTCGATTTCACCCATTTTAGCTAGAGACCTTCCTGCCATTAAAAGGGCGTCATCTTTTTTAGGTGAATCATTATAGCGCTCGACTTGATCAAAATACTCTAGTGCTTTTTGATATTTTTGCATACCAAAATAGGATTCACCAAGCCAGTAAATAAAGTTTCCAGTCAACTCGTGGTCAGGAAAATTTTCCATTAATTTTTTGAATTTAGGAAGTGCTTTTTGGTATTTTTCCTGGCGAAATAATTGAAGCGCCATTTTATAGCAGTGTTCAACATCCATAGTGTCTTTCGCCATCATTTTGCTTTTCTTTGCCTCTTCTTTTTCAATAGATTGGCGTAAAGAATCGATGACAAGATTACTATTTTCAATAATATTACTCAAGGCATCGATCTTATTCTCACTTTTCTGCTGAAATTGTTTATATTCCGCCAGACGTTGATTTAATTCCCGCAATTGGGCTTTGAGCTTTTCGAGAGAATCTCTAGGCGCTAATTTGGTTCCCTTCTGGTCAGCAGACCTTTTTTCCTGTTCACTATTCTGCTGAGAGACACCCGCGCTTTCTGAATAAGCGTCACTGTTTAAATTCGGTTTAATGAAATTGAAACTAGCATATGTACCATTAACTAAAAAAATGATAAGCAGTGAGGTTAAAAATTTTTTCATCATATCCCTCTTACCTATGTATAAAAATTGCAGTCTTAATGTAATTGCAGGCTGTTTAAATTCCAAGAGTTTATTTTAAGGTAATTTAAAAAATTATGATTTTATCCTTAAATATTATTTATCAGTAATGAATTAAGTATCATAAGGAAATTTTTCTGTTATAAATAAATTAAATACTCTAGATAATTAAATGGTTACTCGGAAAATTTCTGCATCAGTTAATGACTCCAGCCGATATTTATTTAAACTAGCCGGAATTAATACAGACTGCCCTTTGCTCACCTCCAGATCATCGCCGTGAGTAATTATTTGAATTTGTCCGCTTAATAAGAACAAAATTTCAAGAGAGCCGCCCGTCTCAATTCCCGCCTGGTGTTTCTTTTTCATAGTATATTTATGAATATCAAATTCTTCAGTAGGCACATTATATTTTGTTATATTGCTGCAGGATTTTTGGATTTCAGGTTTTCCTGCCACATAATCAGTGATTTCAACAAGAGTGGGAATATCAATGAATTTTGGTGTCAATCCAGCTCGTACTACATTATCAGAATTAGCCATGCATTCAATAATATTACCTTTAAGATAGGCGTGAGGAACTCCGGCATCAAGGAAAACTGCCTGGCCTTTTTGCAATTCAACTAAGTTCAAAAAATATATTACAAGCAACCCAATATCATCGCCGTATTTTTCATACAATTCTAAAAAAAGATGATTCCGTTCGGAAATGGAAGACCTTTTCTCAATTTTAGACTTTAATTGGTGGCAGACTTTTTGAAAATATTGCGGCGAATTATCGGCCCGGGCCATCATTTTTGCAAACAAATTCCGCAGTTGCTGTCTATCAGTTTGTGAAGATTCCTGGAATTTCTGGCAAACACTATCACCAATAAAGTTTGTTATTTCAGGATAATTGTCTAGCATTGTTTTGATTTCCCTAACAGGACGAAATCCTACCAGCGCTTTGAGCGAATCTATAGCAATTGCTATTTCCGGTTTATGGTTAGCATCTGGATAATGCTCGGGATCTTTTTTGTGTAATTTTTGGGCAGTCTTTTTATTGGGATGGGTTTGGATTGAAAGTGCTTCACCCGCTGAAAGTACTTTTAACAAAAAGGGCAAGCGGCCTTCAAACTTTTTTGCTATTTCAGATCCTAGAATTGTTTCAGGTTGCTCCTGGATGGCTTTATCAAGAGGGTATTGGGCACTATTGATTTTAATCTGTGAAGGCGATTTAGGATGCGCCCCGATCCAAAGTTCAGCATAAGGTTTATCTTTTTCAGGTTCAACTCCTAAAAGTTGAGGTATTAGAGCATTTTTTCCTCGATTTCCCCAGGCATAATGCTGAATTTCATTTTTCAGTAAATAGGGTTTTTCTTCAAGCTTAGGAATCATCGGATTCTCCATAATATATTTATGAACTTCAATATCGACTAATTTTCTTAATATTTTCAACAAATTCAAATATTTTTATTTAAAATTCGTCTAATAAAAAATATTATTGGCCAGGGGGTGCTTTTATAGATAATGGTAACAGAAGTTTTTCCACTGCTGCAATATCGTGAAACAGAAATAAAATTGGCTTGCCCTCGAACTTGCGCCCGCCATTAATGGTTTTTTATAAAAAAAGAGAGGATTCTCTATAAAAATTATACTTTTGTCTCATGTAATAGTTTTGCTAATAATTTCAGTAATAATTCCGGTAATTATATTTTTTTTGTATCAACTATTGGCTTTTTAAAATATTTTTCATATTTTAATAGAAGCAGGAAAAGATAGAATTAATTATGATCTTCAAAATAAGCAAATCCAGCTTTTTCCTGAATCAGTTAGTTAAACAAAGATTACTAACAAAAGTTCGAGCTTCTATGTTCAAAGGTATCAAACAAAAAACATCAAGTCTTTATTTCAGCTGGAGAATTTTTCTACAGCCGCAGGATTCGGGGGGATCCTGGAAGGGAACTGGTAGATTAATCATTCCTTAATATCATCTCCCTGAGGTGGAGATGCACATACTGTTTTCACAATTAAATAACAAATGAGGGACTAAGTATAGTCATTAGATTATACAATATAAATTCCTATTAAATTTATAGTAGTAAAACTTTTGCTATTAATATTAATCAAAAAAAGAGGAGTGATGATGGACAAGAAAGAACTCAAACAAAAAGTAAAAGAAGTAATTGCCCACGTTTTGGAAATTGAAATTGAAGAAATTTCCGATGATGCCAATTTCATTTTTGATCTGGGAGCCGATTCAGCTCAGAGTCTGGAACTAGTAGCCGGATTCGAAGAGGAATTTGACATTGAGATGGATGAAGACAGGGCCCTAGAGGTTCAGAATGTTTCCGACGCAGTCGATTTTATCTCTGAATATACTAAATAGATAGGAGGCTCAAAATGGCTGCCAAGAATAAGAACAATCTCAAAGAAAATATGGAGAACATTTTTTATCCAGAGTCGGTTGCTGTTGTGGGGGCTAATAAAGTTCCAGGTACTGTTCCCCATGACATCATTCATAATATTCTAAAAGCTGATTTTCAGGGGATAGTCTATCCAGTCAGCCCTCGGGAAAAATTTATTGCAGGAGCTAAGGCTTATAAGTATATAATCGATATAGAAGATCCTATTGACCTGGCAATTATTGTATTTCCTAGTTCAGTATGTGATCTAGCTCTGGAGCAATGCGGAAAAAAAGGTGTAAAATCAGTAATTATTATTTCAGCCGGATTTAAAGAAATCGGTGGCAAAGGTGTGGAAAGAGAACAGGAATTGCTTGAAATCGCTGATAAATATGATATGAATTTTATTGGGCCAAATTGTCTGGGTGTCATCAATACCGATCCACATAAGAACCTGAATGCATCTTTTGCCCGACAAATGCCGGAAGAAGGTAATATTGGCTTTTTATCACAGAGTGGTGCTTTGTGTACAGCTGTATTGGATTATGCCCAGGCCAAACATATTGGTTTTTCAAAATTTATCAGTTTCGGTAACAAAGCCGATATTAACGAGATTGATCTTCTCAATTACCTTAAAGATGATCCTAAAACCGATGTTATTTTACTCTATCTTGAAGAAATAAGCGATGGACGGGCTTTGATGGAAACAGCCCGCAATATTATTATAGAAACAGGTAAACCGATCCTGGCGCTCAAAGCCGGAAGAACTACAGAAGGTGCTTCAGCCGCAGCTTCTCATACCGGTTCTCTAGCAGGTAGCGATGAAATTACAACTGGAGCTTTAAAACAGGCCGGAATTATCCGCTGTGACAATATTGAAGAGATGTTCAACAAGGCTATTGCCATGGCCTATCAACCAATGCCAAAAAGTAACCGAGTTGCTATCATTACCAATGCTGGTGGTCCCGGAGTTCTCACAACTGATGCGGCTATAAAGGAAGGCCTGGAGCTGGCTAATTTTTCTGATCAGACAACCTCAGTTCTCAAAAAGAGTCTGCCCCGTACAGCCAATATTAAAAATCCTGTGGATGTAATTGGTGATGCTCGGGCTGAACGTTATAAAGTTGCCCTATCTCAGGCTCTCAAAGATGTAAATGTGGACGGAGCATTTGTGATTCTGACGCCCCAATCAATGACAGATATCGAGGATACTGCTCAGGAAATTGCACGGGTTGCTGAGCAGTATGACAAACCTCTTTATGTTTCTTTCATGGGGGAAGCCGAAGTTGCTGAGGGCGTTGACATCCTCCAGCGTAATAAGATTCCTCATTATCAATTGCCAGAGTCAATGTGTCGCGCTTTTGCTACGGCATATAATTACACAACTCACAAGCAAAAAGAGATGGATCGCTCCGAACTCTACGAAGATGTGGACACAGACAAAGCCAAAAAGATTCTTGAACAGGCAAAATCTGAAGGTCGAAAAATATTAACCGAATTTGAAGCCGATAAAGTTCTGGAGACCTATCGTTTACCATTACCCAAAAGAGGTCTGGCAACAACTCAGGAAGAAGCCGTGGAAATTGCCAAAGATATTGGTTATCCTGTGGCTCTTAAAATTCAATCCAAGGATATCACCCACAAATTTGACATCAAGGGTGTTAAACTGGATATAAAATCTGCAAAAGGCGTCAAAAAAGATTACAAAGAGATAATGGATAATGTTAAATCCAGTAAACCTGATGCCAGTATAAGTGGCATCCTGGTAGAAGCCATGATTCCTGAAGGGCAAGAAGTCATTCTAGGAATTAAACAGGACTCCTATTTTGGTCCATCAATTATGTATGGCATGGGTGGTATTTTTGTAGAGACTTTCAAAGATGTCAGCTTTCGAGTTGCACCACTGGATAGAGAAACAGCTGAAGACATGATTGAGGAGACTGCATCGTCACCCTTATTGCATGGAGCCCGGGGAGTTAGCGAGCGAGATATTTATGCCTTGCAGAATGCTCTTATCAGATTGAGCCAGCTGGCTGTCGATTGTCCTGAGATCAAAGAGCTGGATATCAATCCACTAATCGTTCTGGAAAAAGGACAAGGATGTTTTGTTGCTGATGCCAGTATTTCATTGTAAATTATTCTGGCTCGGCTTAACAAGCTGATTGAATACAAATTTTAATAAATCAGGAGGTAACACATGAGAATTTTAATCCATGATAATTACGAATCCTTAAGCAAATGGGTTGCTTATTACACCGCAAAAAGAATTAAAGACGCCAACCCAACTAAAGATAATCCTTTTGTTCTGGGATTGCCAACCGGTTCTACACCCATTGGTACCTACCAGGAGTTGATTCATCTTCACAATGAAGGTGAAATTTCATTTAAAAATGTAATCACATTCAATATGGATGAATACGTGGGAATTCCAGAAGATCATCCTGAAAGCTATCATACATTTATGTACAAAAATCTTTTCAACAGCATTGACATTCCTGAAGAGAATATCAATATTCTTGACGGCAATGCAGACGACCTGGAAGCCGAATGTCAGCATTATGAAGAAAAAATTGAGAAATATGGTGGTATCAACCTCTTTCTAGGCGGCATTGGACCTGATGGTCACATAGCTTTTAATGAGCCGGGTTCTTCTTTGTCCTCGAAAACTCGCCTAAAAACTCTGACTTATGATACCCGGGTTGCTAATTCTCGCTTTTTTGATAATGATATTAGCAAAGTGCCAAGATTGGCTTTAACAGTCGGTGTAGGAACTGTTATGGATTCCGATGAAGTCATCATTATGATCAACGGGTATAATAAAGCCCGGGCTGTTCAGAAAGTTGTTGAAGGCGGTGTCAATCACATGTGGACGGTTTCAGCTTTGCAGCTTCATAAAAAAGGTATGATTGTCTGCGATGAAGAAGCCAGTATGAAACTGAAAATGGAGACAGTAAAATATTTCAAAGATATTGAAAAAGAATCGCTCAACAATCTACCTAAATTATAAAAATAATCCTGGGCGGGATATGTAAATATTCCGCCCTTTTTTAATCAGAGGAAACAGGATGAGGTAAGTATGCAATATAGAAATCTAAAGGATAATGAAATAGAACATCTTCAGGAAAGAGGCTGTCAGGCCTCCAACTGGGAACAGGTCAAAGTTGCTGAGCCTTTTAACCCTGAACATTTCCAGAATGTGAAATTCGCCGGTCAGGTCAAAATTGGTCAACAGAACAAAGATATAGACTTTGGAGACGGATACCCTCGACCAAGCGGCATCAGGAACTCAACAATTCGCGATTGTATAATCGGCAACAATGTTTTTATTAATGAAGTCACCAATCTCGTAAATTACGAAATAGGTGATAAAGTATTGCTTGAAGATATTGGCACATTAGTTGTCACCGAGGAGACTTCTTTTGGTAATGGTGTAGAGATCGAAATTCTGAATGAAGGTGGCGGCCGCGATCTACCAATTTTTGATCAGCTAAATGCTCAGATGGCTTATATGCTTGTTAATTATCAACATGACCAGGAGCTGATTAAAAAATTGAAAACTATGATTGCTGATCGAGTTCAAGAAATCACCGCAGATAAAGGCTCCATTGGTAATTATGCCAGTATTCGACATACAACCTGGATTGAAAATGTTAAAATCGGTACTGCCGCAAAAATTGTTGGGGCCAAAAAATTAGAAAACGGAACTATTGTGAGTAGTGAAGTTGACCCTGTTGAAATAGAAAACTGTGCTTTGGCTGAAAATTTTATCATTCAGGAAGGAAGCTATGTTGGAACCGATACTGTTATTGACAATTGTTTTCTAGGTCAGGCTGTCACAATTGATAAGCAGTTTTCTGCAGAAAATTCAGCCTTTTTTGCCAATTCCGGTTTTTATCACGGTGAAGGTTGCAGCGTTTTTGCCGGCCCCTATTCGGTTTCCCATCACAAATCATCTTTGCTAATCGCCGGTATGTTCTCTTTTTACAATGCCGGAAGTGGCACCAATCAAAGTAATCATATGTACAAACTGGGTCCTGTTCATCAGGGAATTTTAGCCCGAGGCTGTAAAACTGGTTCTTTTTCCTATTTACTATGGCCCAGTAAAGTCGGCCCCTTTTCAGCAGTAATGGGAAAACACACAACCAATTTTGATGTTAGTGAATTTCCTTTTTCCTACATTGAAAAAATAGATGGTCAATCCGTACTATCTCCAGCCATGAATTTAATTACAGTTGGAACCCGTCGTGATAGCCTAAAATGGCCTAATAGAGATAATCGCGATCCCGAAAATCGGCGTGATCTTATCAATTTTAGCCTTTTTAGTCCCTATACAGTTGGAAAAATCTTATCAGGTCTCAATAAGTCTGATGAGCTCTATCAAAAGGCCAGTAAAAAACTAAAATATGTCAGTTATGGTGGAGTTAAGATAAAAAGGTTACTACTACGGGCTGCTAAAAAATATTATCGTATGCCGATCAAAATCTTCATCGGAGATCAACTGATAAAACAAATTAATAAAATTGAAGCCCAATCTCTTGATAACATTAAGAATAAGGTTGATACTTCTGAAATGCCATTAGATGAAAAATGGATTGATATGGCTGGAATGCTGGCTCCTGCCGAACAAATTGGCAATTTAATCAAAGATATCACCTCTGGTAATCTTACTGATCTGGAGTCCATTCAAGCCAAATTAATTGAGATCAATAACCATTATGATAAATTTGCCTGGCAATGGGCAGCCAGCCTGATCAAGCAGGAATACCAAAAGGTTTCCGATCTGACAAAAGAGGATTTTATCGAGATTGTTGATGAATGGGAACAATATAAGGTCAAGCTCAACAAAATGATCCTGCGAGATGCTGAAAAAGAATTCGATCAGACCAGTAAAATTGGATACGGAATCGATGGCGACGAAAAAACTCGTGATGCTGATTTTGAGAACGTTCGCGGGAAATTAGAAGATGATGGATTTGTCCAGGATCTGGAAAAAGAAAATAAAGAAGTGAAAAAACAAGCAGATCATTACCGAGAAATTCTGCAAAAATAATCTCTACTATTTTATAGTCTTAGAAGCCCGGCTTAATTTATTTTGCCGGGCTTTTTTTGTGGGTAAAAAAGCAAGAATTCGATATTTTTTACTTGAAAATGACAAAATATCCGATAATTTGTCTTTACAAAAGATAAAATATCGGTTAAATGATTATTATAAAAACACCCAAATTACTTATTACTAGAGATATATAAAAATTTTCTGACAACGAATCTTAATAGCAATTTAAAAATAATAAATGAAGCCGGTTTTTAGACATTAAAATTGCATTTAAGCAAGGAATTCATTTTTCTATGCTTGAAAAATTATCTAGTCACAACCTCCCCGACCTAAGAATAGCGATGACCAGCCAGAGGCCCATAATAGCTGCGATCAGATATCCTATCAGTCCAATTGCCGGAATTCCAAACAGGAGCGGACCTTTCCCAAAATTAACCAAAACAGAGGATGCAATAATCAAGGCAGCAATAATCAAACTGAATGATATTCTATTGCTGGCCTTATCGAGCATATGGATAAAACGACTCAACTCCTCATGGTGAAGATTAAATCCCAGGCGACCTCGTTTGATCTGCTGGAGAATTCTCTTGATTGTTCTGGGCGATGTCTCAACTAAATCGAGTACATCTTCTATACAAAGGCTAACTTCTTCGGCAATATTTTTAGGGCTCCATCTTTTGATCATAAAGCTCTGAACATAAGGCTTGCTGACTTTAACCATGTTAAATTTCGGGTCCAGTTGGCGGGCAATGCTCTCCATCAGGGACATAGCTTTGGTCATCAGGAACAAATTTTTCGGCAGTTTGATTTTATATTTTGTGACCAATCTGGTTACATCTTCCATAATTTGGTTTACATTAACATGACGAATTTCGAGCTGGTAATAGCGCTCAATCAATTCCGATATATCCAGCTTAAGCGCCCCCTCGTCCAATTTACTATTTATCACACCCATATTGTAAAGCACCCGTACAATTCTATCAATATTTTTATGCACAAATCCGCTCATTAGCTGAGCCAGTGAGTTCCGCAATTCTCTATCCAGATTTCCCACCAGACCAAAATCCATAGGAGCAATTACATTGTCTTCTAGAACGAATAAATTTCCTGGGTGAGGGTCACCGTGAAAAAAGCCATATTCAAAAATCTGCTTGAGAGTGATCTCGGCACCCTTTCTGGCTATTTCCTTTCTATCCAATCCGGCCTTTTCGATTTTTTCAACATCAGCAATCCCAATCCCATCAATATACTCCATTGTTACTACTTTTGAGGAGCAAAAATCCCAGTAAACCTGAGGAATTCGAACACCGGGATTATCCTGAAAATGATTTTTAAAACGGTCAATATTGCGGGCTTCCTGAACAAAATCGAGTTCCTTTTTGATCCAGCTTTGAAATTCATCGATGATCTCAGATGGTTCGTAGATCAATTCCCGGGAAATACGTTTGGAAACGACCTGAGCCAGATTTTTCAAAATATCAAGATCACTATTAATTTTAGAACGAATATTAGGGCGCTGAATTTTGACAATGACCTCTTCCCCACTTTTCAAAGTTGCTCTGTGCACTTGAGCAAGGGAAGCAGCAGCATGGGGCTCTTTCTGAAATTTTGAAAAAACATCTTCTACCGGTCGATCGAATTCGTCCTCCAGAATATCCTGGGCTTCTTGCTCAGGAAAAGGCGGAACCTGATCCTGCAACTTTTGCATCTCCTTCAAATAATCAGGCGGTAATATTTCCGGCCGAATGCTGAGCATTTGACCCAATTTAACAAATGTAGGCCCTAATTCCTCCAGAGCTTGTCGAATACGTTCAGGCCGGGAGAGCCGTTTAATTTCACTGGTCTTCTTTTTGGAGAATAATTTTAACCCGCCTTCAAGATATTTATCAAGCCCTGATTGGTCGAGAATATCCTCAAATCCATATTTGAAAAGCACTTTGATGATCTGACGATACCGCTTAATATTTTTTAATCGCAATTTAATCAGTACTCCTTTATTTGATTTGGGCAATCTTTTATTTGATTTGGGCAATCTTTCACAGCTTTGTTTTCGAAGAATGGCAAATATTTATCAGATCATATCCATTATTTATGCTAAAAATTTCGGAAAATGTGGAGAAAAACCGACGGATTAGTGACTCTTGAAAAAGTTTGTGCTTATAACAATCTATTCTTCATTTAATTCATCTAGTTTATCGGAAATGTCATCCAGTTTTTGATTCAACTCTTCAATCTCATCTTTTGTAGGAAGATTGAAATTCTTGAGCGTGGTTTCCAGGCTTTTATTAATCCTTTTTTCCAGTTCCCTTTTCTCTTTTTCTGCCCTGTTTAAAAGATCATCAAGAACGCCTGAGGCCTCATCTCTACTGATTTCACCTTTTTCAATTAACTTATCTACAACTTCCTGAGCTTTTTCTCTGGTCATAGTAAAAAGACCTAAACCTAGAGAAATACCTTTTTCAAATAATTTAGCCATATTACCTCCTTGCTTTACGACTAAAATTTTGATTCTTTTACATTTAAAAGTAGGAAGATAATGCTATAGTATCAAGTCGGAAATTATGTATTCTGATTTTGATTGGTAGTTTTTATTCTGAGGAGAAGGAAAAATGTTCCATTATAAAAGCCCCTCTCCTTTTCAGAAGAGGGGCTTTTTCAAACTGAATATGTTATTATATTTATTCTTTTCTTTCGTAAATCTGCAATTGTTCATAACTAGCCATTTTTTCAGCAGATCCCTTATTAAAAGACTTGATTCCATTCAGCTGCTCAATATTCTCAGCCTGTTGCCCAGGAACAAAGCGAACGGCCAGGCCACCACTTGTAGATAAAGCGGCCTTAATTGTCTCGGAGCTATTTACATTATAATTATTAATGTCTATAGCAGTTGGGTTTTCATAGAGACCGGTTTCAGGAGCATCGCTATATATTTCAGCTAGATATGAGCCTTCGGGCAAAAAGTCGAGATCGATATCAATTTGCCGGGGTTTTTCATCAGTTATGGCGCCCAAGTACCATTCATCACCGGCTTTACGAGCGATTACCACATAATCACCAATTTCCGCGTCTAAAACAATTGTATCATCCCAATCTACTGCAACATCATTGATAAATTGAAAAGCAGGATGATCATAATTTTCCGGTAGATCGGCTGCCATTTGCATCGGACTATATAGAATTACATAATAGGCGAGTTGCTTAGCCAGAGTTGTCCAGACTCGATTGTCAGGTTTGTATTCATTAAAAGTAAGGTCAAAAATACCAGGCGTATAATCAACAGGTCCACCCAGTACTCTGGTAAATGGAATAATAGTAGTATGTTCAGGCGGGTTACCGGGACTCCAGGCATTCCATTCCATACCCCGCACACCTTCGCGGGTCATCATATTAGGCCAGGTTCTACCAATCCCTGTCGGTTTTATGGGCTCATGAGCATCAACCATGATTTTATGCTTGGCAGCTAATTTGACTACTTTGCGATAATGGTTAACCATCCACTGCCCATGATGATGCATACCTTCCGGTTTCATGCCCCCGGCATAGCCTGTTTTCACAGCATTTATTCCCAGATCATCATAATATTGGAAAGCATCTTTAAGCTGTCTCTCATACATTGGTACATTTGCGCCACTTTCATGATGACCAATCAGGCCGACACCTTTTTCACGACCATATTCGACAACCTCTTCAATGTCAAAATCATCAGCCGGACGCGTATAATCCTGAACATTATTACCGGAGAGCCAGGATTTCCAGCCCGGGTTCCAACCTTCAACCAACATGCCTGGAATATTATGTTTCGCGGAAAAATCGATTAATTCTTTGGCATTTTTAGTAGTAGCACCGTGCTTATCACCTTCATGCCAGGTATATTTATCAATGTGCATTCCCCACCAGATTCCTGTATATTTCATAGGTTTGATCCAATCTGTGTTGCTTATTTTTGAGGGTTCATTCAAATTGACAATCAGGCTAGATTCGATAAGATCGCCTGGCTTTTTGCCCAATTGAATTGTCCTCCAGGGCGTTTTCATAGGAATACTGGTTTTTATTTTCACGCCATCAGGCCAGGGAACAAGATTGCAACTCAAGGTTCCATTTTTTTCTCGGTTTTGCAGAGTCATTCCAGAATAATTGGTCAGGGCTGCTTCATGTAAACTTATGTAGTGTCCTTCTTCCGTCTTCAGAGTGACCGGAGTATTAACCGAATCTACATTTTTTAGAGAAGTTTCCCTGTATAATAATTCATAGCTGTCATAATCCGCTGGAATCCACCAGCAAATATTATTTTGATCAAGTTTGAATTCTGTCTCTTCCGAAGTGATTTCTATCTGATTGAGGCCGGTCTGCTCCGGAATAATGTAGCGAAAGCCCAGACCATCATTAAAAACTCGAAAAATGATCTGCAACTTTCTTTGCTGCCCTTCTTTTTCCTGTAAAGTTACTGCCATCTGATTATAATTATTGCGGATTTTGTTTTTCTGACCCCAGACAGGTTTCCAGGTTTTATCATGAGAACTGATTTTAGAATCAATAACTGTGAACCCTTTGTTAAGATCCGGGTTGTATTTCAATTGAAAACCAAGACCAGACCAATCAACAACTTCTTCACCATCATAGTTGACATTATATGAAGCCCGTCCATCCTTGACACGAAACTTTACTTCCATTTCAGTATCAGGAGATTCAACGGCTAGCTTTTCTCCCCCGCCACATTTAATTAATACCGATAAAGCCAAAATCATTATTATGAAAATTAATTTTTTCATTTTGTTTCCCTTTCCAGATTTGATTAAGATAACCATCAAAAGCTCATATAATTTACATGTATTATTCATATCTACAAAGTAGAATCTTTAACTGAAAAACTAACCGGTTTGACAATTCTCCTGAGAGGGATAGATGGTAATAAAGCGACTTCATTAGGATTCTCTTTTCCTGTAAAAACAAGCAAAAGTACTATTATCCATCTTCCACAAAATCAAATTTAAAAAGTTCTTTATCTGCACTTGACAATCTCCCTGTTTAATTATAAAATTTGTCCTATTATGAATTTATCAATTGCCATAGTATTTGTCTTAATAATCCTTGCGGTAATTTTATTTACCAGTGAGGTAATTTCCTTTGATTTGACTGCTTTAATTATTGCAGGCTCTCTGATGGCCAGCGGAATTTTGACAGTCAAGGAAGGTTTATCTGGATTTAGCAATCAGGCCACAATTACAATTGGTGCCATGTTTATATTGAGCGAAGGCTTACGACAGACAGGCGTTCTTCGGGCTGTCGGATCGGTGCTCACCTTTCTGGGAAAACAGAGCTTCTGGGTGGCTGCGATCGCCATAATGATAATTACGGCCGGAGTTTCAGCTTTTATCAATAATACTGCAGCGGTTGCAATCTTCATCCCGGTGATTATTGGAGTGGCAAAGAATTTAGGAACCAGTCCTTCCAAACTCCTGATTCCTCTATCTTTTGCCTCGATATCAGGAGGCGTCTGTACTTTGATCGGTACTTCTACCAATATTTTAGTGAATTCGATAGCTGCTGATCGGGGTGTAGAGACCTTCTCTATGTTTGACTTTTTTCCTCTTGGGATAATTTTGCTGGTAACCGTTCTTTTGTATCTAATTATCTATGGAATCAGAAAACTCCCTGCTTATTTTGAAGAAGAAGAGGATCTAACCGCTCAATTTGACATGGATGATCATATTTCTGATGTAAAACTTGATAATGGTTATCTAAATATTGGAGAAAAAATAAAAGAGAGTAAACTGACCAAAGGTCTTGACCTGGATATTTTGCGTATTTTCAAAAAAGACACTTCCGAAAGTGCGCAGCGAAGTCAATCTGACCTTGAAAAAGGAGATGTGCTCAGAGTTCGAGGTAATGCTGATGAAATTGAAAAAATGCAGGATTCCGGCCATCTTAGTATGGAGCCTCCCAGAGATTGGGAAGATAACGACCTGATTAAAGGACGTGATACTTTGCTTGAAGTTAGTTTGTCTCCTAATTCAACCTGGACGGGGAAAAATATAGGGGAACTAAATTTTCAGGAGCGGTTTGATGCAACAGTTTTGGCTATCCGCCATCAAGGCCAATGTATTCGCGATGATATGGACCAAATCGATTTAATCGAAGGCGATTCTCTCCTCTTATCAGTCAACGAAGAGCATGTCCCAACAATTATTAGAGACCCAAATTTTCTAATAGTATCAAAAAAAGAACTCCCAAAATACAAAACCGAAAAAATAGTAATTGCCTTATCAATTTTATTGGGTGTTGTGCTTACTGCCACTTTTAATCTAATCCCAATTGTTGTAGGCGCAATGATCGGAAGTATTTTAATGATAATAACCGGATGTCTCGATACGGAGCAGGCCTATGAATCCATTAATTGGAAAGTGATCTTCTTGCTGGCCGGAGTATTGCCACTCGGAATCGCACTTGACAAAACTGGTGCTGCCCAGATGATATCAGATTTTTTAGTTTCAATTCTGGAACCCTTTGGACCCAAAGCAGTTCTCTCAGGCTTTTTTCTATTCACAATGCTAATGACAAACGTAGTTTCCAAGCAGGCTGCAGCTGCTTTGTTTGCTCCAATCGCTGTCCATGCGGCTAATTCTATTGGAGCAAGCCCGCGCCCTTTCTTGCTGGCTGTTGCCTATGCTGCTTCCCTCAGTTTTATTACTCCAGTTGGACACCAGGTTAATACAATGGTTTACAATCCAGGGCGCTACAAATTTACTGATTTTGTTAAAATTGGTACGCCCTTAAGTATTATAGTATGGATAGTTGTTTCCTTATTACTTCCCTTTTTATGGAATTTTTAACCCCTATATTTTTTGATGGAAAAATGACCAGCAAAAGAAAAAAAATATTTCAATTATTATCAAATTTTGTAGCAAGTAACCAAATCAAAAATTATAATTTAAAAAAATTTCGCTATGATCTTCAAGCGGGATTGACAGTAGGGATCATGCTGATTCCCCAGGCAATGGCCTATTCTATGATCGCTGGATTGCCCCCTGTTTATGGCCTTTATGCCTGTATTTTTCCGCTCCTTATTTATCCTTTTATAGGGACTTCCCGCCATATTGCCTTGGGTATAATTGCTGTTGATATGGTCATTATATCGGCCAGTGTCAGCAATATTGTCCCTTCAGGATCTAGCGAATATTTCCTTTTAATTGCCCTTCTTGCCATAATGGTCGGATTAATCCAGGTGCTTATGTATTTTGCTCGATTAGGATTCCTTATCAATTACCTTTCCCGCCCTGTAATAAATGGTTTTACAATGGCGGCTGCATTGATAATTATTTCCGGCCAGCTAGGTAATCTTCTGGGTGTAGAGGTTTCCCAATCAGCCTATTTTCTAGATACTATCAAACATGTTTTTCTTAAAATTAGTGAAATTGACCATATCGCACTCTTTCTGGGTGGTGGATCAATAATTTTGATAGTTTTGATTAAATACTGGAAATCCATGTTTCCCACTTCTCTGGTAATTATTGTTTTGGGCATAATTCTGGGCTGGTGGATGAATTTACCTGAGAAAGGGGTCAATGTTGTTGGCAAAATCCCATCTGGATTCCCCGGTCTAGAACTACCATCTCTTGATTTGGCCAGTTTTCGAGGGCTTTTATCCACGGCTATCACACTTGCTCTTGTCCAATTTATGACAATTATTACATTAGGCAAGACCTACGCAAAAAAACATGAGTATTCAATAGATTCCAACAAGGAACTTCTGGCTCTAGGGACTGGAAATATTATAAATGGCTTTTTTAATGGCTTGCCATCATCAGCCAGTTTCTCGAGAAGCGCAGTAAATGATGAATCCGGTACCCGCACTTCCCTTTCTAATATTTTTGCGGCCCTTGTGGTAATTCTAACCCTGCTATATTTGACGCCGGTTTTTTATTATCTTCCCTATTGTTCACTGGCAGCGGTAGTAATTGTAGCCGGTGTTAATTTGATTGATATAAAAGCAATCCGTTATCTTTACAAAACAAAAAAGCGGGACTTTTTTATTGCTATGTTCACTTTTGTCACCACCCTCTTGATTGGAATTCAGGAAGGAATCTTGCTGGGAATTACAGCTTCCCTGGTGGCAATACTCTACCGGATGAGCACTCCTAATGTTGCCGAACTCGGTCATTTGCCAGGGACAAGGTCTTTTAAAGATATTGAACGTTATTCTAAAGCTGAGCAATTTGAGAAAATTTTGATTTTACGAGTAGATGCTTCATTCTCCTTTGCTAATGCAGAATACTTTAAAGATAATATTCTGGCAAAATCAACAGGGCGAGGAGGAAAAATTGAGGCTGTTATTCTGGACTGGAGCGCTATCAATGATCTGGACACGACCGCGCTAGAAGCTATGAGTAGTATTATAGAGGCGCTTAAAGAAAAAAATATCGAATTATATTTAGCAGGAATTAAAGGGCCTGTTCGAGATGTTATGAAAAAAGCCGGCCTGTATGAAAGTCTGGGACCTAACAAAAGAATATTCAGAACACCCTACCGGGCTATTCTTGATATTTTGTCCGACTGGCATGAAGCTTCTGGTTCTGAACTTCTTGGTCATCATTATAAAGATACGGACAAATTTGTTGATAAAAAGGAAAAGGATATTGACCACACAAAGTATGAACCCGATGATAAAACATAGATTAATTGCAAAAATTTAATTTTTTTATAATTATTTATCTACCTGGAATTGCGTTGGTGGAGTAACTTTTTTTATCGGGCTTAAAAAATTGGGGATGCTTTTTTACTAGGTTTACAAATTTTAGTTGCTGGAATCACTTTTCTGCTCAATCACTCGAAATACTTCTTCACCCTTACGGGCCATACGATATTTATTGCGGACTACTTTTTCTATATATTCAGGATCTGTTTTTAACCTTTTGATCTCTTCTTTGAGAGCTTTTTGCTCTTTTTCAAGGCGGGCTATATTTTCTTCCAGCTGGCTTTTTCTACGCCGCAATTTATAGACACTATACAATCCATAATCACTGATCACAAAGAAAATGATCACAAATGCAATAACTGCAAGGAGGCCCAATATATAAAAGAGCCTCCTTAAGTTATTTTTACTTCTGGTAGTCAAATCAGATGACATTGATTTACTTTGATTTCAGAATTTTTTTACCCCAGAATAGGGCAGAATTGCCAAGTTCTTCTTCAATTCTCAATAATTGATTATACTTTGCAATTCTATCAGAACGGCAGGCAGAACCAGTTTTGATTTGTCCAGTATTCATAGCAACAACCAGATCTGAAATAGTCGTATCTTCAGTCTCACCAGATCGATGGGAAACTACAGCTGTCATGCCATTGCGATGAGCTAGTTGAATGGCTTCCAGAGTTTCAGTCAAAGTACCAATTTGATTGACCTTGATCAGGATCGAATTGATAGCACATTCATCAATAGCTTTTTGCAGAATTTTGGTATTGGTAACAGTCAGGTCATCACCTACTATCTGAATTTTATCACCAATTTTTTCCATCAAAATGCTCCAGCCATCCCAATCATTTTCAGCCATACCATCTTCAATAGATTTGATAGGATACTTGTCAACCAGCTCTTCATAATATTCGGCCATTTCTTCTGAAGTCAGTTCTCTACCCTCAGATTTGAGTTCATATTTTCCTGTTTCAGCATTGTAAAATTCTGAGGAAGCAGGATCAAGAGCAACGAAGATCTCTTCACCGAATTTGTATTTAGTTCTATCAACTGCTTCAGCAATAAACTCAATGGCTTCTTCATTGGAATCGAGATCAGGAGCAAAACCACCTTCATCGCCAACTGCTGTGCTCATACCTTTTTCACTGAGAACATTTTTCAATTCATGGAAAACTTCAGCACCCATTCGTAGAGCTTCTTTGAAACTCTGAGCACCAGCGGGGAAAACCATGAATTCCTGTAGATCAACATTGTTATCAGCATGTTCGCCACCATTCAAAATGTTCATCATGGGAACAGGCAGAACACGAGCATTCATTCCGCCCACATATTTGTAAAGAGGTTGACCTAAAAGGCTGGCAGCAGCTTTGGCAACAGCCATGGAAACACCAAGAGTGGCATTGGCACCCAATTTGGATTTATTTTCAGTTCCATCAAGTTCGAGCAGAGCATTATCAATTGCTGCTTGATTAAGGACACTCATTCCTCGCAGTTCGGGAGCAATGATTTCGTTCACATTTTGAACAGCTTTTATAACACCTTTACCATTATAACGCTCTTCATCTCCATCGCGCAATTCAATTGCTTCTTTTTCACCAGTAGATGCGCCTGAAGGCACGATAGCCTGACCCCAGCCGCCACTTTCTGTCAAGACTTCAGCCTCAACTGTTGGATTTCCTCGGGAATCCAGTACTTCTCTTGCATGAATATCTAAAATTTGACTCACTTGTTTACCTCCTTTAAAGGTTAATATTATATCCTTAAATTTATAAAGCCGGCCTTAATTTGTCAACAAATCCCGCCAATAGTCAACCGATAGAAGTATAACTATCTATCCAAATTTTGGTATATCTGTTCTATGATTCTATAATTTTTCATTTATTATTTATTTAATTTCAATTCACCTGAAAAAATTATTAATTTCCGGCACATTAAAAATTTGGAAATATTTTTATGACCCTGCAAAAAGACAAATCTTCTGAAAAAAATAGCATAAAATTGATCATGTTTCTGCTCTATCTCTCCTTTGGTACATTTTTTCCTATTCTCAGTCTTTATTTGACCAAATATTTACATTTCACCGGTACTCAAACTGGAATAATAATGTCTATGTCAGCAGTTTCAGCCATTGTTGCGCCTATGGTTGGTAGTTTCATTGCAGATAGAATAATTTCCGCTGAAAAATTATTTGCCATCTGCAATTTTGGTGGAGCAATTTTGATCTTCTATTTATCCCGGGTTACCACTTTTAGACCTTTTTTAATTGGATACCTATTTTATATGATTTTTACCGGTACCAATATACCATTATCAAATACAATTATTTTTCATCATATAGAAAATAGAGAGCAAGAATACGGGAAATTGCGCATCTGGGGAACCTTTGGCTGGATTTCGGCGGCTTTATTATTTGGCTGGGTTTGGTTAAGAATGTATCAGGGGGCGCCCATGGAAACCAAACTGGGCAGTGCTCTGGTGCTCTCTTCTATTAGTGCTCTTTTGTGCGGGTTGATTACTTTGAGAATTCCAGAAACCCGGGCAAAACAAAAAGGTGATTTTCAAATATTCCCTATCAAAGCGCTCAAGACTTTTCTCAAGCCGGAGGTTCTGCTCCTTTCCATCTGCGGATTTCTGGTATTTTCTGCTGACCGTTTTTATTTTTTTGGTTCTGGCCCATTTATGCAGGAACTAGGATTTAAAGAATCCAGCATTCTACCCGCTCTCAGTATTGGGCAAATAACTGAAATTATTGCCATGCTCAGCCTGGGGTGGCTACTGTATAAATTCAAATTAAAAAGCGTTTTAATATTTGGAGCTTTAATCAATTTGATCCGTTATCTGATTTTATCATTCACTGCCACAAAATTGCACTTTCTTTCCGGGGTTTTCCTGCACGGTCTGGCCTATACACTATTTTATTCTGTGTCCTATATTTATCTTGATCGGCACACTACTGAACAGGTTCGAGCAGGAGTTCATCAAATTTTCCGTATTATTACAGCAGGACTAGGGAATATTGTGGGTAATTTTTCTACTGGCAAATCTTCTGACTTGCTTGGTGTTCTTGAGAATACACCTGAAAATTATAAATTATTCTGGAGTATTCCAGCCGGGATTATCCTAATTGCAATTTTATCATTGCTATTTTTAAAAACGAAAGATGAGGAACAAAATAGGGCCACTTTTCATTAAAACATTCCTGCTAATAGGATTGAATTATCCCAAATAGAACAAAAAATTTTACTGTAACATAAAATTGATAGTAATATCTAAAATAAGGAATTGCAAGTGTTCTAGAACAGTATTTGCCCGCATTAAGTCTGTAATAAAGTTAAAATTGTGTTAAAGTTAGAGTGTTTCTTGCAATTAGACTTAAATGTTATTAAACTTGTGGGATTTGGTGCTGTGAAAATATAAACAAGAGGTAAGAAAATGGCAAAAGCGGTTTACAAGTTTGGTGCTGGTGAAGCCGATGGTAGAACCAGCCAAAAAGCCTTGCTCGGTGGCAAGGGAGCCAATTTAGCGGAAATGAGTACAATTGGTATTCCTGTCCCGGCTGGCTTTACAATCACTACTGATATTTGTACTCAGTATGTTGAAGAAGGTGAAGAAAAAACCTTCCCAAAAATCAAAGATGAAGTAGAAGAAGGCGTTCATCACATTGAAGAAATTATGGACAAAGATTTCGGTGATGAAGAAGACCCACTTCTAGTATCTGTTCGCTCCGGAGCTGCTATCAGTATGCCCGGTATGATGGATACAGTTTTAAATCTCGGTTTAAATGATAAGACAGTAAAGGGTCTGGCAAAAAAATCAAATAATGAAAGATTTGCCTGGGACTCTTATCGCCGTTTTATTCAAATGTTTGGTGATGTTGTACTAGGTATTGAGCCTAAAGAAGGTGATCATCACGATCCTTTTGAAGAAGCTATCCAGGAAGCCAAAGATGAAAAAGGCGTAGAAAATGATACTGAACTGGATACTGAAGATCTCAAAAAATTAGTAGATCGTTTTAAAGAGATTACAAAAGAATACGCCGGTCAGGCTTTTCCAACTGATCCTTGGGAACAACTTTGGGACTCAATCGGAGCTGTTTTCGGTAGCTGGGATAACCCCCGTGCAGAAAAATACCGCGCTATGAATGGTATTCCAGACGATATGGGAACTGCTGTAAATGTTCAGGCAATGGTCTATGGTAACATGGGTGATAATTCAGCAACTGGTGTTGCTTTTACTCGTGATGCTGCTACTGGTGAAAATCGTTTCAATGGTGAGTTTCTCGTCAATGCTCAGGGTGAAGATGTTGTTGCTGGTGTTCGAACACCTCAGGAAATTAATATCGTTGGTTCAAAAAGATGGGCCGACCGTAATGACATTTCAGAAGAAGAGAGAAAAAATAACTTTCCTTCTCTGGAAGAATTAATGCCTGAAGTTTACAAAGAGCTGGATGAAGTTCAACAGAAACTTGAAGAGCATTATCATGATATGCAGGATCTGGAATTCACAATTCAGGATGGTCGTTTATGGATTCTCCAGACACGTACTGGAAAACGGACTGGTGCTGCAATGCTGAAGATGGCCATTGATATGCTTGATGAAGGCATGATTGATAAAAAAACTGCAATAATGCGCATTACTCCCAATAAGCTTGACGAACTTCTCCATCCTGTTTTTGATAAGCAGGCAGAAGCAGAAGCAGAAGTAATGACAAAAGGTCTTCCAGCTTCTCCTGGTGCTGCTACTGGTAAAGTTGTTTTCTTTGCTGATGATGCTGAAGAATGGGCCGAAAAAGGTGAAGAAGTAATTCTCGCTCGCGTAGAAACATCACCTGAAGATGTTGCTGGAATGAATGCTGCTAATGGTATTATGACAGCACGTGGAGGTATGACATCTCACGCTGCAGTTGTTGCTCGTGGAATGGGTAAATGTTGTGTTGCTGGTGCTGGTGAAGTTGAGATTGATTATCATGAACGCGTTATGAAAATCAATGATTATGAAATCAAAGAAGGTGAATGGATTTCATTAAGCGGTAATACCGGTGCAGTTATCAAAGATAAAGTCAAAACTGTTGATCCTGAAATCAGTGGTGACTTTGAAAGAATCATGGAACTTTCCGATAAATTTAGAAAACTGGGTGTTAGAACTAATGCTGATACTCCCGAAGATGCTCAAAAAGCAATTGACTTCGGTGCCACCGGTATTGGTCTGACCCGTACAGAGCATATGTTCTTTGAAGGCGAACGGATTAAAGCAGTTCGTGAAATGATCCTCGCTGATGACGAAGAAGGTCGCAGAAAAGCTCTGGATAAATTACTGCCTATGCAGAGAGAAGACTTCGAAGGTATTTTCAAAGCAATGGACGGTTATCCAGTAACAGTCAGACTGCTTGATCCTCCTCTCCATGAGTTCGTACCTCATGAAGACAAAAATCAAAAGGAAATGGCTGATGAGCTAGGCGTACCTGTCGAAGAAGTCAAAGCTAAAGTTGAATCTCTTAAAGAGATCAATCCTATGCTTGGTCATCGTGGTTGTCGTCTGGGTAACACTTATCCAGAAATCACAGAGATGCAGACTCGCGCTATT
>Ga0102934_1000184_pt1 | contig 37818 bp, 29 predicted proteins | sample SalPonR2_A_D1_MG_FD_78175 | JGI IMG/M metagenome (GOLD analysis project Ga0102934, IMG submission 78175) | Salt pond soil microbial communities from South San Francisco under conditions of wetland restoration - Salt Pond MetaG R2_A_D1_MG | ecosystem: Environmental > Aquatic > Marine > Intertidal... | reverse complement strand
CTATCATCCTTTACATAAGTTACTTTTTTTATATTCAGTTCTTTTTTGATCTGCTCCGTGAGAGTTTCTTTGAAATCAGAATCATCTTCAGGCATCTTAATAAATATTTTACTCAAAGGCTGTCTGATTTTGATATTTTCTTTATTACGTGCTGCTCTTCCCATACTTACCAGTTTAACGATAGTATTGATTTGGTCGATCAATTTTTCATCAATATAATCTTGATTGTAGTCGGGATATTCACACAGATGAATACTTTCAGGTGCATCAGGCTCCAGTTCTCTGACCAGATTTTGGTAAATAGATTCACTAACAAAAGGAACAACTGGAGCAAGTATTTTAATTAACCCTTTTAAGGATTTATAAAGAGTTTGAAATGCACCCCATTTATCCCTATCGCTTTCTGATTTCCAGAAACGACGTCTGCTTCTACGGATATACCAATTAGAAAGATCATCAATAAAAGTCTCTACATCTTGCATAGCAGAATAAACATCATAGTCATAATAATTTTGCTCAGAACTCTTTATCAAGCTATGCAAACGAGCCAGCATCCATTTATCAAGGTCAGAAAGGTACTCATAATCAACTGTATTTTCCTGGGGATCGAATTCGTCTAAACTGGCATAGGTGGTAAAAAATGAATAAGAGTTCCAAAGTGTTATTAACTGTTTGCGAGTTTCTTTGGCAATTCCATAACCAAAATTCAAATTATTATAGGGATTTCGCGAGGCATACAACCAGCGCATAACATCGACGCCCATTTCTTCAGCAGCATCATCAAACCAGATCGCATTTCCCGTGCTTTTATGCATTTCGTCACCATGCTCATCCTTGACCAGTTTGTATCCTAATACACGGGTAAAAGGTGGTTTGTTTTCCATGACAGCGCTCATAGCAATCAAGGCATAAAACCAGTTGCGGAACTGGCCAGGCAATGATTCACAAATAAACTCAGCTGGAAACCATTCTTCCCAATATTCTTTATCATGACGATAATTTAATGTGGAATAAGGGACTATTCCTGCATCGAGCCAGGGGTTACCAACATCCTCAATTCGGCTTACTTTAGCACCACACTTTTCGCACTCGATTTTAACTTCATCTATCCAGGGTTTATGAGGGGAATTACCTTCAAATTCGTCCCAGCCCTCCACTGCTTTTTCTTCTAGCTCTTCATCACCACCGATCACAGTGACATGCCCGCATTCCTGACATTCATAAATAGGTAATGCTAGACCCCAGAAACGTTTTTTGGAGATCATCCAGTCATCCATATTCCGCAGCCAATCCAGTTCCCGATCCATTCCATAAGAAGGCATCCAGTTGATCTGCTTTGTAATTTCCATCATATCTTTGCGTAATTCATCCATACTTATGAACCATTCATCGACCAATCGAAAAACCAACGGAGTTCCATGCCTCCAACAAACTGGGTATCTATGGGTATAATCATCAGAACGATATTTGATTCCCTTTTCTTCGAGATTATGAAGAATATCACCGGTAACATCGTCCACATTTTTACCGGTCAGCCAATCAAAACCTTCCAGATAATTACCAAATTCATCAAGCGGTGCAATCACAGCCAGGTCGAATTCTTCACCTAACTGGTGGTCTTCCTGACCACAACCAGGGGCGATGTGTACTATACCGGTTCCTTCATCACCGGTAACATCTTCCCAGGGAATTACTTTGTGCTCAGCACCTTCCTGAGCAGGAAGTTCATCAAAGGGGCCCTTATATTTCCATCCTAACAACTTTTCCCCTGATATTGTATCCAGAATTTCATAATTGCCCTTTAAAATATCCTTCCTGGTTTCAGCTAAATAAAGTATTTCATCATTTTGCTTAACTTTTATATAATTCATCTCCGTATTGACAGCAGCAGCTACATTACTTGTTAATGTCCAGGGGGTTGTTGTCCAGATTAGTAAATATTCATTATCTTGATTGATAAGAGGAAGTTTGACTGTAACGCTAGTATGGGTCATTTCCTTATAACCCTCGGTGGCAATCTCATGCTCTGAAAGAGCAGCACCACAGCGAGTACACCAGGGCATAACATCATGGCCTTTGTAGATCCAACCATTTTCATGACATTTTTGTAAAAATTGCCAGATTGTATAATTATTTTCTGGCGACATTGTAAAATAGGAATTATCCCAATCCATCCAGTAGCCTAAACGAATTGATTGCTCAGTCTGTTTTTGGGAATATTTGCGGACACGCTGCTTACATTTATTGACAAATTTTTCTATACCGTATTCTTCAATATCGGTTTTGGAGGAGAATCCCAGTTCCTTTTCCACTTCAACTTCGACCCACAATCCCTGACAATCAAAGCCATTTTGATAGCGAGCCTGATAGCCTTCCATGGCACGAAATCTGTGAAAAATATCCTTATATGCTCTGCCCCAGGCATGGTGGACACCCATCGGATTGTTAGCAGTGATTGGTCCGTCAATAAAGCGCCATTTATCTCCACCTTTGTTCTTTTCCCGAAGCTTATCAAATATCTCTTTATCTTCCCAGAAATCCAATATTTCATGTTCAAGTTTTACAAAATCAACTTTTGCGGGAACTTTTGTCAGCAAACTGTGACCTCCTTTATCTCTGAAATACTTTAAATATCAAATATACAATTGCACTCAGGAGTAATGACGAAGCCAGAGGGAAATATAGTACAAAGCCTTCTCTTTTTATCACAAAATCACCAGGCAGTTTTCCCAATTTATTGATCACAGGGATATTGCCACCATAGGATAACAATAGTCCTAAAACCATAACCATTAAGCCAAATATAATTAATATTCTACCCAGACTGCTCATTACTCCGGATTTTTCCTCCAATTTAACCACCAAATTTATTGTTTTTAATACAAAATAACAACCCTAGACCAATTAATTTTTTGATCTTAATAAGACCGAATGGCTTTATGTTTATCAGCTTCGGAAATTGTCTGTTAATGCCGGAGAATATTCGTCCAAATATAAATAATGATAACAAAAAGGGCCCGACAAAATCGAGCCCTTTTATATTTACTAATTTTAGCACGCTTCATTATTCATTTTCAAGAGTTATAAAAACTGTATGTTGTTCTCGTTTAATTAGTAGTAGAATATATTGTTTGTCTTTGACCTGCTCATACCCTTCTTTCAAATCTTCAAGGCTGGTCACTGTCTTTTTTCCGATTCGTTTTATTATATCACCGTGGCGGAGTTTCTGAGCGGCTTCAGTTCCTCTTTCCAGACCAACCACAACAACACCTTCTTCATCTATATCAATTTCCAATTGTTCTGCCAATTGTGGATTTATTTCTTTGCATTTCATTCCCAATAACTCTTCAGAAGAGGTATCAGCATCTCCGGAGGCTAACTCATCATCTTCAGGTCTTTTACCAAGTTCTACTTCTAGAATCTCGTCATCTCCATCTCTTATTATTTTCAGCTTTGCTTCTTCACCAATATCAGAGCTAGAGACCATTGAAGTTAGATGCTGAGGATGTTCTACTTTTGTGCCATTATACTCGATAATCACATCTCCGATTTTCAGGCCAGCTTTCTGAGCAGGGCTACCTTCTACAACTTCATTAACAAGAGCGCCAGTTCTGGTTTCTACATCCATTGCCCGGGCAATAGGATCCGTAATAGGACCTATCATAACCCCAAGCCAGGCGCGTTCAACATGGCCCGTTTCAATAAGATCTTCCATAATCTTTTGCGCCAGATTAACCGGTATAGCAAATCCAATCCCAATATTTCCGCGGCTTAAGCCACCTCCTGTAGCGATGGCCGTATTAATTCCAACAAGTTCACCCTCAATATTTACCAGAGCGCCACCACTATTACCGGGATTGATAGCAGCATCAGTCTGAATAAAGCTAGCAGTAGTATTTCCACCAATATTAATACTTCGGGCTTTTGCACTCACTATTCCAGCAGTAACTGTATGGGCAAGCTGCTCAGTAAGAGGCGAGCCAACAGCAACAACCCATTCTCCGACTTTCAAAGCATCAGAATCACCGAGACTAACCGAGGTAAGATTTTCAGCTTCAATTTTGATGACGGCTATATCTGTTTTTTCATCAGAGCCGATAATTTCTGCTTTGTAAACTTCACCATTAGCCAGGCGGACACTTATCTTTTCTCCATTTTTAATCACATGGCTATTGGTCAGAATGTAGCCTTTATCACTAACAATAACTCCCGATCCCAGGGAAGTTTGACGGGACTCACTATCGGGAGCAGGAAAGCCAAAAAATTTTCGAAAAAATTCATCCTGTTCGGTCATATTTCTTTTTACAACCTTTTCAGCAGTAATTGTAACTACTGAAGGTTTTACATTTTCAGCAATATTAACAAAAGCCTGGTTAAAATTTTGGAGAGTTGTAGATTTATTTTTATTGCTTAATAGAGATGCTTTGACAAAATTTCCTGAATCCTGCTTAGGTTTAGTGTTCTCATAAACAACAACTTTTTCAGAATCTTTACTGAAAAAAGTTCCTCCCAGATAAACACCAACCGCAAGAAGGACAACTACTATTATCAACTTCTTAATATCAATCTTCATTTTCACCTCACATTTTTTAAATAATCAACTCCATAGTCTGGATTTAAATGAGATAAGAGGCTTTTTGTTTCATACATATAAATTTTGACATAAAAATTCGTTTTAACCAGACATTAGGTAAGAAAATTATATTTTAAACTTGATCCAATTTCAGATTGAAAGATACCTATTTAAGGGATTCTTCCAGAACTTCACGGAGTTTGTTTCTACGGAAAGGTTTTCTCAGAAAATAAATATTGTCCTGTTTTTTGGCCATTTCCCGGGGTTCATTCTTGTCATATCCAGTGATTAAAAGGACAGGGACTTTGTTATTATTTTTGTGAATCTTTTTGAGGAGTTCTATCCCTGATAGACCCGGCATTTGGATATCAGTAATTACAATCTTAAATTTATTTTTCTGATATTTATTCCAGGCTTCCTGGCCATCTTCTGCTACAGTTACTTTGTAGCCCATTTTTTCCAGCATAATATTGAGAATACTTCTGTTATCAACATCATCTTCGGCCAGCAAGACACTCTTTTTATGATCAGCGGATTTGCTTTTCGGTTTTTCCCGCTTTTGTTCAGTTCGGGTAATTCTTGCGTTCTCCCTTTCAATTTGACGAGTGGAGGTTTTGATTTTATCAACAGTCCTAATGATCATTTCGATCTGTTCTGTTGCAAAAAAATCTTTTTTGTCAACGTGCTCCCAGAGCTCCTCAGCAGCTCCCAATATACTGGTCAATTTGCCGTTAATAGATTGCGCACAATCAAGACTCGTTTTGCGGAAAGATTCTAGCTTTTTTATACTGGGCAAATGCCTTTTTTTGGATTTGGGTGAGTTCATTTTCCCTCCTAAAGTTTAGGATTTTGTCACTTCAATAATATAAAAAATGCTTCAAATTATTCAAAGAGATTTATAGTGTTATCTTGATTAACAGTCATTCGATTTTTCTCTTTTATCTTTTTCAATCAGAGCATAGGCATTGTGATTATGGATAGATTCAAAATTCTCAGATTCAACTTTGTACCAGAACACCCGATCATCTTTATTAAGCGCAAGGGCGAGATTTCGCACGACATCTTCAACAAATTTGGGATTATTGTAAGCCGCTTCAGTCACATATTTTTCATCTTCTCTTTTCAATAATGAATATACCGGACTAGAGGCTGCTTGCTCGGCTATCTCAATAAGTTCTTCAATCCAGATCAATTCATTATAGCGAACTTTTATACTGATAATTGAGCGCTGATTGTGGGCTCCTGATTCAGATATTTCCTTGGAACAGGGACAGAGAGTATTCACGGGTACCTTTACTCCTAAAACAAAGTCTAATTCTTCTCTTAAATTCCCCGTAAAACTACATTCATATTTCATCATACTTTTGGCTTCCGATACAGGGGCAGTTTTTTCTAGAAAATAGGGAAAGAAAACTTCAATATGAGCTTCTTCAGCTTTCAAGCGTTGTTTCATTTTGAGAAGGACTTCATCAAGAGTATCGATCTGTAATTTATGATGGTGCTGGTTGAGGATTTCCACAAACCGGCTCATATGTGTGCCACGAAAATCATGGGGCAAATTTACATACATATTAATCGAGGCAACAGTTTGTTGAACTTCATTTTCCCTATCCAAAAGGACAATTGGATAGGTCAAGTCTTTGACTCCAACCTGATCAATTGGAACACATCTATTATCACTTTGGTTCTGGACGTCTTGCAATGCTTATCCCTCTTTTTGATAATTTTTCTGAGTTATGTTCAGCTGTTACAATAGTCTTGACATTTCCACGCCGATTAAAATCACCAACGACCTTTATCCAGCGCGGATCAATCTTTTCCACTATATCATCCATAATTCTATTAACTGCGGCTTCATGATACATGCCCTGATTGCGGAATTTATTGATATATAATTTTAAGGATTTAAGTTCAACGATATATTCATCCGGTATATAATGCACATTTATTACAGCAAAATCAGGGTAGCCAGTTACAGGGCATAGACAGGTAAATTCTGGTAGTTCAATATCAATCCTGTAATCCCGATCCGGATATTTATTTTTAATAGGGATTAATTCCGCTTCTTCAATTTCTATTGCACCTTTTTTCTTCTTTTTAGACATGTTCACTCCTTATCTTGATATTTGGTAGGATCCGGCATCCCGGCTTTTCGAAAGCCTTCTTTTCGCAATCGGCAGCTATCACAAACGCCACAAGCGCGGCCCTGCTCATCTGGATTATAGCAGCTGATAGTTTTGCTATAATCTACTCCCAGCTCCACACCTTTCATAATAATCTCTGCCTTTGTCAATTTAATAATTGGTGTATGTATTGTTATGTCATGGCCAGTGACTCCAGCTTTAGTAGCAAGATTAGCTGTTTTTTGAAAGCTTTTGATAAACTCCGGACGACAATCAGGATAGCCGCTATAATCGAGGCTATTAACACCAATAAACAGATCATAAATATCATTGACTTCAGCCCAGGCCAAGGCTAAAGAAAGAAAGATCAAATTGCGGCCAGGTACATAAGTAGCGGGAATTTCCTCTTCACTGGAATTGTCAGTGGGTACAGGTATATCGTCAGTTAGAGCAGAACCACCGATCTGGGATAGATCGATATTCATAATTTTATGATCTTCTACATTCATGCTTTTGGCAACCTTCCGGGCGGCCGTGAGCTCGACGGAATTGCGCTGTTCATAATTGTAACTTATCGCATAAACCTGATAGCCCTGGGATCGAGCTATTGCCAGAGTTGTAGCAGAATCCAATCCTCCACTTAAGGATACAAGTGCTTTTTTATTCATTTTCAGACTCCTCTTGCTTTTTCAGGCCAGATCATTTTATGTAATTGTGGTTGAAAGCGCACATCCAGACCCTCGGTCAAAATCCAATCGCATAACGTTGCATATTCTAAACGGTCTTTTACTGATGCAAACAGGATTTCTATTTTTCCAAATAAATTGTGTTGCCGACAAAAATTTACACTCCAGTCAAAATCTTTCCTGTCAGAAATAACAAACTTTAGATTGTCATTGGTATGTAAAAGTTTCAAGTTTTCTAATAAAAAAGTATCCTCTTCGCCACTTCCCGGAGTTTTCACGTCAACAACTTTAACTATTTCCCTGGGCAATTTTGCTAAATTTACCGTGCCATTGGTTTCAATTAATAGTCTATAGTCTCGATTTATAATCTGCTGGGCTAATTCTATGGTATCCTCCTGAAGAAGAGGTTCACCGCCCGTAATTTCTACGTTCTTAACCGGATATTCCAGAATTTTACCTAATAATTCCTCTGTTGTATAAAAATCACCTTCTTGATAAGCATATTTGGTGTCGCAATAATTGCATCTTAAGTTGCAGCCTGTCAATCTGATAAATAGAAATGGCTTTCCCAAAAATACTGATTCACCTTGAATCGAATAAAATATTTCATTTACCTTAAGAATAATTTACTCCCGATATGCGATAGAATATTTATCGGTTTCCCAGGCTATTACCTGATGAATTTTAACATTTTCAGGTAATTTTTTTTCAATTTCGTGATAAAAATATTGAGCTATATTTTCAGCAGTAGGATTTGCGCCCTCTAGAAAAGGCAGATCATTTAAATATTGGTGGTCGAACTTTTCAATGACAGGCTGGACTATTTTTTTTAATTCTTTGAAATCAACGGAGATACCAATCTCATCTTGCTGATCGGTCTTGACCTCAACTTTAATTTTCCAGTTATGGCCATGGAGATTTTTACATTTCCCGGGATAATCCTGAACACGGTGAGATGCAGAGAAATGGGTTCGGTAGGCTATAATGTACAATTTATGCTCCTTAAATAAACATTAGAATACAAATAAAATCTAAAAATTCATAGGGCTTCTTGCAACCCATATTCAATAATTTTACAAATATCCCCGCAATTTTCTAAATACCAGATCAATAAGAAAAATAGTCAGTAAAATAATAAGCATGTATTTCCATTGCCAGAGCTTGATCTTGTGATTACGGGTGATTTTTTCATCACGAGCTTTGACTTGATCGGCAATTCTATCAATATTTTGAGGGGTGAAGAATTTAGCTTCAGTTTTTCTAGAAATATTTTCCAGAACATCTTTTTTAAATACCAGTTCTTCCAGTTCAACCGGTCGATCAATAACTGAAATTTTTCTCTCAACTTCAGCAAATTTTTCTCCGGTCTGTTCTGCAGATAAGGCAATACTATAATCCCCGGGCTGACTCAAAAAGAAATCGGTTGTATACTGTTGATCGGTTCTAGGAATTACAAAGCTTTTGGCCTCCTGTCCATTTTTTAAAATACGGGCCCTGACAGAGGCATTTTTGAGAGGCTGCCCGCGTACATCGCGAATATTACCAGAAAGCCGAATTTTTTCACCTAAATTATACTTCTTACTGTCAGGAAATATCTGAATTGGTGAGCGGCCAGTAGTATCGGTGAGATATTGGGAAACAGCCAAGAGCATATTTTCATAAAATCCTTCTACATCAGGTCCAAGCGTCATCATCTGCCATTTCCAGAATTGAGCTCCATTCAAAAGCGCTATACCTGGCAAATCATCAGTATCAGCACGAAAAAGGGCCAGTATTGAATTCTGATTAACATCCATAGTCTGAAATAAGGAAACAAATTCCCTATCAGGAGTCACCTTATTAAAAGGATATTCAATAGGAGGCAAATTGCGCCACCACTCTTCGGTCATAGAATTTTCCAAAAACAAATTAACAGGATGGTTCTTCCATTTCTGGTTTATTGTAGGCGAAACTTCTTTAATTTGTTTACTTTGCGTGATTTGCTGAAAAGGCTCAGTCCCAATAATTTTACCAAGCTGTTCAATATCAGTATGCTGATCAACTCTTACAATCAAGGGACATTTTTGGCTTTTTAATTTATTCTGAATTGTTTGGGTAAGCTCTGGATTGATTTTTGGTGTTGGGAAACTATTGAAAACAACCAGATCCCATTCCATATCCAGTATTTTTTGGGCTTGATTTTCTGGTAGCCAATTTCCCTTGTGAGCCACTAGCTGATGAGTAGCAGTGTTCTCCCGGCTAGCAAAAATTCGATTAAAAAGTTTACCATCAAAATTATATTGGCCACCAACTATAATGTAATTTTCATATTTTTTATTCACCTTCAACTGCCTTTGCAATTGATTATTGAAAAGATTTTTATCCTGGTCGTCTTCTATGACTAGCTCAATATTCCGGGACCCCGTTTTATCAGGAATATATAGAAAATCCAGGGCAGTTCTCTGATATGAAGATGCACCTTTTATCTGTTTAGTATCGATAGTTTGACCATCTACTTTTAAAGATAATTGAATTTGGCTACTTCGGCTGGCAGGATTGATTTCTGTGGATATATTGACAGTGTCTCCAACCTGGGCGGCAGTCTCCATTTCAACATCTAGAAGCGAAGCATCTTTTTGGGCAGTCGTATCTCCCAATCCACTTGTAAAAACCGGGCCCGTTCCATAATTATCAAAAGAGGTTGGAATCCGACCCTGAGTCGCTACTCCATCACTGATGATCAGAGCTCCGCGAAAATTGCGGTTTTTCTGACTTTGTAAATAGGTAAAAATATTGGCTAAGTTGGTATTTTGCCCCTGATTGTCAAGTTGATTAAGGGCGCCAATGGGATTCAATTCTCCAGCAAAAGAGAAATAGGCAGTTTTCAGCCCCTTATCCTGCAGAATTTTGTCGAGGTTTTCTATATTATTGTGAATTAATTCCTGGTCATAGTTTTCCTGTTCCGCAAAACTGAGAGAATTATCAATAAAAAATAAAAATTCTGACTTGAGCGTCTGCTTGCTTTGCCAGCTTATAACCGGTTTCAGAATTATCAAGATTAATACAATAAAAATTGCAGTACGAGTAAATATTAACAATCGCGAACGGTTCTTATACTGCTTATATACAAAAAAATATACAAACAGGATAGCCGCTGCTAATAGGGCCAGATGGCCTGTTTCAAAATTTTCAAAGTAAATATTAAATCCTGACATGTATTCGGTAAAATTGTTTATAGTTTTAGATTTGGAATAGCCTGAAGGTCCAGGCTAGAATAATTATCTTTGCGATAATCTTCAAGTCCGGCTCGGGCTATCATAGCAGCATTATCAGTACAAAATTCTAGAGAAGGAAAATAGATCTTGAGCCCTAATTTGTCAGCCTGCTTTTTAAAAGTTTCCCGTAATCGAGAATTGGCGGCCACTCCTCCTGCCAATACAAGCCGCTGAATGTTGTATTCTTGAGCAGCTTTGAAAAACTTATTTTTTAAAGCATCAACAATGGCTTCCTGGTAGGATGCGCAGATATCATCCATATTATCTTTGGCCCATTGGCGACCTTTATTCTTGACCAGATAATAAAGCGAGGTCTTGAGACCGCTAAAACTAAAGCCATATTCTCTGTTTTTGATTTCGGCTCTAGGGAAATAGTGAAATTTGCGATCACCTTTTTTAGCAATTTTGTCTATTATTGGGCCAGCCGGATAAGTAAGATGCAAAATCTTACCACCTTTATCAAAAGCTTCACCAGCAGCATCATCAACGCTTTGTCCAATCAATTTATAGGAGCCATGCTCTTCTACTTCGACGATCATGGTATGTCCGCCCGAGACCAAAAGACACAGAAAAGGATATTGAATATCATCATGATCCAAAAAATTCGCCATAATATGGCCTTCAATATGGTTGACACCGATAAGAGGTTTACCACTGGCTAGTGATAAGCCTTTGGCAAAACTGAGTCCGACTAGCAAAGCCCCCATCAATCCTGGTCCCCGAGTAACGGCAATTCCGTTGATAGCAGAAAAATCTACATCGGCTTTTTCCAAAGCCTGATCCATTACTTTGTTAATATTTTTCATATGCTCACGGGAAGCGAATTCAGGAACCACTCCGCCATATTCCTGGTGTAAAAGTTGTGAGGATACAACATTAGAAAGTACCTGATTATTTTTTACTACAGCGATAGAAGTTTCATCACAGGATGATTCAATACCTAAAATCACAACTTAATTCCTTTCCTCGATTAGACGAACATTTATAGAAGATGGTTCAATTTTTGTAATTTCCAGATAGTTGCCCGGACTTTTAACCTGAAGTTGATAGGATTTTTGACCATTATCAATCCGGCCTTTAAGATCAACATAAACATTGATATCTTCGCTCTCAACAGCTTTAATTTTATTGAAGCCACCTGAAATATAAACTGTAACTTTATTGGGGTGAACTTCAACCTGGCCTTGCTTGGGCGGATTGACAATATTTACAGGAATTCCGGAAATTGATTTTTCTCCTATCTGGTCAACGACCTGAGCAACCTGTACTTTTCCGGGATTCATAGTAATATTTTTTGTTTCAAATTTCTGAAGAGGAACAGTCATATTGATAGAGCTAACCACATCCTCCTTGACCTTTTTTATTGTGTTAATGTACTGAATTTCCCGTAGATAGGAGCTGGGCCCAGTTACAGTTACAGAATCAGGTTCAATATCTAGCTCATACTTGGTATAACCTGGCTCGAGAACTGTAACAATCTGTGACCGTACAGAAACTTTTTGGATCACCTTTTTATCTAATTCTACATAGAGGGACTCCGGTTCAATAACATTTATTAGGCGAACATCTGAGTTACGTGGTAAGAATACATATTCAGGATGGCGATCATAATAATCATTGAGATCGAAATTATAGAACCATTTGATTGTACTTAGATCTAGGATTAAACGAAATGAGCTGCGGGACTGAAACAATAAAAAGAAAAAATCGAGTCCATCACCATGAAATTGAGCCCTTATTTGTTCAGGTACACGATTTTTTAAGATTTTCCCTTCTTCGATATTAACAACCTCGAAAGGTACGTTCATCTTAGTCGTATATTCGTTTCGCAGCATAGTAAACGACCAAATTATGATCGTTATCAAGAGTACGATCAATTTAGTTTGAATATTCTTCACGAATAAATTGTGAAAAAATTCAGAGATAGCTTCTAAGTCCCATTTTTTCTTTTTCTCAGCCATATTAATCCGATAATGACAAAAGGGCTTGTATTAAAACCACAAGCCCCTTTGTATATAACTTCACTTTATTTTACTCATTTGTATTACTCGTCATCATCCTCAGTTTCATCTTCTTTTTCGGCAGTTTCTGAGTCATCTTTTTTGGAATCAGATTTCTGATCTTCTTCCCTTTCTTCTGATTTGTCAGATTCCTCTTTTTCTGCTTTTTTTGAGGACTTTTTTGACTTTTTAGCGGACTTCTTCTTTTCGGTCTTTTCAGCTTTGTCTTCTTTTTTATGTTCAGTCTCTTCTTTCTCTTCTTCCATTTCTTCTTCGTCTTTAGTTTTCTCTGCCTTTTCTGCTTCTTTTTTATCCGCTTTTTTGGACTTTTTTGACTTAGTTTCTTTTTTCTTCTTTTCAGCCTTTTCAGCTTTTTTCTCAGCAGCTTCTTCTTTTTCTTCCTCAGCCTTCTTTTCTTCAGCTTTTCTTTTTTCTTCAGCATCTTTTACACGGTCAATAACTTCATTAGGGATTTCAATTTTATCAGAAGTATCTTCCTTGTCACTCATGTATTTATCAACATCCTCTTCATCTTTGGAAATAGCCTGGCTGCGGGAGAGAACAAGTTTTTTCTCATCTTTGTTCATTTCCAGCACTTTTAGCTGCATTGTCTCACCAATATCGAGTTTTTCATCAGTATCATCACGAAGTTTTTTAGGAAATTGATTTTTAGGTACAATTCCATCCATGCCATAGTCAAGATTAAATACAACCAGATTTTTGGTTATTTTGGCTACTTCGCCTTCCACTACAGCTCCCTCTACATAAGTGTCTTCAATATCGGGCCAGGGATTTTCTTTGAGCTGCTTAATTCCTAGCGAAATTTTGCGTTCATCTTTAGAGAACTTGAGGACTTTCACTTTAATTTTCTCGCCAGTATTAATGACCTGTTTGGGATGTCGGACATTCATTGTCCAGGACATATCCGCAATATAGACAAATCCTTCGATACCTTCTTCCAGTTCTACAAAAGCTCCTTTTGGTATAATTTTCTTGACTGTACCTTTATGAACAGTACCTGGCTTATATTTGTCTTCAGCTTCTTCCCATGGATCGGGTTCCAGCTGTTTGTATCCAAGTGAGATTTTTCTCTCATCAGGATCAATACTGAGGACCTTGGCTTTAACCATGTCATTCAAAGTAAATACTTCAGTAGGATGTTTGATGTGTTTTGTCCATGAAATTTCAGAAATATGAATAAGACCTTCCACACCTTTTTCCAATTCTACAAACGCACCATAATTGGTGATATTAACGACTTTACCATCTACAATGGAATCAACTGGATATTTCTGTTCTACGCCTTCCCATGGATGGGGTTCCAGCTGTTTTAGACCCAGAGATACCTGCTTTTTCTCAGTATCATAATCTATGACTTTGACTTTGATATCCTGACCTAGATCTACAACCTCGCGGGGATGGTTGACCCGGCCCCAGGAAAGATCAGTGATATGAAGCAATCCATCAAGACCACCCAGATCAATAAATACACCAAAATCAGTAATATTTTTAACGCGTCCTTCAAGAACATCACCAACCTGGATTTCCTCCAGAAGTTCTTCCCGTTTTTCTTTGAGAGCTTCTTCCAGGATAACTTTTCTACTAAGGACAACATTTTTTCTCAATTCACTTAGATTAACAATCTTGAATTCGTAGGTTTTGCCAACATGGGCATCGAAATCACGAACAGGATTGACATCAACCTGAGATCCAGGCAGAAAACATTTCACGCCCATTACATCAACAACGAAACCACCTTTTATGCGACGCTGAATTGTGCCTTCAACTTTCTCATCATTGACTTCAATCTCTTTGATCCGTTCCCAAACTCGAATAAAGTCAGCCTTTTTCTTGGAAACATACATACGGCCGGTTTCTTCATCTTCAAGTATATCGATGACTACTTCGATTTCATCGCCTACTTTGGGCAGTTCATTTTCTCTGAATTCATCTCGAAAAAGAACACCTTCAGATTTATAGCCTACATCGATCAGTACTTCTGTATCACCAATACTGGTGACTTCGCCCATAACTCTATCATGAGTTTTAATATCCTTGATCGTACTTTCATATTCTTCTTTTTGTTTTTGATACTTATCTGCTTTTTTGTCAAATAAGAAATCTTTCTCAAATACCTTCACTTCCTCAGACAAAGGACCTGAAGTAACAGTTTCTGTGCTAAAATTATCCACAGAATCTACTACTTTTTTCTCATCTGATGATTGAATGTTGGTATCTTTTACTACTTCTGCCATTAAAACTTCCTTAAACTTTTTTTAAATTAAAATTACCACTCTATTGTTTCACCTTATTTACAATAATTTGAACTTGTTCATCAAAATCTAAATCCGTTGTATTAACAACAAAAGCCCCTTCAGGTTTCTTGAGAGGGGCATGCTCTCTTGATGAATCTATTTTATCTCGTTTTTTTAATTCTTCTACAATTTCTTTCTGATTCAATTTCTGACCATTTTTTTGATAATCTTTCATCCGTCTTCGCGCTCTAACTTCAACATCGGCAGTGATGAAAAATTTATATTCAGCATCAGGAAAAACATTGGTCCCAATATCACGGCCTTCCATGACTACATCGTGATCTTGAGCCATTTTTCGCTGTTGCTCGACCAGCACCTTTCTGACACCTTCGACTGCACTCACCGGACTGACCAGGTCGGCAACCTGAGTACTACGTATTTCCCGGCTTACATCTTCACCATCCAGAAAAGTATGATACTCTCCATCAATTTTTTTAAAGCGAATTCTGAGCTTTGAAGCCATTTGGGTGACCTGTTCTGAATCCTGTACGTCAATATTTTTGCGAATAGCAGCCAGTGTAACCGCTCGATACATAGCTCCTGTATCAACATACAGGAAGCCAAGTTCTTGAGCAACCTTCCTGGCTGTACTGCTTTTGCCGGCTCCTGCCGGTCCGTCAATTGATATTACATCACCCATAATCACGCCCCAATTTTATAAATTTTTCTAAATAATTGCAAATATTAAATCTATATTTGTTGTAATATTTCTAATTAAGACGAATTTAAGGGGTTAAATCGCTTAATTTGGAGAATAAATTGGGCTTTTAGGTAAAATTGTAGATTTATTGCCTACCGATTTTTGTTAATTACTTTAATTAACCATCTTTTTCAAAAGTTTTATTTCCCGATCAGAAAGATAACGCCACTCTCCTCTTTTTAAATTTTTATAAGTAATGGTGGCAAAGGAAACTCTATCAAGTTTGATGACTTTGTATCCCAGAGCAGAAAACATGCGTCGGATTTCCCTGTTTTTGCCTTCCCGCAGGATCATCGTAACAATGGAACGGCCTTTTTTATGTGTTGTTTTTATTACTCGGCCACGCGCTATTTCTCCATCGTCCAATTCTACACCGCTAGCAAAGTCATGCCCTATTGTACGCGGCACATTGCCATCAACTTTTACTACATATTTTTTTGGTATTTCATAGCTAGGGTGGGTCAACTTATGAAGTAATGCCCCATGATTAGTAAGTAGGAGTACGCCAGTTGTATCCTTATCCAAACGACCAACTGGCTTTACAAAGGGCTCCTCTTCAAAAAAATCAGCTACAATTTTTCGATCATGGGTATCTTCAAGAGTAGTGATCACATCAGCCGGTTTATTAAAAACAATATAAGTCTTTTCTTCCGGTTCAACAATTTCGCCATCTAGTTTGACCTTGTCTTCAGGGCCAACATAGGTAGAAAAATCGGTGACTGCCTCACCATTGACTGAGATCTGACCGGCTTTGATAAATTTTTCACATTTTCTTCGGGAAGCTATGCCGCACAGAGACAGGTACTTATTGATTCTGTGTTTGTTCTTCTTTGTCTTCAAGCATTTCCTCGATTTCTTTCATTTTAGGAAGATCACCAAGCGACGCCAGGCCAAAATATTCCAGAAAATAGTCTGTTGTCCTGTATAATAAAGGCTTACCAGGAGCATCAAGACGGCCTTTGACCTCAACAAGATTTTTACTGAGCAAAGTTTTCATAGACGTATTCACACCTCGAATGGAGTCGATTTCACTTTTTGTTGTGGGTTGAGTATAAGCAACAATAGAGAGTGTCTCCAGAGCAGCTTGAGACAATCCGGGCTTACTATTTTTCTGGAACAAGCGGTCAATATAGGGCTCATATGTCTGGCGGGTTACAACCTTATAACCATCGGCAATATTTTGAACTTCGATAGGCATTTCATGTTCAGCAAGATATTGGTTAATCTCTTCAACAATTTTCTCCAGATCCACATCTTCTTCCAGACTGAGTTCGACCTGATCTTGTTTCAACGGTTTTTCTGCTGACAAGAGTAAAGCCAAAACAACCTTATGCGCGTGGTGCAATTTGCTCCCCTCCATCCCTTTTCTCTAAATATATTTCTTCGAAAACATCATTTTGTTGTAATTTAATTGTATTGACCTTGACCATTTCTAGAATTGCCAAAAATGTCACTATCACTTCTAGTTTATTATCCAGGTCTTTTGACAATTCCCAAAAGCCAATTCGTTTTTTTTCTTCAAGGCGATTCATTATATAAATACGCTGCTCCTGGATACTGATATCTATTTTTTCAATCTCATAATACTGAGGTTCTGGCTTATTCTGCAATAATTTCTTAAATAAGCTGCTAAGTTCAAATAGAGTGACTTCAGAGAGAAACAGATCAGGATCATATTCCCGATCACTATTGTTTTCTACTTTTGCCGGATAGTGTCGTGCAGCAAATTTTTCCCGGTTCTCAAATTGTTTGCTGATTTCTCTGTATTTTCTGTATTCAAGAAGCATGTTAACAAGGTCGGTGCGGGGGTCTTCAACATCTTCCCCATCTTGATTATTTTTATCAGGGAGCAACATTTTGGATTTTATGCGCATCAATATTCCGGCCATTTCCAAAAACTCTCCAGCAAGATGTATATTCATTTGCTGAGCCATATGAATGTAGTCCAGGAATTCACTGGTCACATGAGCTATAGGAATATCATAAATATTGATCTCATCTCTTTTAATAAAAAAGAGCAGCAGATCAAGCGGACCTTCAAATACGTCTAGTTTTATATTATAGCTCATTGTTAACCGGACATCAGTATTAAGAAATATTAATTAAAATAGATATTTCTGGATATAGGGTAAATTAACTATTTTTTCAGCATCAAAAAATTATAACGACCATCTGCATAGGAATTTTTCTTTATCCTTATTCCAAAATCTATTTACTAAAAAATCAGATGAGCTGGTGTCTCATCAATTCTGGTTGAACCATTATCAACCAATTTTCATGGCGTTGTGGACCTTCTCCATGGTTTCGCGAGCAACTTCTCGCGCTCTTTTTTCACCATCCCGAATAATATCAAGGACTTCATCTTTATTTTCCGCATAATAATTGCGTTTTTCCCGAAAAGGATCCAGAAATTCATTGATTGCCGCAGCGCATCTTTTTTTGCATTCAACGCAACCAAGATCACCACTCCGGCAGTTTTTTGCGATTTCCTCTTCTTCATCAGGATTAAATTTCTGATGATAGGTAAAAACAAGGCAAACTTCCGGACGGCCCGGATCATGCAAACGAATTTTTTGAGGATCGGTGATAGCCTTCATCATTTTTTTCTGAATTTCTTCTTTCGGATCAGAGATCATAATGGTATTGCCAATCGATTTGCTCATTTTTTTGCGATCCAAACCGGGGAGGCGAGCAAAATTGGTTAATTTTGTTTTGGGTACTGGAAAAACTTTGCCATAGGTTTTGTTGAAACGCCGGGCAATTTCTCTGGTAATTTCAACATGAGGCGCCTGATCTTCTCCAACTGGCACGACCTCTCCTCTATAAAGCATAATATCAGCAGCCTGCAAAACGGGATAACCAAGATGGCCGTAGGTCACATTATCCATATTCAGATCTTTGAGTTGTTCTTTCAAAGTGGGATTTCTTTCCAGGCGTGCTTTTGTAATCAGCATAGAAAGAATCAAATGCAATTCTGTATGTTCTTTGATCTGGCTCTGGCGAAAAATCGGGCTTTTTTCAGGATCGATTCCCACAGCCAGCCAATCACTGATCATATCAAGCGTATTATCCAAAATATGATCAGAATTTGTATCTGTAGTCAAAACATGATAATCAGCTATTAGATGATAATTTTTATATTTATTACTATTTTGCAGCTCAACCCAATTTTCCAGGGCGCCTACAAAATTTCCTAGATGCATTTTTCCTGTTGGCCGCATTCCACTCAAAATTCTTTTTTTTCGGTTTTTCTTACTCATATAAAATACTTTCCTTTATTTTATTCAAAAAACAAGAAGGGTCTCCACTTTTCCCGGGCGTTTTCACCGGCAAATTTTCGCAATCTATGGATTCTGTTCGGTTTTTTGGGTTTTTTGCGCAAAGTCAAACCGGATTGACTGAGATCCAGATCTCCTTTTTTGTTATTACAGCGATGACAGGCTGTAACCAAATTCTCCCAGGTGTCTTTACCGCCTTTCACTTTGGGCACGATATGATCGATAGTTAATTGCCTGTGTTTGGCGCCACAATATTGGCAGGTGTGATTATCACGACGAAAGATATTCTTTTTATTTAATACAACCGAATCCTTGACCGGTGAGATGTACCGTTTGACGCGAATTACACTGGGAACCGGAAATTCATCAGTCACACTTCTCAGAACCCGGCTAAGATGTACAACCGCCTCAGCTTTCTCAAGAAAAATCAAGATAATAGCCCGGCGGACATTACATATATCCAACGGTTCATAGGCCTTGTTGAGGACCAAAACTTCCGATTTTAATATTTTTCCATTATTAGACATTGTTTTACATCTTATTTACAAGAATTCTATTGTAAAAATCATCCAGATTTTCATGCCTGGTGATCAGTTTTTCCTGCCCATCCAGAATACCGACCTCAGCAGTTCGCATGCGCATGTTGTAAGGCATGGACATTGCATTGGCATAGGCTCCTGCCTGTTTGAATATGAGGAGGTCTCCTTCATCCACAGGCGGTAATTTTCTATCTCTAGCAAAAATATCTGTGTTTTCACAGATCTGTCCGCATATATCGACCTTTTCACTTTTGGCCAGGTTTTCCTTGCCATCGATAACAATATCATGCTCAGCGCCATACAGAGCCGGGCGCAACAGAATATTGAATCCGGCATTGACACCTACATATTTTCTAAAACTTTCTTTGATCGAGGTGACTTTTGTAACTAAAAAACCAGAATCACCAATAATATATCGGCCAGGCTCAATAGCCAAATGAGGAGAGCCAAGATCATATTTATCGACTAATTCATCGAATTTCTCCAGACTTCGACGACCGGTTTCTTTAATATCCAGGCGCTTATTTTCTGCAAAATAGTTGATGCCAAAACCTCCCCCAATATCCATGAAATCAAATCTGATGTTAAGTTTGGACTTGATATAATGGGCTTTTTCAAGAAGCAACTCCACCACTTCAGGGAAATGATCTTCATCCAGAATTCCCGAGCCAAGAAAAGTGTGGATACCAAATTTTTCTATTCCAGCATTCTGCGCTTTTTTATAGGCTTTCAATACCTGTTCAACAGGTATTCCAAATTTGGCCTTCTCGCCTCCAGTAGTGATATGTTCATATTTTCCACTACCCTGGCCGGGATTAATGCGAAAACTAATGATTTCCGGCTTACCAATTTTCAAAAGTTTGTCCAGAGAACTACTATTGTCCAGATTAATTCTGACGCCCTGCTCATAAACTCGTGCCAGATCTTCATCGCTCTCAAAATTGCCTGTATAAAGAATCTTTTCAGGAGCGATACCTGCCTTTAGAGCGACCTCCACTTCTCCAGGACTGACAGCATCGATACCGATATTCTTTTTCCTGATCAGATCCAGCAGGACAGGATGGGAATTGGCCTTCATGGCATAAAAAATTTCGCAGCGTTTTTCATCAAAATGGAAAGCCTTTTTGATTTTCTCCAGTTTTTCTTTGACCCGGTTAAAATCATAAACATAAAAAGGCGTCCCATACTTTTCAGCCAGATCTGCTATTTTTATTCCCTGTATATTCATTCTTCTCTCAGTCAAACAATTCAGAACGGACTAATTTATCTTAATAATTAGCTTTGAACAAGAAAAAAATCAAAACTTTACCTATAGTTTTGCCCTTCAAAGGCATATTAAAGCCTGCCGTGCCATTTCAAGAACTATTTTTAGTGCTCATGATTCAACTATTTTACTCATCTATAAGAAAAATTGGGAAACATTTAGCACAATTATCCCAAAAAATCTTTCTGGATAATGGTCTAAAGCTTTCAAGTCCAATTGGATCAAAATCAAATATTGTCAAACAATTTTCCCCAGTCAATGAAAAATCCAGGAATGGCTACCTTACAATTTAATATAAATCCTGCCACCATTCTGGCTGGTCTTTTAGCCATTTGTCAAACCAGGCTACAATCGATTTTGTCCATTTTTCTCGTTTTTTATAATCCAGAACCCAATGGCCTTGATCTGCGCATCTCAGAAATTCCACATCTTTACCCAATATTTTCAGCGCAGTATAAAGTTGAATACTTTGTCCAGGTGGCACATTATGGTCATCAGTTCCATGAGTAAGCAGGAGTGGCGTAGTAATTTTTTCAGCGTCAAAATAGGCACTATTATTGATGAAAAAATCTGTATCCGCCCAGGGATATTTGGTAGCATTGGCTACAGCGCCGTATAAATATCCCCAGTAGCCTTCGCCCCAATATCCGGGAATCGAACTGATTCCTGCATGGGAAACTGCTGCGGAAAACATATCTGTTTTTGTGATCAATGCTTCAGTGGTAAATCCGCCATAAGAGGCACCAATGCATCCTAATCTATTTTTGTCCACGAAGGAATGAGCATCCAAAAATTTCTTCGTCCCGTTAATTATCTCATTGGGAACGATAGTGCTCCATTCATTGACATGTTTTGCAGAAAATTCCTGGCCAAAGCCTGTAGCACCACTGGGCTGCATAACATAGACGATGTAGCCATTCGCAGCCCAATAATTTTTGGGATAACGGCCGTCAAAATTTCTGGAAACCGGACTGGTTCCTCCATAATAATAGACAATGCAGGGATATTTTTTCTCTCGGTCAAATTCCGGTGGGTAATAAACCCGCCCCTCAATTTCCACACCATCTTCATTATTGAAAGTCCATCTTTTGACTCTGCTGAGTTCCACATTTTTATAATAATTTTTGACAGGATCAAGGAGCAGTTCATTTTTTCCACGCCAGCCAAATTTGAGTTTATTAATTTTTATTGGCGCATTGGCACTTGTTCCATAATAAATCCCATTGTTAGGGTTATTGGCAGCAAAATCAAAATTATTGATAGCTTCAATATCAGATTCAATACCAACATAAGTATTCTTTGAAACTTGATATTCGAATAGATTTACACGTGAGCGATCAAGAGCGAGAAAAATAATCTTATCCTCTTCGATCCATTCAGCCTTATTAATAGAAGGGGCAAAGTCCAAAGAAATAGGCTTGACTTTTGAATTCCGCAGATTATAAATATAAGCCTGAGCATCATATTCATTAGGAACAACATCCGCAGGCAATTTATTACCAGCACCACCAAACAAAGATGCGCCTCCTGTTATCAACAATTTGTCTCCCGTAGGTGCCCATTCTATTGAATTCAACCAGCGGCAGGTAAAGAGCGAATCAAGACTGAGATCCTTCAAATTCAGAATATAATATGTGTCCTTACTAAAGGGTCTTTGACTATAATCCTGTTGATGTCTGCTGAAAATCAAGCGACTGCCATCTGGACTAAGCGCATTTAATCGAGTGGACAATTTACCGGCTGTTAATCGCTGTTTTGCTCCTGTTTTAATATTGACACGATACAGATAATGATCAAATCGGTTGGAGGGCTGTCTATCTTCCAGGCCTTTGACTCTTCTGACTCCGATTTCTTCTTCAGGATGCTTGAACTTTACACTGTAGATTAAATTTTCTCCATTGCGAGTCCATTGATAGCTATCCAGGTCTTCAATATCCTTTAATATCCGATTAGTTTTCCCGGATTCAAGATCATATTTCCAGATTGTTGTCTTGCCATCCTTTTCGGTCGTGTAAGAAAATTGATGCCCTTCTGGAGCCCATTTAAAACTCTTAATATCCATTCCCCCACGGTAGGTTTGCATAATTGAGCCATCTGAATAGTTTCTTATTTCTATCCAATCTTCTGATTCGTCGGGAGAATGGACATGTCTTTTGTGAATAGCAAACAAATCTCCATCTGCTGACATGGAAACGCCATGAACCAGCGGAGTATAGAGCAGATGCTCTACATCCATATATTGGATTGGTTCAACGGAATTTTGAATCTTATCCTTATATTTTTTATCAATCATTAGTAGTGCTAACAGACTGGATTCCTGTTCAAAATTTGCAGGTCGGGCTACTTTTATAAATATCTTATGAGTGCCTTTTTCAAGTTTTACTTGAGCGCTTTTCTCAGACCCATTTTCACTGCTGTCTACAGTTGCTTTTGTAATTATGTTTTGATCATCGATCCAGACCTTGAAAGCGAGATTGGTTTTAATTTTAAGATCAGCTTTCAGCCAGCGTTTGGCTTGAATATAAGTAGAAAGGTAAGTAATCTCGACCCTATCAGAAGATTGGGAAGAGAGGTTTATTCCTTGATCTGATTCCGATTCTACTTTTGACCAGGTGGACTGTGTGCCGTCAACCCACTTAAAGGGGGCAGCGGATTTTGGTTGCATTTCTTTTATCTCAATGTGTTCAAATTCAAGGGCATTCTCTATTCCCCATTTTTGATCTCTCTGGTCAATTTCATTACTAAAGACCGGATGAGAGAGTGAAAGCGGTTCAGTTGTGAGCCAGCTTTTGAGATGGACCGATGTTTTAGCAAATAGCGATCCTACTAGAAACAATGTGATTAATATCACAAATTTTCTTTTACTCTTGAAAATATTTTCTAAAACCATACTTATTTCCTCCTTCTTACAGTTCTGGCTATATTAAAAAATATATTACCAAAAACCAAAACAATACAATAAAAAAATCCTTTGAGTTAATCCAAAAAAAATATTAAAATTGAGGGACATGAATAGTGTTTATTTATCAGTTTAGAATAATATGATTTACATAAGAGGAGGTAGACTGTTCAAATTTTTTAGATTGCTTGCGAACTTAAGACTAATTGGCAGAAAAATAAATATATAAATATCGTCCTGAAATAATTAACTTTAGATGCTCTTATTAGTCGCTATTTAATAAAATAAACGATCTATTTTAGAATCTTTTAGAATTGAACAAAATTATTTCTACCTTCTAAATAAATGCATTGATCATTCAGTTTTCTTATTTTACAAGACTTAAATAATTTAATTAACATGTTAAAGTCTTAATTACCAATAACTATTTAGTTCTTTTTCAATTTAAATAGTATTAAAAAATTAATTAGAGGATTTTTTATGAATAAAAATTGGATAGCGGGAAGTTTAGTAATTCTTTTATCTTTATTTGCTTTGCTTTCAGCTCAAATTTCAGAAAGTGATCTAACCCAATCAGGTAAAGAGGAACTAGCTAAGCGCGGCTTAACTTTAGAAGAGATTAAATCACGGGCTCGGCAGGCAGGCATTGATCTATCGAATCCTGAAGTTGCCCGCCAACAAGCCAAAGCTCGTGGTATTCCAGAATCTAAAATAAACGAATGGCTAAGATTATATAATGTTAATCAGACAGGTCAAACTCAAACTCCAAAAAAAATCACTCTATCTGAAACTGAAAAGAAAGCAGACAAAGATACAACTACACCGCCACCAAAACCAGCGCCAGAGAAAAAACAACCGGCTCCAACAAAAAAATCTCCAGCCTATTTTGGCTACAATCTGTTTAACAAAATACCGGCGGCTTTTAGCCCTTCAGAAATGGGTCCTGTTAATGAAGGCTACATAATCGGACCTGAAGATGTACTTAGATTAACACTCTGGGGAGCGACTGAATTTCAATATGAATTAAAGGTTGATAAAGAAGGCCGCATATTTGTGCCTAATGTTGGACAGTTTACAATTGCCAATATGAAATTAAAAACAGCCCGGGAGAGACTCAAAAAATGGCTTTCCAGAAAATATGGCGGTTTGACAAAATCTCCACCTACAATTTCTATGGACCTTACCTTAACCCGTTTAAGACCGATCAAAATTTTTGTCCTTGGTGAGGTTGATAATCCAGGCGGTTATACTGTTAGCAGTTATTCCACAGTATTCAATGCTCTATATAGTGTTGGCGGTCCAAGGACCAGTGGTAGTTTAAGAAATATCAAAGTTATTAGAAACGGATCAGTTATTGATACTGTCGATTTCTATGATTATTTGGTCAAAGGAAAAGGTCGCATTTCCGAAAAATTGCAGAATGACGATAAAATTTTTGTGCCTGTTAGAGGGAAAACTGTTAAGATTTCGGGAAAGGTCCATCGTCCAGCCATTTTTGAACTCAAACAGGGAGAAAGTTTAAACGATCTTCTTGAATTTTCTGGTGGCCTAACAGCAGAAGCCTATACAAAAAGAATTCAAATTAACAGAATCATACCCTTCGAATCCCGTAAAAGTCATGGTAAGTTAAGGAGAATCAGAGATTATAACTTTGAAGAGGTTCTTCAGGGTGAGAGATCAATTAGTCTGGAAAATGGAGACGAAGTAAAGGTTCTATCTATTAGTGATATCCTGGAAAATTATGTCACTATTAATGGGCCGGTCTATAGTCCAGGACGTTATGAACTTAATAAAACTGTTACGGATATACGTCAGCTAATCTATGAAGCAGATAGTCTCAAAGATGAAATTTATTGGGAGCGAGCAGAACTTTACCGGCTTCAAAAAGATAATACCAGAAAACTTATAAGAGTGAATCTTAGAAAAGTAATAAGTGGAGATCCCAAACATAATATCACTCTGAAACCACGTGATATAGTACGTGTTTTTTCTGTAAATGAAATTATTGATACTTATAATGTTTCAATTACAGGGCAGGTAAAAAATCCCGATACCTACAAACTACTTGATAGTATGCGAGTTAAGGATCTACTTTTTAAGGCAGGTGGTTTATGGGATGAAGAATATAGAGAACGGGTTTATATGAAAAGAGCTGATCTTATTCGCCGGCTACCCGATGGAATAAACGATACAACAATCACCTTTAACCTGAGAAAAGCAATTCAAGGAAATGACTTAGGTCGAGAATTGTTACAGCCCTATGATAAATTAGTTGTTTATCCAAAGCAAATTAACAAGATCACCAATAAGTTTATCCAAATTAAAGGGTTTGTCAAACAGCCTGACCGTTATAAATACTCCAGTAATATGACTCTTGAAGATGCTATAGTAAAAGCTAAGGGATTCAGAGAAGGCGCCTATCTTGAAGCAGTTGAAGTTTATCGACCGATCGATTATAAAGGGAGCTCAGATAAACCTGCTCACTATGAAAAAATAAATGTACCATTGCTAAAAGATGATCTTGAAAGTATTTCTTATTCTGTTGCTGATACCATGCAAGCTTTGCAAGAAGCAAGACAATTCCACCTTAAGCATCGCGATGTGATTCGAATTTACAAAGATCCTGATTTCGAAGCCGGAAAAACAGTTAGCATAACTGGCGAAGTATATTTTCCTGGTGAATATCTGCTGGTTAAAGATAATGAAAACCTTTATGACCTTGTTGAAAGAGCTGGCGGAATCAGAAGAAATGCCTATCTTGGCGGGGCTCAATTTTTAAGAAATAATCGCAGAGTATTAATTGATTTTGAAGAAATGCTTGAAAACAATACTGATGATGATAATATCACTCTGTTTCCTGGTGATAGTATTATTGTACCTAAAAAACCAAACACCGTTCAGGTCGCTGGAAATGTTGGTGTTGGTGGCTATGTAAAATACCAGAAAAATAAACGTCTATTCTATTACATAAATAATACTGGTGGAATAAAGGATAGTACTGAAAATATCTATCTAACCTATCCAACAGGTCGCACTGAAAAGATCAATAAATTTCTGGGTAAATATATGCAAAACCCAAAAGTTGAAGATGGTTCTAGAATATTGGTAACCAAAAAACCGAGGCCAAAAGACAAGGAGCCCTTCGACATTAACAAAGTTGTCACTCAGACTATGGCTCTTGTAACTAATGCTCTCACAATCTTAGTTCTTGCTAACCGATTATAATAGAGATATAAATGGAAAAAGAAATTAATCAATTTCAACAGCAACCAGGTTATCTGGAATATGAAGAGGAAGAGATCAACCTGCTAGACTATGCTGAGATAATTTTCTCCAACCTAAAATTCATCAGCATAGTTACAGTCGTTTTCCTTGTTTTAGGGGTGGTCTATGCCTTATTAAAGTCCCCTACTTATAGTTCTACTGCTCTTGTTGTCAGAGAAATTCCCTCTGAAAGCAAAATGTCTGGTGCCCCTCTTTCTGCCTTAAGAAGTTTTGGTATAAATTTAGGTGGTGGTAGTACTGGTTTAACTCCGGAAACAATGCCAGAAATTTTAAAAAGCAGGGAAGTTCGTCTGGCTGTAGCCAATGCCGAGTACTATTTCAAAGATGTTGATTCTACAATGACTTATCTTGATTATATTGAATATGATCAAGGATTCGACATAATTGGAGCGGTAAAAAAATATACAATTGGGTTACCGGGAACTATTTTATCATTGTTTAAAACGGATAGTCTGGTAATTGAGGGAGGCGGTCCTGAGGTTCGTATTTTAAGTGAAGCAGAAGTTGGAGCTCTGGAAAGTTTATCCGGTGTACTTAATGTTTCCGTAGATAGAGAATCAGGAGTCATGACTATTAAAGTGGAAACTGATGACCCAGTATTTTCTACTCGCATTTGTCAGGAATTCATCCAAAATCTGCGAGAGCAAGTCAGAGAAATTTATACAGAAAAAGCGCGGCAGAATTTAAAATTTATTGAAGAGCGGTTCCTGGAAGTTCAGAAAGAATTGAGAGTAGCTGAAAACAATCTTGCAAATTTTCTTGACAGTAATGAAAATCCCCAGGAAGCAAAGCTACAAACTCAGATTGATAGATTGCGTCGGAAAGTGACTTTTAAAACACAGTTGTATCAGGAATTACAAAACCAGAAAACTCAGGCTGAAATAAATTTACAAAAAAAGGAACCTGTAATTACAATTATAGAGGAGCCTTTGCCATCTTCCAAGAAAGCCGGGCCTAATAGAAAATTAATCGTAATAATGTTCTTTTTTCTTGGCGGTGGATTCTCAGTTGGTTATGTATTTGTTAGAGAATATTTTTCCAATCTAAACGAAGAAGAAGAGGCTTCAGAACAGCTTGATAATATTAAAAGTGAATGGAAAAACTTTTTAAATAGTATAATAGACCTATTTAAACGAAATAAAAATAAAAGCCAATAAAAGAAGTTTAATCTGACGGATCGTAAGGCTGAGCAACTATCATATTTTCGTATTTAAATCTTACCTTACCGGGCGGTAATTTTTTACTGGTCCATACATATTTTTTCTTTGTATAAACCACCGGAACAGCTCGGGCATTTTTGCCTTTGCTGAAATGGGCAGCAATTCCAGCCGCTCTTCTGAGAACAGGCTCTGGCAGGCTTTCCTTTTTCTCAGGATTTCGCACAATAACATGGGAACCGGTCATCTTTTGAGCATGCAGCCAGAAATCATTTTTATTGGCCACATGGAAAGTTAATTCATCATTTTTTTGAGCACTTTTTCCAACCAAAATTTCCCAGTTTCGAAAGGTGAAATATTTGTAGGGTTTACCGGCTTTTTCCTGCCTGCTCACGGTTGTCAAATATCTTTCTGGTATGGTTTTATGAATCGTTTTTAACTGATCGCGATCCTCAACCTCATCAAGCTGAGTCAAATATTTTTTCACTTTCTGTAATGTTTGCTTGTTGCCCCTGTACTCCTTTTGCAATTCTTGCTTCGAAGAATCGATAGTTTTTGATTTTTTGTATAATTCATCAGCATTTCCCGCTATTGTCAATTTAAGATCAAGATCAATCTTTAATTGTTCGGAAGGATTATGGACATTGGGAAGAGTCACAGAATTCATATGATCATCCATCTGATATTTATTGGCAAGCAGCGTATCAGCTTTTTTACGATAATCATGGGCTGTGGGAAAATTTTTCAGACTTTTTCCCTGTTTGCTGATTTTTCTTTCTAGCAAATTTTGATACTTTTCCAGTTTTGACCTTAGATTCTGTTTACGCTGATCAAAATTATACCAACCAAAATAATAGCGTACGTATTGTTCGGTAAATTTGATGATATTGTCAAATTGAACTGAAGGTGCCTTTTTATTTTTTAATTCACAAAAAGAAAACAGGGGTGGTTCAAGATCATAAATTCTATAATTCCGATTAGAAATTTCATTCAGAACTGATCGAGCGGCGGAATAAAAATGTTCCAGTTCTCTATTATCCAAATTTGATATAAATTGCTGACTATCGATATCAGCCCGGAAACAAATTTCATTAATCAACTCTTCCTGGTAGATAGAAAAAGGGAATTTGCTTTTTATCAAATTCGATATTCTCTTTTGAAGATTATTGCTGATAATATTCTGAAATTTTTCTTCTGGTAATTCTATTTTTTGCTGATCAGTGAACTGGGAATAGTCAGGGATAATTTTACGACCTTTATCTACAAAACGGCTCTCATATTGAAAATTTTCATCAAGTAAATAGACATTCCCATTCGGCCCAAATATCTGGAACAAAAGATATTGGCCTGATGATAATTCAAAAAGCATAAAGCGGTCATTGCTATGCCATTTGACTTTTTCCAGGCGCAAGCCTTCAATTCCACTAAAAACATCAACTTTTTGATTGGGTTTAGGACGATTTTGTTCGAGAGTGAAAAGCGGAAGCGGTGCTTTTGTGGAGAACCGAAAGCTACGATACCGGGAATTTTCCAAAAAAGGTATATCGAGTTCCTTCTTTTTGTAAGTAAAAGGCTTCTCAAACACAATTCCCTGCAAATTGGAATCAAAATATTCAGCCAAAAATCTGATATGGAACCAACTATTGAACATTTTTCAACCTTTTTATCTAAAGAAATACAAATCGGCAAATAAAAACAGCCGCCAGCAGACCAACAATATCGCCAATTAATCCGGCAATAACTGCATGTCGGGATTTGCTAATGCCTATGGAACCAAAATAAACGGCTAGCACATAAAAAGTGGTTTCTGTTGAGCCAAACATTGTTGAGGCAATTCTGCCAATCAGAGAATCAGCACCAAAATGATTGATAAGATCGGTAACAATTCCCAGAGTGCCACTTCCTGATAAAGGCCGCATCAAAGCAGCTGGTAAAACTTCAGCAGGCATGCCAATTAAATTGGTAACAGGTGAAAGTAGCGAGACCAGATAATCCATAGCACCAGAGGCTCGAAACATCCCAATAGCCACCAGCATAGCCACTAAATAGGGAATTATCTTGACTGCTGTTTCAAAGCCCTCTTTGGCACCTTCTGTAAAGACTTCATATACTTTGAGTTTTTTAATAACGCCAATAACCGGTACAGCCAATAATACCACAGGAATAGCATACATAGAGACTGCTTTCATAATTGTCAGAAAAAGAGGATCTCCTGAACTACTGGCTGTTGAGGCTACTGCCTGAGCTGTATCTGCTACAGTTGCAAGTGTATCAGTCATCGTCTTCCTCCTTTTCTGCAATTGCTAATTCAGGATCGCTTTTTTTAATGGCCGGAACTTTTTGTAACATTTTTGCGGCAAATACTGCTGTCACACAGGCACAGGTTGAGGCGAAAATGCTAGTGCTAATAATTTCAAAAGGATTAGCCGCTCCCAATTCTGTACGAATTCCAATAATAGTCATCGGAATAAAAGTAATGCTGGCAGTGTTTATAGCTAGAAAGGTAACCATCGCATTTGTCGCAGTATCATCCGATGGATTCAACTCCTGAAGTTCCTTCATTGCTTTGAGACCTAAAGGCGTTGCTGCATTACCTAGACCAAGCCAATTAGCTGAAACATTCATCAGCATTGAACCAATGGCTGAATGCCCTTCCGGAATATTGGGAAATAGTAAGCGGGAAACTGGCCGCATGGCTCGAGACAACATTTTAATCAAACCACTTTTTTTGGCTATATTCATGATTCCCAGCCAAAGAGCCATAATTCCTATCAAGCCAATTGCAATCTCCACAGCAGTACCGGCACTCTCCACAGCTGCATTGGTTACAGCCTTGAGATTGCCCGTAAAAGCCCCCACTATCACAGAGATCACCATCAGTCCAAACCAGATGTAATTAATCATTTTGACCTCATTTTTTTAATTAGTTGCTTTATCAATTTTTTGTAATATTACTTCATAAAAAGCAGAATCTATATTAGGGTCTGAATTGAAGTATTCTACTTGATCATCAGCCCAATTGCTATCAAATAATAAACCCAATTTGTTGAGACGGTTTTTTAAATGGCGCACAGTCCCCTGATTACCATCAATAATTTTTACATCATTATCAACAAGCTCTGCAATTATTTTTTTATAAAAAACAAAATGAGTGCATCCCAATACAATAGCTTCAATTTCATTAAAATTAAAGCTTGCCAGGTATTTTTCAACTATATTCTGCGCCATATTTTTGGTGATATTGCCACTTTCAATTAAAGTTACCATTTGAGGCGCAGCTACTTTTATCAACTTATCACCGAGTTTGAGTCCTTTTACAAGATTTTTTAGTTTATCTTCCTTCAATGTCATTCCAGTAGCCAGTAATAATATTTTGCCTTTTCTTTTTGTATAATTAGCCGCTGGTTTAACAGCTGGCTCCATACCGATTACAGGAATATCATATTTCTGGCGCAATTCTTTTACAGCCACACTGGTGGCAGTATTGCAGGCTAAGACGAGCGCTTTTATACCTTTATCAAGCAAAAAATTAGCGCCTTGAAAAGTCAAACTACGAACCTCTTGAGCAGATTTTGTACCGTAGGGCGCATTTAGAGAATCGCCAAAATAGATATATTTTTCATCAGGTAAAATGGTCAAAGCCTCTCTGAGAACACTTAAGCCACCAAATCCTGAATCAAAAAATCCTATTGCTAATTCTTTTTTGCTCACTATTCCCCATTTTTCATTCTTTAATAAATTTAATATTAAACAAGAATAAATCATAAAGCTGAATTGTAACCTGGCAAATTTAAATATATCTAAAACTATCGTTCTTTTAAATAAAGAAAGTAATAGCTTTAAATTGGCATTGAATATTAATTTTGTGTTAATTTTCTCGATATTTTTGTTTTTTACTTGACAAATTTAGAAAGTATAAATAAAATTGCCGGCTATCATTGAAAATGTGATGTTTGGCACAGATAATAAAACCCAATTATAATAAATTTAATTCGAAGTTTACAATCATTAAAAAAAGGTTTATATTAAACTAAATCATGAAGAAAATAAATAAAATAGCCATCTCAATAATAAGCATCCTGTTGTTTATCGGAGTCCTCATTTTTCCGATAAATATGAAGGAGACAAAACCTGAGCCACCCAAATTAGTTCAGGAAAATCAATTCTTTAGTCCCTTGAAAGAATATCTAGTCAGTGAGGGAATTTCTAGCGGATTTCTAGATACTCTCTTCAGTGACACTCGCATTGAATATTATCCTGGAATTCTATATGATAAACAGAGGCTGCCTCATTATCAGTCCGGTATAGAGGCCAGCCAACCTGAAACCCAATTTCACAAATACAATCTCCACCACTTCATTGATCAATATTCTGAATATTTTGACAAAGCCTGGGAAAAATATAAGGTTGACACTGAATCAATTAGTGCAGTGCTCTATGTAGAAACAAAATTTGGCCGCTGGTTAGGAAAACATTCTACACTCAATGTCTTGATCTCCATGGCCATGGCTGATCAGGAATTTGCCCTGGAAAATCTCAAACATTATGTAGAGCAGGAATACCATTACATGAATCACAAAAAACGGGAATACATAAAGGAATATTATTTAAATTATGCCCGCAGAAAAGCGAATCGGGCTAAAAAAGAATTAGCTATTCTTCTGGAGCTCGACCGGCAGAGTAGCATAAACATACGCAGCCTGACTGGATCTTATGCTGGCGCTTTTGGTTATCCACAATTTTTACCTTCTAGTTATAAGAAATATGCTGTCGATGGTGATAATAACGGCCGCATAGACCTTTTTACATTTCCTGATGCGATCATGAGCGTTGGTAATTTTCTATCAAATCACGGTTGGTCACCCCACTTATATGCACAGAAAAAAGCCCTGCGACGCTACAATAATAGCCAGCGCTATGTTGCCGATGTCTTGAATACTGCCCGTTATTTTGACCGGCAGCGCAATTAATCATCCATTTTTTCGGCCATTCCCTTTAATAAAGCAGATGCCAAAAGTAATCGAATTGCACCATAGCAGAGTGGTGCCGGCATTATTTTATAGATCATTTTTGTTAATGTTCTAAATGGTTTGCTCTTCACAATTTGTCCAATTAATCGCAAGAAAAATGGACCTTTTAAATATTTATAATAGTATAATTTTCCCATTTCTGGATATTTATTTATGAGATAGGGAACATTTTCTCGCCCATAAATTTCGTATAGATCAAGGGCTTTATCTAGAGTGCGGTAATGGTGATGATAGCCTTTAAGTTGAGGACAAAAATAAAGGCCCTCTGGAAAATTACGAGCCATTCGAAGAGCATATTCTGTATCCTCACCACCATATTCTTTAATATTGGTATCGAAAAGTCCGGTTTCTCGAACGGCCTCTGCCCTTACAGCAGTAATGTTGTAAAGGAAATGCTGATAAGGTACCGGCTGGCACTCTTTCAAATGGCGAGCGCCCCGGCGGGCTTCATAAAGATACTTCTGAAATTTATCATATTTTATACCTTCGGCCGGAAGCGTTTTACCAACAACCCCTTGAATTTCAGAATGCTTAAATATTTCCAGAGTTCTATCTAAAAAATCGATAGCAGGTGCTATATCAGAATCAAGAAAAATATAGATTTCACCCTGAGCTACCTGGATGGCAGAATTTCTAGCTGCAGCCAATCCTCGGTTATTTTTATGCTTAACTATCTGAATTATTTCCGAATACTCACTCTTTAAATCCTCTATTTTCTGAAGTGAATCATCATTTGAACAATCATCCACCAAAATTATCTCAAGTTTTTTATTTTCATAATTTTGTTGAAGAACGGATTCAACGACTGTGACAATATATTCGGAACTATTATAAACAGGTAGCAAAAATGATATTTTGGGATTTATTCTCATATCGAGCTCATTTATTGATTATTGTGATTCCTCCTGTCAATTTATAAAAAATTGAGCTTTGATTGGATAATTTTTCTGATTACTCAGGGTAATTTTCCAAAATGTAAAAAGAAAAATCGATTTTTATAAATTGCAAAAATTGTTTAACTTAAATTACTTATTCTCATTCAGCACTAAATTGAATGAGAATCAAATCTGAAGATCATTTACTAATTATTCAGGATTTTTAAAATTTCATGAAAGAAAACACATTACAGCAGAAGTTGGATAATTCTTCAGACAATGCCTTTATTTGCTACAATACTGAACATATTCTAACTGCTTTACTACTGAGCTACACTTTTCCCGGTGTTCACTACCTTTATATCTGCAATCGATTTTCAAGTTATAAAGATCTCACTTTCCGGATAAATGAGATCTTCCCTTCTATCAAGCGAGCTTTTGCTATTGACGATAATAGATTAAAAAAAGAATACAATTCGATTACCCCCTTAAAAAAAATAATACAGTTACTATTCTACAAAGAGCACTTAAACAAAATATTTGAGTCAGGGGATTTTGTTGAGCATCTTAAATTTAGTGATATTTTCCTTTTTCATGACGGTCAGTTTTTTTCCCAGTATATTGTTACCCATTTTGATAATCTTAATATGATCGAGGAAGGCATTGGCAATTATGCCAAAGTAAAGTTCAATTTTGCCAGTATTTTCAAAAAACTGCACGGAATTTATCCTCCTTATGGGCGCAATCCCCACATCAAGAATATTTTTGTTCGAGAGCCTGACCGGCTTCCCGCTGACATCAGAGAGAAGGGGCGTAAATTTGATAAAACCGACTATTGTCAAAATGTACCGGATGAATTAGCGGAATTATTGATAGATATTTTCATGGATGGAAATACTTTGACAGCAATTTCAAAGAATTCTGTTCTGTTAATTACCCAGCCTTTTTCGGAAGACTTTGTCATTAGTGAAAGTAAAAAAATGGCATTGTATGAAGAAATTGTAGATACCCTCGCAAAGGATTATGAAGTTTTTATAAAGCCCCACCCACGAGAAGAAACAGACTATTCTTTTCTCGCTTCAAAAGTAGGCCGGATTTTTGACAATACCTTTCCTCTTGAAATAATAAATTTTATGGATAAGGTCCATTTTGAAAAAGCCGTTACTTTGAGTTCTTCCGCAATTGATCGGCTAAAGCCTGGAATAGAAGCCATTCAACTAGGTGACATTTTAGAAGATGAACCCCATTATTTTGAGACGATTAGAAAAAATTTAAAACGCATCAGAGAATAACCTGATTCCAATTTAATAAAATACTTAAAATTGAATAAATATCAGAAAGGCTATGGGAGAATATTTTTCATTTCCCATAGCCTTTTTTTTAATTATTGCAAGTCCGAATCAGTCAATTCCATGGTAATTTTTGCGCCCCCCATAGATGGTGGTAATTGTTGAATTGACTTTACCAGAAGATGGGGCTCCGCAACAGTAATATAAAGGGTCTGTTTGTTCTGGTCATTATCTACTGCACTCAATTCCAGTTTATAGACTTGAAAATTACCTGCCGGTACTTCTATACTTTCCTGACCAACAGCTTTCATAAGATAGGGCTCAACCTTCTGCTTCATCAAATTGAGTGAGCCAAATTGAGCCTCGAAATCAGAACCAATATTCATAGCCATCGCAATAATATCAGGATTAGCAAGTACTTTTTGGTCAGGCTTAATGTTGATATCACTGGTTCGAGGCCCCATTTGCATTTTGCCAGTGATCTTTTTATCAGAATAATTGACTTCGATCTTCGTTTGTCCCTGATTTATTATCCGTTTTACAGGAGTACAATCCTTTTGACTAAAATAGGAAGTATCTGTAGAAGTTCCTCGTGCTGAACTTGTCTCATTGATCAAAGCCCAGGTTTTCTGGCCCTTTAAAGTGCTACTCTGAAGTTTTCTTGTTAATTCAATATTCATAGCCTGACCACGGCTTTCCACTTTTTGATCATAACTGGCTGAAAATGATTGCATTTTTTGTGCATCAATATCAGGAAAATCAGCCTGAGATTCACCTTTTATAAAAGATGTGTCCGGCATTTCCACAGAATCAATATTAACTTTGAGTTCATCCCACCTTTTTTGGATCTTTTCGCTGGTCTCTTCCTGATAGCGACCACCTAGATGATGGGAGAAAAACTTTTCCATAGCAGCAGCAACTACCAGTCGATTATCAAGTTGCCTAAATCCATGGCCTTCATTTGGTGCTACCAGATAAGCCACATCCAGACCTTTTTCTCGCGCAGCCACTACGATCTGATCAGACTCTTGTTTTTTAACGCGAGGATCATTGGCACCCTGAATAACAAGTAAAGGATCGTCAATATTATCAACAGAGAAAAGCGGTGACTGCTTTTTGAGGTGCTTTTTCCCTTCTTCTGTATTGGGATTTCCTACTCGTTTGTAGAACATTTTTTTGATCGGTTCCCAATAAGGAGGTAAGGAATTTAGCAGAGTTAACAAATTTGATGGGCCTACATAAGAGACACCGGCCGTGTACAATTCCGGCGTAAAAGTCAAACCGGCTAACGTTGCATAACCGCCATAGGATCCGCCAAATATAGCAACTTTATCAGGATCAGCATACCCTTTATCTATGAGATATTTTACACCATCTGAGATATCGTCTTGCATAGCGCCTGTTCCCCATTCCTTATTACCGGCATTGAGGAAATCCTTACCAAATCCTGAAGAGCCTCTGAAATTAGGCTGCATAACCGCATATCCCCGGTTGGCAAGAAACTGAGCGTAGGGATTGTAGCCCCAATTATCACGAGCCCAGGGGCCGCCGTGAATCAACATTATTACAGGCAAATTTTCATGCCTGACTCCCCTTGGTAATGTCAGGTAAGCAGGAATTTCTCTACCATCACGGGCTTCATATCGTAGGGCTTTCATATTTGCCAGGTGCTTACTTTTTAATTTTGGCCGGGACTTGTATAGCAACTGAGTGGCTTTTTTCTTTCGATCATACAAATACACAGAACCAGGATCTATATCTCGAGAAACTCCAACAAGAAAATATCTCATATCATCAGAGGAAGATTGTATTGATATTTCTCCATCAGGTAATTCCTTTTCAAAAAACTCCAGGTCCTTTTCAATTTCTTCATCTTTGGGATAAATCCGCTTCCGATCACCAACATAGATTGTAGCGACCAATTCATCAGTTCTGTCGTCGAAGAGAGCACCACCAAAATCGACCTCTTTTTCCGGATCAAATTCCACCAATTCAGTTTCGCCGGTCTTAGGATCCATCAAAGTCAAGCGGGTTAGATCAACATCTTCTCCTTTGTTGGTGACGAAATAGACCTTTTCACCATTTTTGTGAAATCGATAAGCATAGGCTGTTTCTTCGAATCCACATTCATAGATCTTTTCAAATTCACCCTGATTGTAGCGCAATATTTCTGTACCGCCGTCTTCAGTTTCCCTGGAAGCCAAACGAAGATTGCCTTTCAAATCAAAGGTGTATCCGGACAATGTTTGGGTATTTTTAAAGATCTGTTCTCTTTCACCACTTGAAATACTTACCTGATAAACATCATGATAAGAAGGGTCGCGGTCATTGAGTCCGACTAAAATCCTATCAGGCGTATTTTCCGGTACAGAATAGATATAGGCTCTGACCCCTTCCAAAGGTGTCAAATCCTTAGCAGGAGGGACGCCACTTTCTTCTTGAGCTTTCGCTTTTGGGTCAACGGCGTAAACATGGAAATTTTCATTGCCACCTTTATCCTGAACATACAAGATATAGCGGCTATCCTGGCTCCAGAAATATCCTGATACCG
>Ga0102934_1000183_pt1 | contig 37839 bp, 35 predicted proteins | sample SalPonR2_A_D1_MG_FD_78175 | JGI IMG/M metagenome (GOLD analysis project Ga0102934, IMG submission 78175) | Salt pond soil microbial communities from South San Francisco under conditions of wetland restoration - Salt Pond MetaG R2_A_D1_MG | ecosystem: Environmental > Aquatic > Marine > Intertidal... | reverse complement strand
GGAGCCTGTCTGGGGTTTATTTGGTATAATAGTCATCCAGCTGAAGTTTTTATGGGAGATATAGGTTCTTTAGGACTTGGAGGAGCGATTGCGGCATTGGCTGTATTAACTAGAACTGAATTATTTTTATTGATTATTGGAGGAGTTTATGTAATAGAGACTATCTCAGTCATTTTACAGGTGCTATATTTTAAAGCTACTAATGGCAAAAGAATTTTCAAAATGACACCAATTCATCATCATTTTGAATTAAAGGGCTGGGAAGAGCCCAAAGTAGTTTTCAGGTTTTTATTGATTGGAATTATTTTTTCTATAGTTGGACTGTATAGTTTTTATTTAATTTAGTATAATTCAAAGGAGATTTAAAGAAATGTTGAATTTAGAAAATAAAAAAATTGGAGTAGTTGGATTAAGTAAAAGAACCGGGGTTTCAGTTGCTAAATTTCTTCTTAAAAAAGATTTTGAAGTTATTATAACTGATGTTAAATCAGAAAATGAACTTCAGGAACAAATAAATGAATTAAAAAAATATAACCCAGAATATGAATTAAATGGACATGGTCAAAAAACACTTAAATGTGATCTTTTAGTAGTTAGTCCAGGAGTTCCATTGAATATTGAATTTTTTAATAAAGCAAGAAAAAAAGGCATAAAAATAATAAGTGAAATTGAACTTGCCTATCAATTTACAAATGCAAAGATCATTGCAATTACCGGAACCAATGGCAAAACAACTACTACATCTCTTTTAGGAGAAATTATGAAATCCAATGATCCAGAAAATGTATTGGTAGCAGGTAATATAGGTACTCCATTAATAGATGTAGCCCCAGGACTTTCAAAAGATAAATGGCTTGTTGTAGAAGTTAGTTCTTTTCAACTAGAGTCTATAGATGAATTTCGTCCTAATATTAGTTTATTTCTAAACTTCAGCCCAGATCATCTAGATAGACATAAAGATGAACATGAATATTTGAATGCCAAAAAAAGAATTTTTTCAAATCAAAAAAATGATGACCATGCAATATTAAATTTTGATGATCAGAATGTCATTAATGCCAGTTCAGAATATAATATTAATAAACATTACATAAGTAAAAAGAAAAATGTAAAAAATGGAGCCTATTTAGAAAATGGAATTGTTTATATTGTAGAAAATAATAATAACTACAATTTAATTTCAAAAGAAGAAGTTTCTCTTTATGGTGACCATAACTTATTGAATATTGCCTTTGCAGCTAAAACTGCAACATTGTTAGGAATTAAACCTAAAATTATTAGAAATACAATTAAAAAATATAAACCAGATAAGCATAGACTTGAGGTTGTTATAAAAAATGAAGATGGTAGTATAGTAATTGATGATTCTAAAGCAACAAATATTGATGCTGCTTTAAAAGCTATAAAGACATTTGATAATATAATTTTAATAGCAGGGGGGCAGGATAGAAATGCAGATTTTTCTAAATTAGCAGATTCTGTCCAAAAGAATGTAAAAGCACTTATTATTTTAGGAGAAACATCAGAAAAAATACATAAGGAAATGATTAAAAAAGGATATAATAGTGTTTTTCAAGTAAAAAACATGAAAGAAGCAGTAAAAAAAGGATTAGATTTATTTGAACAAGGAGATTGTCTTTTATTATCTCCCGCCTGTCCTAGTTGGGATATGTATCAAGATTATAAAGAAAGAGGTAATCTCTTTCAAAAAGAAGTAAAAAATCAAATAAAGTTTTAAGATAAGGTGGGATAGTTTGAAAGATAATAATAAATTAGAAAAAAACAAAAATAAACCTGATTTTATTATTTTATTAACCGTAATGAGTTTGCTTATGATTGGACTTATTATGGTTTTCAGTGCCAGTTCTATTAGGTCATTTAATATTTTTGGAAGTAGTTTTCATTTTTTCAAAAGACAATTAATGACTGCCGGATTGGGTTTAATAGCAATGATAATAACTATGAATATTGATTATCATTTATATAAAAAATTTTCAAAACTAATATTATTTCTTACATTTTTCTTGTTAATAATTGTATTAATTCCAGGTATAGGACAATTTAGAGGTGGTTCGAGAAGGTGGATTGATTTAGGTTTTTTTGGTTTTCAACCTTCAGGAGTAGCCAAATTAGGAATAGTAATATATTTTTCTCATTATCTTTCTAAAAAAAGGGATAAATTAAATGATTTTATCAATGGATTATTACCTGTTTTAATAATATTAGGATTAACTTTTTTATTAATATTATTAGAACCTGATTTAGGTACAGCAATTACTATAGCGTTGAGTGCTTTTACTTTAATTTTTGTAGCAGGAGCCAGAATATTACATATTACTATCCTTGGTTTTTCAGGAGTACTTGCAATATTATACTTTATTTATAGTTCTGATTATAGAAGAGAAAGATTCACAGCATTTTTAGATCCCTGGGAAGATCCTCTTGATAGCGGTTATCATATAATTCAATCATTATTGGCTCTTGGAACTGGGGGATTTTTCGGAGTAGGAATAGGTAATAGTAAACAAAAATTTCTATATTTACCTGAACCAGGTACTGATTTTATTTTTGCTGTTTTAGGTGAAGAGTTGGGTTTTATAGGAGTATTTATAGTTATTTCATTGTATTTATTATTTTTCTGGAGAGGAATTCGGATAGCACATCGAGCTCCAGATGTATTTGGTAGCTTATTGGCTATTGGAATTACAAGTATGATAATCATTCAGGTATTTATAAATATAGGAGTTGTATCAGCTACTATTCCTGTAACCGGAATAACTCTTCCGTTTATTAGTTATGGAGGTAGCTCACTTTTGATAATGTTATCTGGGGTGGGAATCTTATTAAATATATCATCTAATTTTAAGAATTAAGTGAGGTGTAGTATGAGGGCAATAATCACTGGAGGCGGTACTGGTGGACATATTTATCCTGCAATAGCAGTAGCATTAGAATTAAAAAAAAGGGGATGGGATATTATATATATTGGTTCAAAAAATGGGCTTGAAAAAGATATTGCCCAAGAATGGGATATAAAATTCAAAGGCATAAATGTTGCACCTCTTCCACGCAAATTTAATTTTGATCTTTTTAAATCAATATTTACTAATTTAAAAGGTCTTTATCAATCCTTTAAAATAATTAAAAATTATCAAACAGATATAGTTTTTGGAACTGGTGGTTTTGTTGCTGGATCTGTAGTTTTAGCAGGATTTTTGACAGGAAAATCTTCTATAATTCATGAACAAAATGCATATCCTGGAATTACTAATAAAATTTTAAGTAGATTTTGCGATAAAGTAGCTATAAATTTTAAAGAAGCTAAAAATCATTTTTCTGCTAAGATTGAAAATAAAATCATTCATACTGGAAATCCTGTAAGAGAAATAATTTTAAAAACAGAGAAAAAACAGGGAATTGATTATTTTAAATTTTCTTCATATGCAAAAACAATATTGATTTTTGGAGGAAGTCAGGGTGCAGAAAGCATCAATAAATCTTTATCAGGAATTTATAAATTTGTTAAAAATAATGATGCTTTGCAATTAATCCATATAACTGGCAAAAAAAATTATAAAAAGGTTCTTGGATATTTAGAAAAAAATAATATTAATATTAAGGAATGTTCCAGCATAAAAACTATTCCCTATTTAGAACATATGGAATATGCTTATAGTATTGCTGATATTGTTATTAGTAGAGCAGGTGCAACGGCTTTATCAGAAATAACAGCAAAGGGATTGGCTTCAATCTTAATCCCCTATCCTTATGCAACTGATAATCATCAGAAATATAATGCTCAATTTTTAACAAAAAATGATGCTGCAAGGATGATTGAAGAAAAAAACTTAAATGAAAAAGTCTTATTAGAAAATTTAAAGGTTATAATAAATAATGAAAGTTTATTAAAAGAAATGAGTGAAAATAGTTATAAATTAGGAAAAAGAGATGCTGTAACTCTAATTGCAAATAAAATAGAAAAAATAGGAATTTAGGGGGGATAATTTGGCTAAAAAACATATACATTTAATAGGTATTGGTGGTATATCAATGAGTGGAATTGCCAAATTATTATTATTGCGAGATTATAAAGTTAGTGGATCAGACATAAAAGATTCAAATACAATTAAAAATTTAAAAAAATTAGGTGCTAAAATTGAAGTAGGACATAATAGTAATAATATTAAAAAATGGGGAATACCAGATTTTGTTGTAAATTCCAGTGCAATAGATGACAATAATTCTGAATTGAAAATGGCTAATAAATTAGGAATAAAAATTCTTAAAAGAGCTGAAATGTTATCAAAATTGATGGAAGATAAAAAAACCATAGCGGTATCAGGAACTCATGGTAAAACTACTACCACCGGTTTGATAGCCACTATGATGCAAAATAGTGAAAAATATGATCCAACTACTATGATTGGAGGTAATTTACCAAGTATACAGGGAAATATTAAAAGTGGTACAGACAATTATTTTGTAACAGAAGCAGATGAAAGTGATGGTTCTTTATTATATTTTGATCCCTATATATCAGTTGTAACCAATATCGAATTAGAGCATCTGGATTTTTATACTAATAAGAAAAAGTTGCAAAATACTTTTAAAAATTTCATAAATAAAACAGCTGCAAGTGGTAAGTCAATTGTTTGTGCTGAAGATAAAATTATTCGTGAATTAATAGATTTGGATAATGATAAAATAATATCTTATGGATTTGAAAATGGAAAAATAAGAGCAAATAATATAAATTATTTACCTTTTGGGAGTTTATTTGATGTAGAATTTAATAATAAAAAAATAGGGGAGATTAATCTTCAAATTCCTGGTAAATATAATATTTTAAATTCATTGGCTGCAATTGCAGTAGGTCTATATTTAGGATTGAGTTTTACTGAAATAAAAAAGGGGATCGAAAAATTTTCAGGAGTTAAAAGAAGATTTGAAAAAAAGGCTCTTATTAAAGATGTATTAATCATAGATGATTATGCCCATCATCCAACTGAAATTAAAGAAACATTGAAAGCAGCAGTAAATACAGGGTTTAATAGAGTAATAGCTATTTTTCAACCACATCGTTATAGTAGAACTAAATATTTATTTAAAGAATTTTGCAATTCTTTTTCTGATGCTGATAGATTAATTATCACTGATGTTTATAGTGCTGATGAAAAAATAAAAGATGAGGAAGATAAATATTTAGCCAAAAATATGGCTGAAGAGTGTTCTAAAATATATGATTTTAAAGTTGAATATATTAAAAATTTGAGTAAAATACCTGATTATTTAAATTCTATTATAGAATCACGGGATATAGTAATTACAATTGGAGCTGGTGATATCTATAAAAGTGGTGAAAAGTTAATTAAGATCATGAAAACTAATACCTGATATAATTTGTCATCAAGGGGGGATTACTTGAATTATAGACTAATAGCTATTTTAACTATAATATTTATAGGTTTAGGAGTGTTTTTTTCATTAATATATTCTCCTTCATTAGAGATTAAAGATTTTAACGTGAAGGGGAACGAAGTTCTAAAAACAGATGAAATAATTAATAATATTAATAAATTCAAAAATAAAAATATCCTCTTAGTAAATATTGATGAATTAAGGAAATCTTTGTTAGCTAGAGAAAAATATATAAAAGATGTTATAATAAATAAAATTTATCCAAACAAATTAGAAATAATAATTACAGAAAGAAAACCTATTGCTAAAATTGTAAATGATAAAAAGACACTTGTTTTTGATAATGAAGGTTATATTTTAGAACAAGGAAAAAATGATATTAAAGCTGATGTACCTCTTTTAAAGGGAGTTGGCTATTCCTTTTCAAAAAATAGAATAGTATTTACTCCTTCTTTTGAAAAATTAGTTCAAGAGTTGGAAGACTTAAAATTTTCTTTAATAAAAGAATTAAATTTGATACAATATAAACAGTTGCAAAATAATAAATTTAAAGTTGAATTATTAATTATGAATAATAATATAAAAGTGAAATTAGGAGATTTAGAAAATCTAGAAAAAAAATTTAAAATTCTAGAAGCGACTATTCTTGATATAAAAAAAAATAATTTAAAAGTTGATTATATAAACTTACAATATCCTGATAAACCAGTTTATAAAACTGAAAATTAGGTAGGTAGAAAAAAGGAAATTATGCATTTATGTTGAATTAATAATATTAAGGTAACAAATTAATTTATTAGTTTTAGGAGAGGAGGTAATAGTCTTTTGAAGAATAAAAGGATAGTTACAGGGCTTGATATTGGAACAACAAAAATTTGTGCAATTATAGCTGAAGTTATAGATGAAGATAATATAGAAATTATTGGGATAGGCCTCTCTCCGTCAAAAGGTCTAAGAAAAGGCATTGTAGTGGACATTGATAAAACAAGTAGGGCTATTAAAAATGCAGTAGAAAAAGCTGAGAGAATGGCTGGCTTTGAAATTGATTCAGCTTTTGTAGGGATAGCTGGTTCTCATATTACATCAATTAATAGTCATGGTGTAGTTGCTGTAACAGGAGAAGAAAAAGAAATATCTAATAGTGATATTCAGAGAGTAATGGAAGCAGCAAAAATAATTCCTCTTTCTGCAGAAGAGGAAATTATTCATGTTTTACCAAGAGAATTTATTGTAGATGGATGTCCTGGTATTAAGGATCCGCTTGGTATGTCTGGAGTTAGATTAGAGGTCGAGACTCATATTGTAAAAGGTTCTGCAACTTCTATACAAAACCTTGTAAAAAGTGTTCTTAGAGCAGGTTTGGAAGTTGATGATATAGTATTAGAACCACTGGCTTCTAGTGAATCAGTTTTAGCAGAAGATGAAAAGGAATTGGGAGTTTCTCTTGTAGATATTGGTGGTGGAACCACTGATTTAATAGTTTTCCATGAAGGAAGTATAGCTTATACTTCTGTTTTACCTGTTGGAGGTAATCATGTAAGTAATGATATTGCTGTTGGTTTAAGGACTCCTATTTCAGAGGCAGAAAAATTAAAAATTAAATTTGGTTCAGCTAAAGCAGAAAATATCGGTGATGAAGAATCTATAGAAGTATTAGAAGCAAGTGGTAAAAACAAGAAGAATATAAAAAGACGATCACTTGCCAATGTAATTGAACCAAGAATGGAAGAATTATTTGATCTGATAGGTAATGAATTACATAAGGCTGGTCCTCGGGATATGACCCCGGCCGGTTTAGTTGTAACAGGTGGTGCTTCTCTTATTGAAGATGCTACAAATTTAGCTACAGATTTAATTGAACTTCCTGTTCGTTTAGGTGAACCATCTTATATAAGTGGGCTTTCTGATGTAATTGATAATCCTGTGTATATAAAAAAAGATAAAAAAGTACCTAAAGCCATTTTTTCAACAGCAGTTGGATTGGTTGAATATGGTAGTAAGTACGAACAGGATACCAAAAACAAGAAAAACAGTCAGAGTATAGTAAATGATTTCTTTAATAAATTAAAAAAATGGTTTGAGGATTTCTTCTAATGAGAGGGGGTAAATTTAATGTTTGATATAGGAACTGAAGTTGAGCAATTTGCAAATATAAAAGTTGTTGGTGTTGGTGGAGGTGGTAATAATGCTGTAAATAGAATGATAGATGAAGGGCTTGATGGAGTAGAATTTGTAGCTATTAATACTGATGCTCAGGCATTATTATCATCAAATGCAGGTATGACTATTAGAATTGGTGAAAAAATAACTAGAGGTTTAGGAGCTGGTGCTGATCCTCAGATTGGCAAAGAAGCAGCAGAAGAAAATCGAGAGGAAATAGCACAATCTTTAGAAGGATCTGATATGGTATTTATAACTGCTGGTATGGGGGGCGGAACTGGAACAGGAGCTGCTCCAATTATTGCTGAAACAGCTAAAAATCAAGGAGCTTTAACAGTAGGAGTAGTTACTAAACCTTTTACTGTAGAAGGTACAAAAAGAATGAAAAAAGCTGAGCAGGGTATTGAAGAATTAAAATCAAAGGTTGATACCTTGATTATAATTCCTAATGATAGATTATTAGAAGTTGCAGAAAAACAAACTAGTTTGATGGAAGCATTTAAAATTGCAGATAATGTATTACGTCAGGGAGTACAGGGTATTTCTGATCTAATTACTATAACCGGAATTATAAATTTAGATTTTGCTGATGTAAAAACAATTATGAAAGATGCAGGATCAGCTTTAATGGGAATTGGAAAAGCGAATGGTGAAAATAGAGCTGCTGATGCAGCTAAAATGGCTATAGCCTCTCCATTATTGGAAGCATCTGTTAATGGTGCTCAGGGTGTACTTTTAAATATTACTGGTGGTTCTGATTTAGGAATTCATGAAGCTAATGAAGCAGCAAGGGTTATTCAAGAAGTTGCAGATACTGATGCAAATATAATTTTAGGTTCAGTAATTGATGAAGAACTTGAAGATGAGGTAAAAGTAACTGTAATTGCTACTGGTTTTGATGCAGAGAAAAAGAAAACTTCTCCTTCTAATGAATTTGGAGAAGATATTGAAGAGGACATTGAAGAAGATTTTGATGTTGAAAATTTCTCTGGTGAAGATCTAGATATTCCTGCTTTTTTAAGAAAGCAAAATAATTAATTGTATTTTTAAATATTGAATTTAATTTCTCGATGTCATTAAAGACATCGAGTTTCTCTTTTTAATTAATATACTATATAAGTTTTATATAGTTGTCATGTGTGATATACTTAATTAGAATAAATAATTTGAATTTAGGTGAGGTTTATTATGTTTAAATGGAAAAAGAAAAATAACTTTAGGTATTTGGAAATAGAAAATTTTAAGGAAAGAGGATGTAAAGCTTATTTTACTTCCAGAAATGGTGGGGTTAGCAAAGGTTCTTATAAAAGCCTTAATTTAGGTTTACATACAAATGACAGAAAAGAAGCAGTTATAAAAAACAGAAAAATTACTGCTAATAAATTAAATTTAAATTTTTCATCTGTTACTTCAGCTGAACAGGTTCATGGTGATAGAGTATATATAGTAGAAAAAAAAGATAAAGGTAAAGGAAGTAGTAATTATAGTAGTTCAATAAAAAAAACAGATGCTTTAATTACAACTGCTAATAATATTACTTTGTTTTCTTATTATGCAGATTGTGTTCCCCTTTATTTTTATGACAAAGAAAATAGAATAATAGGATTAGCACATTCTGGTTGGAAAGGTACTCTTAAAAAGATTGGTTTAAAGGTATTAGAAAAAATGAAAGTTGAATTTAATAGTAAAATGAGTGATTGTATGGTTGCAATTGGACCTGCAATTTCTAAAGATTTTTATGAAGTTGATAATAAACTTGCTACTAAATTTAAAAATAATTTTTCTAATATAAATAATTATTTAGTTTATAAAGGGAAAAACAGTTATTTGCTTGATTTACCCGGGATTATTAAAATGATGTTTCTTAAAAAAGGAATAAAAAAAGAAAATATAATTGAAAGTAAGATGTGTACTTATTCTAATGAAGAAAATTTTTACTCATATCGCCGGGATAAAGGAATAACTGGAAGAATGGCCAGTATTATTACATTATAGTTATGCAGGATTTTTCAACTTTATATTGAATTAATATTAAAGGTGATAATATGGAAAACAATAAGATACATTATTTAAATGATAAATATAAAAAAAAAATAAATCTGTAAAGTCAATATATATTTTTATAGTTTTAGCAATAATTGTTTTAGCTTTATATTTTTTTATTAATACAAATTCTAATACTATGATTGTAGAATACGGACAGTTATCAGAGAGTTTTAATACTGAATCTGTAATTATTAGAAAAGAAAAAATATATAAAGCACCCAAGTCAGGAAAAGCAACCTTTTTTTCTGATTCTAATCAAAGAATTGCTGGTAATCAAGTAGTTGCTAAAATAAATTCTAAAGATAGAAATGTAACAATTTATAGTAGAGAAGCCGGTATTTTGTCTTTTAGTTATGATCAATTAGAAGCGGAATTGTCTCCTGAAAATATGAATAATATTTCTATAAAAAAATTTAATAATATAAATAATAATTACCATAATATAAAAGAGGACGATTATATTAATAAGGGTGAACCTTTTTTTCGTATTGTAAATAATAGTGATTTATATGCCTTGATAAAGATTGATAAAAATAAAGCTGAAAAATATTGGATTGAAGAAACTGTTTTTATAAGAGATAAGGAACTAGAAAAAGATAATTTAAATCAGGCAAAAATAAAAAATATAGTTAATTATGGTGAAAAATCTATAATAATTTTAGAATTAAAAAGATTTATAGATAAATGGTTAAATAAAAGAAAAATTAATATTGAATTAGTTAAAAATATTTATGAAGGGCTGGTTATTCCTGATACGGCTATTTTACCTACCAGTGATGGCTATAAAGTGGTCTTAGTTGATTCAAGTAATAATTATAATTTAAAAGATATAGAAATAAAATTTAATGGGGATAAATATTTAGTTATTACAGGTTTAGAATTAGGAGATGAAATTTTAATAAATCCTACAAATAGCAATTATAATTTTGATACACAGGGGGAATAACAATGAATAAAAACAAACTAAAAAAAAGATTAAAAAAAGTTAAAAGTAATATAAAAAAATCCTGTAAAAAAGTTGGGAGAAATCCTTCTGAAATTACTATTGTTGCAGTAAGTAAAAATCATTTTAGTAAAAAAATAAAATTTTTTCAAAAAAATAATATTGATATTTTTGGTGAGAATAGAGTTCAAGAATTAAGGAGAAAAAATAATAAATTAAATAGTGAAGTTAAATGGCATTTTATTGGTCATTTACAAAGAAATAAAGTTAAATATATTACTAGAATGGATAACTGTCTAATGATTGAATCACTTGATAGTGATAGATTGGCAAAAGAAATAAATAAAAGGGCCAAAAAAAACAATAGGGTAATGCCAGTTTTAGTTGAAGTTAATACTTCAGGTGATGAAAATAAATACGGATTTCAAGTAGAAGAAACTATTGATTTTTTAGAAAAAGCTGAAAATAAATATGATAATCTAGATATTCGAGGATTAATGACTATTGTTCCTTATCTAGACAATCCTGAAGATACAAGACCATATTTTAAAAAATTAGCAAATTTGAAAAATAAGGCTAATAAAAAGGGTTTAAATTTAACAGAATTATCTATGGGAATGACTAATGATTATCAAGTTGCAATTGAAGAAGGAGCAACAATTGTTAGAATAGGGACAGCTTTATTTGGAGAAAGAAAATATTAGCAAATGGGGGCTTGATTGTTATGTCAAATAAATTAATAGAGTGGAATAAAATTCTTGAATTTTTTGGATTGGAAAAAGAAGATGAAAAACCTCCAGAGAAAAATTCTATATCAAAGAATTCAGATAAAGTTGTAAGTATAAATAGAAAAAAAGAATATAAGGTGTTATTTTATAATCCTAATAAATTTGAGGAATCAAAAAATATTGTTAAGAGTTTAAAAAACAGCAATGTAGTAATTGTAAATCTTGAGAATAATAAAAAGGAACTTTCCCAAAAAATATTAAATTTTGTAAGTGGAGCTGTTTATGGTTTAAATGCAAACACCCATAAAATAGGAAAAAATGTATTTTTATTTGCTCCTAAAAATATAGAGATTAATGGAAAAGAATTAGAAGATAATATGAAGAATAAGTTTTTATCAAAATAAAAAATAAATATTTTAAAAATAATTAGGAGGTAAAATAGAAATGTACATGTTAGCAAATACAATTGGAGTTCTTTTTAATATTTTGGATTGGTTAATTATAGGTAGAGTTATTATATCCTGGGTGCAACCAAATCCTAGTAATCAAATGTTAAGACAGTTAATTAAATTTACCTATCAGGTAACAGAACCAATTTTAGCACCAATTAGAAGAATATTACCAACTTCTAATATAGGAATTGACTTTTCACCTATTGTAGCAATATTTGCCTTAAGTATTATCCGTAGTTTTTTGATTAGAATAATTGTTTAATTATTTAAATTAATAAAGGAGTGCAAGTAATGTTAGATAAAGAAAAACTATTATCTCATTTAGAAAGAGATGATGAAAAAATATTAGCTAATAAGATTTTAGATAAAGCTGAAATTGTAATTGAAAGAAAAAATGAAAAATCAACAGATTTTTTAAATCCCCATCAAAGAAAAATTGCAAGAAAACTGATAAAACAGATTTCAGATGTTAATTTTATCGAAGATGGCGGTTATAAAAGGGCAGAAAGAAAGAAAATAACGATTTTTCCTGATTACCTTTTTGCAGATAATGTAGAAGCTCCCATTTCTATTTTGAAAATAGAAGGTAATTTTAATTTTTGTCATGTAGACCACCGTGATTATTTAGGTGCATTAATGGGACTGGGAATAAAAAGAAAAGTTTTGGGAGATTTATTAATAATGGATGATTTTGCTCAGATAATAGTTGATTCTGATTTAAAAGATTTTATTAAAATGAAGTTAACTAATGTAAATGAAGTTCCGGTAGAAGTGAAAGAAATTTCTCGTGATGAAATCATTGTTCCTACTCAACATACAAAAGAAATCAAGGCTACTGTTGCCTCTATGAGATTGGATTCAGTTGCCAGTGCAGGTTTTGGTGATTCGAGAAATAAAATATCTCAGGATATTAAAAATAAAAGGGTAAAACTTAATTGGAGAATGGAAGATGATCCAGCTCAGGATGTGGAAGTAAATGATATAATCTCCATAAGAGGACGCGGCAGAGTTGAAGTAGTTAAAAGAAGAGGTTTATCTAATCGAGGACGTATTAAATTAATTTTGAACCGTTATACTTAATGAAAGGTGGTTTTATATGAATTTATCTCCGCTTGATATTTATAATAAAGAATTTAAAAGTTCTGCTTTAGGTTATAATAAAAAAGAAGTGGAAGAATTTTTAGAAGATGTAGGTATGTCATATGAAAAGGCATTAAAAAAGGTTAATGCACTCCAGGAAGAAAATGAAAAATTAGAAAAGGAACTTAAAAGATATGAAAAACTTGATCAGAAATTACAAAATACTCTTCAGGCTATTCAGGATACAGTAACAGAGGAAAAAGAAAGAGCCAGAAAAGAAGCTGAATTAATAATAAGTAAGGCTGAAGATCAGGCAGAAAAAATAAAGAAAAATGCTAGAGATAATATTAATGATGAGTATAAAAAATTGGAAAAATTAAAAGAAAAAAAGAAATTATTTGAAATTAGATTTAGAACATTATTAGAAAATCATATGGAATTATTAAATGAAGAAAAAACCGAAACTGACATTAATAAAGAACAATTTGATCAAATAAAAAACAAAGATTTTGCTGAGGATGAGGACCATATTGAAAGTGAAGATATACAGGAAAATATTAAAGTAAATAATAGTAGCAATTCATAACTTGACTAAAAAAATAATTTAGGATATAATTAAAAAAACAAAATTATAAATAAATATTAATAACAAAGAATGAGAAAGTAATATATAAATATGCTTACAGAGAACCGGAAAGATTGAGAACCGGTAGCTGTTTATATATGAAGATCACTCAGGAGTTGGTGGAATGAACAATAAGTAGTTTTACCCGTAAATCTGCGTTAAAGACTAGAGAGTGAGTAACAGTTTATACTAACTGTTATTAATCAGGGTGGTAACGCGGTCTTATTCGTCCCTTTATGGGGAGAAAGACCGTTTTTTTTATTTAAAACTATTTATTAAATATAAAAGGAGGAATTTTTTAAAATGGGTTATAAAGAAAGTATTAATTTACCTGATTCAGATTTTCCTATGAGAGCTAATTTGAGTGAAAGGGAAAATGATTTTCAGAAATTTTGGGAAGAAAATAATATTTATGAAAAGGCAATAGAACAGCGGGAAGGGAATGAGAATTTCATTTTACATGATGGCCCTCCCTATGCTAATGGTGATATTCATATTGGACATGCTTTAAATAAAATTTTAAAAGATATAGTTACTCGTTATAAAACTATGAAAGGTTATTATTCTCCTTATGTTCCAGGTTGGGATACTCATGGTTTACCTATAGAACATAAAGTTACTAAAGAAATGGGAGATGAAGCTAAAGATTTATCTGTTAAAGAACTAAGAAAAAAATGTGAGGACTATGCTTTAAAATATGTCGATAGGCAAAAAGATCAATTTAAGAGATTAGGAGTATGGGGTGAATGGGAAAATCCATATATTACTCTCAATAAAGATTATGAAGTGAAACAAATAGAAGTATTTGGTGAAATGGCCAAAAAGGGTTTATTTTACAAAGGACAAAAACCAGTTCACTGGTGCCCAAGTTGCCAAACAGCTCTTGCAGAAGCAGAGGTTGAATATAAGGATGTTAGATCTCCTTCAATTTATGTTAAATTTCCAGTTAAAGAGAAAATGACATTAGGTGGGGTGGATCTAAATCCTGAAAATAGTTATATACTAATCTGGACTACTACTCCCTGGACTATTCCAGCTAACCTTGCTATAACAGTTAATCCTGATTTGAATTATCGAGTAGTTGAGGTTAAAGGAGAAAAGATGGTATTAGCTGAAGAATTAATTGAAGAGGTTATGAGTGAAGTTGGAATAGAAGATTATAAAAAATTAGGTGAAACTTTTAAAGGGGCTGAACTGGATAATAAAAAAGCTTCACATCCAATAGCTGATAGAGATTCTCTCATTATTTTAGGTGAACATGCCACACTTGATCAGGGTACTGGTTGTGTGCATACTGCTCCTGGACATGGCCATGATGACTTTGTTGTAGGCCGTGAAAATGATCTGGATGTATATGCACCTATGGATAATAAAGGTTATTTTACAGAGGAAGAAGAAACAGGTCATTTTGAAGGTATGTATTATGATGATGCAAATATAAAAGTTACTGATCTCTTAAAAGAAAAAAATCTTCTTTTAAATTTAGATTTTATAGATCACCGTTATCCACACTGTTGGAGATGTAAAGGTGGATTGATTTTTAGAGCTACTGATCAATGGTTTGCCTCTATAGATGCTATTAAAGAAAATGTATTAGATGAAATTCATAATGTAGATTGGTATCCTGATTGGGGAGAAAAAAGAATGGCCAATATGGTAGCTGATAGAACAGATTGGTGTATCTCCCGTCAAAAGAAATGGGGAGTACCTATCCCAATCTTTTATTGTGATGATTGTGGAGAGTCAATTATTAATGATGAAACTCTTAGTTCGGTAAAAGATTTATTTGCAAAAGAGGGTTCAGGTGCCTGGTATGAGAAAAAAGCCTCTGAAATTCTTCCTGAAGGATATAGCTGTCCGCATTGTGGAGGAAATCATTTCTCAAAAGAGGAAGATATAATGGATGTTTGGTTTGATTCTGGTTCAAGTCATAAAGCTGTTTTAGAAACTAGAGATAATTTAGACTGGCCTGCACAATTATATCTTGAAGGAACAGATCAGTATCGTGGCTGGTTTAATTCTTCACTATTGACTGGAGTTGCTACTGAAGGAAAGGCACCTTATGAATCAGTTGTAACTAATGGTTTTATTGTTGATAAAAAAGGAAATAAAATGTCAAAATCAGTTGGTAATGTTGTTTCTCCTCATGAAGTAATCGATCAATATGGTGCAGATATTTTAAGATTATGGGTTGCTTCTTCTGATTTTAAAAATGATGTAAGTGTTTCTGATAAAATTATAAAACAAAATTCTGAAGTATATAGAAGAATTAGAAATACATTTAGATTTATTCTTGGAAATATTGGAGATTTTTCTAAAGATGAAGATTATGTTCCTTTTGCAGAGAGACATGAATTAGATCGCTGGATTATGGTTAGATTAAAAGAGTTAACTGAAAATGCAACAAAAGCTTATAAAGAATATGAATATCATAGAGTGTACCATGATATCCATAATTTCTGTACAGTCGAAATGAGTTCTCTATATGCAGATGTTATAAAAGATCGTTTATATACTGATGGTACTGATTCATTGAGTAGAAGAGCTGCTCAAAGTACTTTATATGATATGATTGTTACCTTAGTAAAATTAGTATCTCCAGTATTGGTTCATACTGCAGAAGAAGTTTGGGGATATCTAGAAGAAGAAAAAGAAGAAAATGAAAGTATATTTTTAACTGATTGGCCTGAGTTTAGTGAAGAAATTAGCGATGATCTCTTGTTAGAACGCTGGGATCAATTACTTTCTATTAGAAAAGATGTTTCTAAAGCACTTGAATTAGCCAGAGAAAATAAAGATATTGGTAATTCACTTGAGGCCAAAGTAATATTAAAAGCAAGAGATGAAGAACAATATAAATTTTTAAAAGATAATTTTGAACAACTTGCAGATCTTTTTATAGTTTCTCAGGTTGAATTAGTTGATGTAATTGATGATGATTGTCATATTGGAAGTGAAACAGAAATTAGAGTACTGGTAAAAGAAGCCGAAGGTGAAAAATGCGAAAGATGCTGGAAGTACAGTACTACTGTTGGTGATGATCATAAATATGAAGATGTTTGTGAAAGATGTGCTACTGTTTTACATGAACAGGAATAGAATAATTTAATTCTATAAATAAATTATAAAAGTTGGGTTACCTTTTTTAGGGTAACCCTTTTTCTTTTTTGCATTATTTTGTTATAATATATACTAGATAAAAAAGAAAGGAAGTTGATATTATTAAAGCAGTAATTTTTGATATGGATGGAGTAATTATTGATAGTGAACCTTTACATTATGAAGTAAATAAAGAAATTTTTTCAGAATTTGATATTGAAGTTAGTGAAAAAGAATATAATAGCTATATTGGCACAGCAAACAAAGAAATGTGGGATATGATTGTTGAAAAACATAATTTAGATAAAAATGCAGGAGAATTAACTAATTTACAGCAGGAAAAAAATTTAGAACATATAAAGAATGATGAAGTGGAATTAATGGCCAATGTGAAAAGTCTATTGAATGAACTAAAATATAGTGAATTAAAATTAGCACTTGGTTCTTCATCACCGAAAAAATTAATTAATGAAGTAATAAGTAATTTTAATTTAGAAAATCATTTTAAAATTGTCAGAAGTGGAGAAAATGTTGAAAATGGTAAACCTGCTCCTGATTTATTTTTAAAAATATCAAAAGAATTGAAGATTAAACCAGAAAATATTTTAGTTATTGAAGATTCTCATAATGGGGTTAAAGCTGCTAAAAAAGCTGGAATGAACTGTATTGGTTTTTCTAATGATAATTCAGGGAATCAGGATCTTTCTATAGCAGATTTAATCATAGAAGATTTTTCAAAATTAACATTAGAACAGATAAAAAATTTCAAATAAAACCTTACAGTTTTAAGGAGGAGTAGTATGGATAAAAAAACAGAAAATGAAATATTAAAAAAGCTAGATAAACTTAACGAAAAAATACAGGGAATTACTCTTGCTGAATATACAGAAATGCTTAAGTCTCCAGGTAGAATGATTTGGGTAAATTTTTTAGCTGGTTTGGCTCGTGGTTTGGGAATAGCAGTAGGTGCGACGGTTTTAGGAGCCTTATTTTTAATAATTTTATTTAAAATAGGACAATTGAACCTTCCAATTATTGGTAGGTTTATAGCACAAATTATCAAAGTAGTTGAAACTTATCTTTAATAATATAATTTGGGGTAAAATAATTTAATTTGTTATTATAAGAGAGGAGATTGAAGATTGTTGTATTTATTAATCTCAATAATAGTTTTTATGGATCAAATAATAAAATATTATATTATAAACAATTTTAGCCATGGTCAAAGTCTTGCAATAATAAAAAATATTTTTCATCTTACTTATGTAAAAAATACTGGAGCAGCTTTTGGTATTTTAAAAAATGCGAATAATTTTTTTATTATAGTTAGTATAATTATTATTTTGTTTTTATTGTTTTATCGTTATTATTATTTTAAAAGTAATATATATATTAATATTTCTATTGGATTAATTATTGGAGGAGCTGTTGGCAATTTAATAGACAGGATATTACTTAATCATGTAGTAGATTATTTGGATTTCAGAATTTGGCCTGTTTTTAATCTTGCTGATTCTGCTATTGTAGTTGGAGCAGGGTTTTTAATTATTTATATAATAGTAACAGATTATGAATTATAATAATAGTAAGGAGATATAATTATGGTAGATGAAAAGTATAAAATAGGATCTGAATTTAGTGGTTATAGATTAGATAAATTTCTTGCAAAAAAACATGAAGACTTTTCTAGGTCTTATATTCAAAAATTAATAGATGAAGAATATGTAAAAGTAAATAATAAAAACATTAAAAAAAGTTATATTTTAAAACAAAGGGATATTGTTGAAGTATATGAAAAAGAAAATGAAAAATTAGATTTAGAACCATATAAAATTGAACTTAATATCATTTATGAAGATGAAAATATAATTGTAATTAATAAACCTGCAGGCTTATTAGTTCACCCCAGCCCTCATGAAAAAAAGAAAACTTTAGTAAATGCTCTCTTATATTATACAGATGACCTATCTGGTATTGGTGGTGTTATAAGGCCAGGAATTGTGCATAGACTTGATAAAAATACTTCTGGAGCAATTGTAGTAGCTAAAGATGATAAAAGTCATAAAAACCTCAGCAAACAATTTAAAAAAAGAAATACTAAAAAGATTTACAAGGCTATTGTAGATGGAAAATTTAAATATAAAGATGGGAAAATTGACGCACCTATTGGACGTGATCCCAGTAATAGAACTAGAATGGCTGTAACCAAAAAAAATAGTAAGAGGGCTGTTACCTATTTTGAAGTATTAAAAAAGACAGAGAATTATTCATATGTAAAATTAAAAATTGAAACAGGAAGAACTCACCAGATTAGAGTCCACTTAGCATATTTAGGTTACCCAATAATTGGTGATCAAAAATATGCTGAAACTCCAGTACTTAAAATAAATAATTTAAAGGTCAAAAGACAGATGCTTCATTGTTCAAATTTAGGTTTTTATCACCCCATAAAAGGTGATTGGATGGAGTTTGAAGCAGATTTAGCCTCAGATTTTTTAGAATTAAAAAAAGAAATTTTTAAAGAAAATAATTAAATATTTGGAGGTAAAAATAATGAAACCTTTTTCAATAGGTAATATTTATCTTGATGATGAAAATGAAAAAACAGTTGATATAAATCCCCTACCAGAAAATGTATGTAATTTTGCCTGTGTTTTCTGTCCTTTTGGAAAAACTGATTTAAAAACTAAAGTGAGACATTACTTTCCGGAAACTGAAAGTTTTATAAGTGAATTGGGAAAATTTCTTGAGAAGAATTCGGTTGAAAAAATTTTTATTAATCCTGAAGGAGAGGCTTTATATAATACTGAATTGCCAAGAATTATAGAATTAATAAAAAGTTATGAAGTAAAAATAAAAATTTTATCAAATGGTTATATCTTTAACCAGACTGAATACTTTAATATTTTAAAAGAATGTGAGGAAGTTGTTGGTGAATTAGTTGTAGTTAATGATAAGGATTTCCAGAAACTTCAGCGTCCTATTGAAGGGTTTACAATACAAAAATATATTGAAAGTATGACTGAATTTAGTAAAAATTTTGGTGGAAAATTTATAATAGCTGTGAATATATTAAAAAGTTATAATGATTCTCCAGAAAAATTAAAAGAACTAAAAAAAATATTAAATAAAATAAATCCAGATAGTTTGTATTTGGAAACTCAGAATGAAGAAAGACTTGAAAGAACTTTTGCTGTAAGTAAAGAAAAATTAGAAGAAGTTGAGAATATGTTCTTGACAGGAAGTTAATGTTGTGATAAAGTTTAAATAGTAAAAATAAAAAATACCGCTTTAAATTAGTCCGGTGAGACTAGTAAGGGAATTAATATTATGTACTTAACCTTCTTTCCGGACTGGAAGAAGGTTTTTTTAATGTATAATGTGGTATAAAAATTTTAAGGGGGATTTTCAAATGGAAGAAAAAGATATGAAGGTAAAAAAAGAGATAATTGATAAAGATGGAATAAGGAGAGCTTTAACAAGAATAGCTCATGAAATAATTGAGAAAAATGAAGGAACAGAAGATTTAGTGATAATAGGTATTCGTTCTAGAGGAGTACCTATGGCTGAAAGAATTGCTGAAAGAATAAATGAATTTGAAGGGGTCGAGGTTCCTACAGGAATTTTAGATATAACCCTTTATCGAGATGATTTATCTCAGGTATCAAAACAGCCAATTATCCACCAAACTGAGATATCTTTTGACATAACAAATAAAAAAGTTGTTTTAGTAGATGATGTATTATATACAGGAAGAACAGTAAGGGCTGCACTTGATGCATTAATAGATCTAGGTAGACCCAAAGCAATACAATTAGCCATTTTGGTTGATAGAGGTCATAGAGAATTACCAATAAGACCGGATTATGTAGGAAAAAATCTTCCTACTTCTCAAGATGAGGTAGTAAGTGTAAACTTTAAAGAAATAGATGGAGATGACAATGTATTACTTTTAGAAAAAGAGTAAATTTATAATAAATAAAATATGATTTACCCTTTAAATACAGTTCAGTGAGACTGGGAAGGGGCTTTAAACCTTAACTATAGGTATAAAGATTATTAGCCTTCTTGTCAGTTTAAACTGATGAGAAGGCTTTTTTTATATCATAAAAAGAGGAGAGATAAAATGAATATTAAAAAACAATTTTCTAAAAATGTTCAGGATTTAAAAGATAATGATATGACTTCTTCAAAAGTATTGATGATGGCTTTTCAGCATATGTTCGCCATGTTTGGTGCAACAATATTAGTACCTTCTTTAACAGGACTTAATCCCTCAGTTGCTCTTTTTACCTCTGCTTTAGGAACTTTAATATTTCATGTAATTACTGGTGCTCAGGTACCAGCTTATCTTGGTTCTTCATTTGCTTTTATTGCTCCCATAATAGCAGCTAAATCACAATTTGGAACAGAAGGAGCTCTTTTAGGAGTAATAACAGTCGGAATAGTATATAGTATAATGTCACTTATTATTCGATTTATAGGAACAGAATTTTTTCGCAAATTATTACCACCGGTTGTGGTAGGACCTGTAATTATTACAATTGGTCTGGGACTTGCTCCAACCGCTAAAGATATGGCTTCAGAACATTTATTAGTAGCTGCAGTAACTCTGGCTATAGCAATCGGATTTAGTGTCCTGGCCAAAGGAATATTTAAAGTAATACCAATTTTAATGGGAATCATTGGCGGTTATACATTTGCAGGATTTTTAGGATTAATAGATTTTAGTCCAGTAACAAATGCAGCCTGGCTTGCCTTACCAGATTTTACCTTTCCTCAAATAGCTGGAAATATAAAGGCTTTAAGTCTAATAGCACCAATTGCTCTGGTAACAATGGTAGAACACTTAGGGGATGTAGTTGCTTTAGGAACAACAGCAGATAAAAACTATATTGAAGATCCTGGATTGCATAGAACTTTATTAGGAGATGGTATAGCTACCGCAATTGCTGGGATTTTTGGTGGACCACCCAATACAACCTATGGAGAAAACATTGGAGTATTAGCTATAACTAAAGTTTATAATCCGCTTATAATTGAAATTACAGCTGTAATAGTATTCCTCAGCAGTTTTGTACAAAAATTAGGAATGATAGTCCATACTATACCTAATGCAGTAATGGGAGGAATTGTTTTCTTACTCTTCGGAATGATAGCTTCAATTGGATTAAGAACTCTAATCGAAAATAATGTTGACCTATCAAACAATAGAAACCTGGTAATAATTTCAGTAACACTTGTAATAGGAATTAGTAATCTAACTCTTAGTTTTGGAGGTTTAGAATTTGCTGGAATGGGTCTGGCAGCTCTGGTAGGTATTATATTGAATCTCATCTTACCTGAAGATGTTGGAGAAGAAGAAAATACAGGAGAGAGTAGTATAGTTAAAGATGAGAAAAAGGTAACAGCTTAATAAAATAGAAAAAATTTTAGTAAATAAAAAACAGGAGGCAAAAAATGGCTTTAAAACAAAAAGATTTTTTAGGCTTATATAATGTGAAAGGCGAAGATATTAACCAAATATTAACTACTGCTGAATCAATGAAAGAAATTTTTACAAGAACAGTAAAAAAAGTACCAACACTTAGAGGAAAGACAATTGTAAATTTATTTTTTGAACCAAGTACAAGAACGAAATCATCTTTTGACCTGGCAGCAAAAAGGTTGAGTGCAGATGTAATGAGTATTTCCAAGTCTACCAGTAGTGTAGCCAAAGGTGAATCACTTTTAGATACAGCCAAAACAATGGAAGTAATGGGGGCAGATGTAGTAGTAATTAGACATAGTGCTCCAGGAGCTGCAGAGTTTTTGGCAAATAATGTTGAAGCAAGTGTTCTTAATGCAGGAGATGGAGCTCATGCTCATCCTACTCAAGGTCTACTTGACCTTTATACAATGAAATCTTATAAAGGAAGCTTTGAAGACATGAAAGTTCTTATTATTGGAGATATTACCCATTCTAGAGTAGCAAGATCTAATATTCAGGGATTACTGGAGCTTGGAGCAGAAGTTAGAGTAACTGGTCCGGCAACTTTAATACCAAGAGAAATTGAAAAAATGGGAGTAAAGGTTTTTAAAGATCTTGACAAAGCGCTTGAAGGTGTAGATGTAGTAAATATCTTGAGAATACAACTCGAAAGACAGGAAAGCGGTTTATTTCCCTCAATAAGTGAATATCGAAAGTTTTATGGAATGAATAAAGAAAGACTTGATAATCTTTCAGATGATGTATTAATTATGCATCCAGGACCGATGAATAGAGGAATAGAAATTGAGAGTGCAGTGGCTGATAGTGAGCAATCAGTGATTACTGAACAGGTAACAAATGGAGTAGCAGTAAGAATGGCATTACTTTATTTATTAGCCGGGAGGGAGATAAATGATGAAGACCTTAATTAAAAATGGACATATAATTGATACTTTAGAAAATATAGATGGAAAATATGATATTTTACTTAAAAATGGTAAAATAGTTCAAATTGAAAAAGAAATTGAAAGTAAAGAAGCAGAGATAATTGATGCAAAAAATAAAATGATTTTTCCAGGTTTAATAGATATGCATACTCATCTAAGAGAACCTGGATATGAAGAAAAAGAGACAATTAAAACTGGGGCAGAAGCTGCAGCTGCTGGAGGATTTACTACAATTGCCTGTATGCCAAATACTAATCCAGCAATTGATAATCCAGCTACAGTGGAATATGTAAAATCTGAAGGTGAGAAAGCAGTTGTTGATATCCTGCCAATTGGTAGTATTACCAAAAAACGAGAAGGTAAAGAATTAGCAGAGCTCGGTTTTTTAGCTGAAGCTGGAGTAAAAGCAGTGTCTGATGATGGAAATCCGGTTATGAATAGTGAAATTATGAGAAGAGCAATGGAATATGGTGATAACTTTAACTTGAAGATAATCAGTCACTGTGAAGATTTGAATTTAGCAAGTGAGGGAGTAATGAATGAAGGTTATTATTCAACAATTTTAGGACTTAAACCTATTCCTGCTGCTGCAGAAGAGACGATGATAGCCCGTGATATTATGATAGCAGAGTTTACAGGAGCATCACTCCATATAGCCCACTTAAGTACTAAAAGAGGTTTAGAGCTTGTCACAGATGCTAAAAAGAGAGGTGTAAATGTAAGTGCTGAAGTAACTCCTCACCATTTTTCTCTAACTGATGAAGCTGTAAAAGGATATGATCCTAATACAAAAGTTAATCCTCCTCTTAGAAGTCAAAATGATGTAGATGCTTTAAAAGAAGGAATTGCTGAAGGTACAATAGATATTATTGCTACAGATCATGCCCCTCACACCTATGAAGATAAACTTGGAGAATTTAATTATGCTGCAAATGGAATCTCCGGTTTAGAAACAGCTCTTGCTCTGGTAAATACAAATCTTGTAAAAGAAAATATAATCGATTATAAAGACCTTTTGAAACTAATGTATGAAAAACCAATTGAATTGTTTGATCTCAAAAAAGATGGAATAAAAGAAGGAGTTTTGGCTGATTTAATAATTTTTGATCCTGATAAAGAATGGGAAGTTAAAACTGATGAATTTAAATCAAAAGGAAAAAATACACCTTTTGCCGGTCAAAAATTAATTGGTAAAAATGAAATTACTTTTAGTTCAGGAAAATTAGTATATGATAATAGAGGTGATAAGGCTGAAATCCTTTGTAGATAAACTTATCAATAAGATAAAAAAGACCGACAGTAGAATTTGTGTCGGTCTTGATCCTCATCTTGATTTAATTCCAGAATATATTTTAAATAATGCCAGAGAAAAATATTCAGATCATGATAAGGCAATTGCAATGGCTGTTTTAGATTTTAATAAAAAAATTATTGATGAAGTAGTTGAACATACGGCAATTATAAAACCACAGATAGCATTTTATGAAAAAATAGGTCTTAAAGGATTAAAAACTTTAGAAAAAACTGTAGAATATGCCAAAGAAAAAGGACTTTTAGTATTACTTGATGCCAAAAGAAATGATATTGGATCTACAGCTGGAGCTTATGCAGAAGCACATCTAAAAAATGAAAATATTGATGCAATAACTATTAATCCCTATTTTGGCCTGGATGGAGTAAAACCATTTTTGCAATATAAAAATAAAGGTGCCTTTGCTCTAGTAAGAACATCCAATAAAAGTGCAGGTGATATTCAGGATATTGAAAGCAAAGATGGTAAGAAAATTTATGAACATATGGGCCAATTAGTTAAAAAGTGGGGTAATAATTATAAAGGTGATAGTGGGTATTCCAATCTTGGAGCAGTTATTGGAGCGACATATCCTCAGGAATTAAAAAAATTGCGTTCCTTAATGCCTGGAGTATTTTTCTTAATACCTGGCTATGGTGCTCAGGGTGGAGGAGCAGATGATGTTGCTTCTGGATTTGATAAAGAGGGATTAGGAGCTATTGTAAATTCAGCAAGAGGAATAATATTTGCCTATAGAAATGATAATAAATATAAAGAGAAAGAATTTGCTATAGCAGCCGGTGAAGCTGCCAAAAATATGAAAGAAGAAGTTAATAAAGCGATTACTAAGTTTAATGGATAGTAATGAAAGGGGAAATTAAATTTGTTAGTTAAAGATAATGAAAAAGTTGGCCCTGGCATTTATAAAATGGCACTTGAATCAGATGAGAAGATCAAAGCAAATCCCGGTCAATTTATTCATCTTAAAATAAAAAATGATAGTTATGATCCCTTATTGAGAAGACCATTTAGTATTTTTGATATAAATAAAAAAGAAAATTTATTAACAATTGTTTATAAAGTTTGTGGTAGAGGAACAAAATTAATGACGGAAATTAAAAGCGGTGAAGAAGTAGATATTTTAGAAAATTTAGGAAATGGTTTTAATCTAAAAAACAAAAATAAAAATATTGTACTAATTGGTGGAGGAATGGGAATAGCTCCCTTATATTTTTTAGCAAAAAAATTATCTGAAAATAATAATTTAAGAGTATTATTAGGCGCTCAAAATAAAGAAGAATTATTATTTTTGAAAAATAAATTTTCTAAACTTGATCTAAAATTAGATAATGCTACTATCGATGGTAGTTTAGGATTTAAGGGAAATGTAGTCGATTATTTAAAAAGTTTAATTAAAGATAAACAGGAAATTGATTATATTTATAGTTGTGGTCCTACTGCTATGTTGAAAGAATTGAAAAAAATAGTAGTAAATAATGATATTCAAGCAGAAGCATCTTTAGAGGAAAGAATGGGCTGTGGAGTAGGAGTTTGTTTATCTTGTACAGTTCGAACTATCAATGGAAACAGGAGGGCCTGTAAGGAAGGGCCAGTTTTTCCTTTGAAAGAAGTGATATTTGATGAATAAAAATAATCTAAAGACAAAGTTAGCTAATTTAAAATTGAAAAATCCGGTAATAACTGCTTCTGGTACTTTTGGTTTTGGTACAGAATTAGATGAATATTTATCAGTAAAAGATTTAGGAGCTATTACTTTAAAAGGAATAACTGTTGATAAATCAGAAGGTAATGCACTTCCAAGAATAGCTGAAACTCCTGCCGGTGTTTTAAATTCAATAGGTCTGGAAAATCCAGGAATTGATAATTTTAAACAGGAAGTTATTCCTGAAATAGCAACTTTGGAAGTTCCTGCTATTGCTAATATATCTGGATATTCAGTTAAGGATTTTGTACAATTAGCAGAAAGTTTAGAAGATGAAGACTGTATTGATGCCATTGAAGTGAATGTTTCCTGTCCAAATATTAAAGATGGTGGAATGGCATTTGGAACTGATCCAGAAATGATTTATAGGGTTACTAGAGAGGTAGCAAAAGTTTATTCAGGAACAATAATAGTAAAATTAAGTCCTAATGTAACAGATATTGTAAAAATGGCTGAAGCTGCTGTAGAAGGTGGGGCAGATATAATATCTTTAATTAATACTTTACTGGGAATGGCTATTGATATTGATAAAAAAGAACCTGTATTGGCTAACACCTTTGGTGGACTTTCTGGGCCAGCAGTAAAACCGGTAGCATTAAGAATGGTTTATCAAATTTATGAAGCCATTGATGTTCCTATTATAGGTATGGGTGGAATTATGAATGGAAAAGATGCTATAGAATTTTTATTAGCTGGAGCTTCGGCTGTTGGAGTTGGGACTGCTACTTTGAGAGATCCAGCAGCATCTGTAACTATAGTATCACAAATAAAAGAATATTTAGAAGAAAATAATATTGAAAATATTAGCGAAATTATTGGAGAGGCTCATAAATAAAAGAGGGGGTAATATTTTGAATCAAAAAGAAATTATTGAATTATTCAAAAAAACTAATGTTATTCAAACAGGTCATTTTGAATTAAGTTCTGGGAGACATACAGATACTTATTTACAGTGTGCTCAGATACTTCAATATCCTGAGTATACTAATAAATTAGCTGCTGAAATAGCTGAAATTTGGGAAGAGGAAGATATTGACTTAGTAGTAGGACCTGCAATTGGTGGTATAGTAATTTCTTATGCAGTTGCCTCAAAGATGGGGTTAAGAAATATATTTAGTGAAAGAAAAAATGGGAAAATGAAATTTAGAAGAAATTTGGAAGTTAAAAAAGGGGAAAAGGTATTAATTGTCGAGGACGTTGTTACCACTGGTGGTTCTGTTAGAGAAGTGGTTGAACTATTAGAAGGATCTAAGGCTGATATTGTAGGGATTAGTTCTTTAGTAGATAGAAGCAATGGAGAAGTAAAGTTTAATTATCCTTTTAAACCACTACTTAAATTAAAAGTTGATTCATATAAAAAAAATGAATGTAAACTATGTGAACAGGGAATTCCAATTAATAAACCTGGAAGTAAAAATGTTAAAGTGTAAGTTTTACTAAAATAAAATATAAATTTAATTTATTATAATCCTGTAAGATTACAGGATTATTTTTTTTGAAGGATTTTCTTTAATATTCTTGAATAAGTAATTTAGAACAAAATATAAACTATTATTTTATAAATTGAAAGGAGAGTTTTTATGAATCGTAGTGTAAAATTAAATGATGACATCTATTGGGTAGGTGTTAATGATAGAGAAACTGATATTTTTGAAGCTTTATGGCCCTTAGAAAAAGGAATTTCCTATAACTCCTATCTAATAGTTGATGAAAAAACTGCCTTAATTGATACAGTTAAATCTAACTTTCATGATTCTTATATTGCAAAGATTGAAGATATTTTAGGAGATAAAAAACTTGATTATTTGGTAATTAATCATATGGAACCTGACCATTCAGGAGATATAAAAGCTATAAAAGAAAGATATCCTGAATTAAAAATAGTAGGTAACAAGAAAACAGTTGATTTTCTTGAAGGTTTTTATAATATTAGTGAAGGATTAGAAATAGTAGGTAATGGAGATACAATAGATTTAGGTAATAGAAAATTAGAATTTCATTTAACACCTATGGTTCACTGGCCAGAAACTATGATGACTTATGATACTAAAGATAAAGTACTCTTTTCTGGTGATGCTTTTGGTAGTTTTGGAGCACTTAATGGTGGAGTTTTTGATGATGAAATTGATACTGATTATTATGATGATGAAATAATTAGATATTTTTCTAATATAGTTGGTAAATACAGCAGAATGGTTCAAAAAGCTTTAGATAAACTTTCGGATTTATCTATTGAAGTAGTGGCTTCCACTCATGGCCCTGTCTGGAGAGAAAATCCTGAATATATTATTGATTTTTATGATAGATTAAGCAGTCATCAAGCTGAAGATGGAGTAGTTGTAGTTTATGGTTCAATGTATGGAAATACTAAATTAATGGCTGAAAGAATAGCCCGGTCTATCGCAGAAAATGGAATAAAAAATGTAGTTGTTTATGATGCTGCTAGATCAGATAATTCTTATATGATTAGTGATATTTGGAAATATAAAGGGGTAATAATCGGTAGTTGTGCTTATAATACTAAAGTTTTTCCACCGGTAGAAAGTTTATTAAGTGCTCTTGCAAATAGAAAGCTATCTGATCGTTATTTAGGCATATTTGGTTCTTATAGTTGGAGTGGAGGAGGAGTTAAAGGTATTAAGAAGTTTTCTAATAATAATAAATTTGAATTATTAAAACCTGTAATTGAAGCTAAACATTCTCCTGATGATGATAAATATCAAAAATGTGATGAACTTGGTAAAAATATGGCTGAAAAAATATTAGAATGAAATAATAATCAATTTTTTTAATATTAAGAATTAAAAATAATATTCAAAATATTGCAGGATTTATTTTATATATATAGAATATTTAAGATAGAAACGATAGTATTCTCACTAATAATTAAAAAAATTAGTGCTACTAAATCTTAGAAAGGTTGGTGTTAAGCTTGGCAAATTTAAAAAATATTAGGAATGTTTGTTTTATATCTCATGGAGGTGCGGGTAAGACTACTCTAACAGAGAACGTTTTACATAATGCAGGTGAGATAAATGATGTAGGTACTGTTGAAAACGGGAAAACAAAATCTGATTTCATACCTGAGGAAAAAGAGCATTTATATTCAATTAATAATTCATATTTTACATTTAATTGGAATAATCGAGAAGTAAATTTGATTGATACTCCTGGTTATGCTGATTTCAAAGGTGAAGTAGTAAGTGCATTAAACATGGTTGAGGGAGCAGTATTATTACTTGACGGTACTGCTGGAATTGAGGTAAACACCAATTATGTCTGGAAGAAAGCGGTAGAAAATGATCTTGCTCGTTTAGTTTTTATAAATAAAGTTGATGATGAAGGAGCAGATTTTGCAGATGCATATGAAGAATTAAAAGATAAATTTGATGATAAATTTGTTCTTTTAAATATTCCACATTATGAAGATGGAGAATATAAAGGAGTAATAAATTTTCTCACTAAAGAATATATAAACTTAGATGGAGAAAGCAAAGAAATTACTGATGAAATGTATGAAAAAGTTGAAGATTATAGAATTGAATTTATGGAAAAAGTGGTTGAAGAAGATGATGAATTAATGATGAAATATCTTGAAGATGAAGAGATTAGTGATAAAGAAATGATAAAAGTTTTAAAACAAAGTGTAGGAGAGCGTAATATGGTACCAGTTTTATCTGGTTCAGCTCTGAAGAATTCAGGAATAAAACTTTTATTAAATGATATAGTAGATATGGTACCTTCACCTGTTTATAATAGTAAAATAAAAGGAAAAGATAGTGAGGGAAATGAAGTTGAAATAGAAAAATCCCAAGATGGAGATTTAGTTGGATTTGTTGGGAAAACTATGGTTGATCCTTATATAGGGAAATTATCAATATTCAGAATATTATCAGGAACTTTAGATAAAGATACAGAAGTTTATATCCCAAGATCTAATGAAACATTTTCCACTACTAAATTTTATAAATTAAATGGTTCTGAACAAAAAGAAGTTGATGAGTTAACTGCTGGTGAAATAGGAGCAGTAGCTAAAATTGATGAATTAGAAACTTCAGATACAATTTGTTCTGAAGGTCTTGATTTTATTCTTCCTGAAGTTGAATTTCCTGAACCGATGTTAATTCAGGCTGCTATTCCAGATGGAGATGATGAAAAGTTATCTTCTGCTTTAAATCGTTATAAATTAGAAGACCCAACTTTTAAAGTGGAATATAATAAGGAAACAAAAGAAATGTTGATTAGAGGTATGGGTACTATTCACCTTTCTGTTATTAATGATATGTGTAAAAGAAAATTTGAAGTTGGTTTTAAAACTAAGACGCCAAAAGTTGCATATAAAGAAACAATTCAAAAGAAAACAAAGGTAGAAGAAAGATACAAAAAACAATCTGGTGGCCGTGGCCAATATGGTCATGTGTTCTTAAGGATAGAACCTCTTTCAAGAGGTAAAGGTTTTGAATTTGATGAAGAAATTTTTGGAGGAGCTATCCCAAAACAATATATACCTGCTGTTGAAAAAGGAGTAAAGGAAGCTATGGAAGAAGGAGCACTTGCTCATTATCCAGTGGTAGATGTTAAAGTAGTGGTATATGATGGATCATATCATGATGTTGATTCTTCTGAAATGGCTTTTAAAATAGCTTCTTCTAAAGCATTTAGACAGGGGATGCAAAAAGCTAAACCAGTTTTACTTGAACCAATTATGAAAGTTCAGGTAACTGTTCCTCAAGATTTCATGGGAGACATTATGGGAGATTTAAATTCAAGAAGAGGTAGAATTCTTGGTATGGATCCTCAGGATGGACATCAAATAATTAATGCTGAAGTTCCTCAGGCTGAAATGTTTGCCTATACTACTGATCTAAAGTCGATCACAGGTGGTTATGGTAATTTTGAAATGGAATTTTCTCATTTTGCAAAAGTTCCTCATGACGAGGCTGAAGAAATTATTACTCAGAAAAAAAGAGAAGAAGAAAATAATTAAATTTTAAAAAAATATATATGATTAAATAAACAGGCCACAGTTATGTGGTCTGTTTTTCATTGGACTATTACTACTATTTATTGATATAATAAGTATTGAAAAACTTTAAATGATTGAGAGGTGTTATTAATGAGTGACAAGGACTTTGAATATTTAAAAAAATTTATTTTATTTTCTGAATTAAATGATACACAATTAACTGAAATAAACAAATTTATTAAAACTAAAACATATCCAGCAGGATATACACTTTTTCAGGAAGGTGAAAAAGGAAATAGAGTTTATTTTTTAAAAGAGGGAAAAGTAAAAGTTATGAAAACTAAAATGGATGGTAGTATTCAAATATTAGAAATATTACAGCCTGGAGACGTTTTTGGAGAAGTAGTTTTATTTGGAATTAATGATTATCCTGCTACAGCCAGAACTTTAGAAGATATTAAAGTTGATTTTTTATATAAAGATGATTTTAAAGAATATTTTAATAAAAATCCTCAAATTGGCTGGGGAATGTTGAAAGTAATGGCACAAAAATTGGCCAAAGCTCAACATAGAATAGAAAATTTAGGTTTAAGAAATACAAAAGGAAGAATAGCGAGATTGATTATGGATATGATAAAGGATTTTGGAAATAAACAGGATGAATTTGTATTAGATGTAAGTCAAAAAGATTTAGCAAATTTTATTGGAACTTCAAGAGAAACCGTAAGTAGAACTTTAAGTGAATTTCGCAAAAATAATTTAGTTGAATTAACAAATTCAAAATTAATAGTTAAAGATATCGAAGGTTTAAAAAAGTATCTTTAGGAGGATGAAAATTGATATTATTTATTTTATCTCTTTCTGCTATTTTAATAACACTGCCTTTTTATTTTCCTGATTTGTTTTTTTTAAGTTATTTTTCATTTATTCCTATTTTTGTAATAATAAAAAAGTCTAATATAAAAAACACCTTTTTATATGGATGGTTATTTGGATTTATTTATATTTCTATTAGTAGTTACTGGTTATTTTATCCTTTAGATAAATTTAGTGGTTTAAATATAATATTTAATATTTTCTTATTAATTTTATTATTTGGGTTTATTGGTTTGTTTTATGGTATATGGGCTTATATTACAAAATCAATAGGTATTGGTGCTGTAAGAGTCGCCTTAAGTTGGACTGGGATTGAATTTTTACGTTATAAGATAATTTCTGCTTTTCCTGTAGCTTATCTAGGTTATACACAATCTTCTTTTAAAACTATATTACAATGGGCGGATATTGGAGGAATTTTTTTAATATCATTTTTTGTTCTTCTAATTAATGGTTATATTTTTAAATTAATAAATAATAGAGATAAAAAGTTTTTAATTCCTATCTTAATTTTATTTTTAATAATTGGCAGTTATGGTATGTATAAAGTAAATTTTTCTTATAATAATGAAAATCAAGATAAATTGTCTATAGGAATTATTCAAACAAACATAAATCAAAATGAAAAATGGAAAACTGCTAATATTGAAAAGAATATTAATGAATTATTTAACTCAGCAAATAATATTAAAGATGTTCAATTATATATAACTCCTGAAACTTCTCTAACCTTTGATATAATTCGGAATGAATATTATAGGAATATAGTATTTAAAAATATGGATAACTATAATAGTTATTTTCAATTTGGAGCTCAGGCTATAAAAAATGATCCTGAACATGTATATAATAGTAGTTTATTATTTTCAACAGAAGGTAAAATGATTGATCGATATAATAAAAATAGACTGGTAGCTTTTGGAGAAATAATTCCTTTTAATAAAATTGTAAATAAGCTTACTAATAAAAAATGGCATTCGTTAACTGCAGGTGAAAAATATAATATATTTGAAATAAATGATGTAAAGTGGAGAACTTTTATTTGTTCTGAAATATTATATCCAATGTTAAGTGATAATTTAAAAGATTTTGATTTTATAGTAAACCAATCTAATGAAGCCTGGTTTGAAAATGGCTTACAAAAACAAATGTGGTCAGCGGCTATATTTAGAGCAGTAGAAAGCCGAAAAACTGTTATTAAGGCAGGAAACAGAGCAATTAGTGGAGTAATTATGCCATCTGGAAAAATACAAGAAATGAAAGCAGTAAATAATATAAATGCAATAAAGACTAAAATTACCTTAAATAAAGAAAATACTTTTTACAATAAGTATGGAAATTATCCAGGTTATATCGCCCTGATAATTGTAATAATATTATATGTTATAAATTCAATTAATAAGTTTAATAAAAATAAAATGGGAAGTGAAAAAGATGAAGAAGAAATATAATCTAGAAGAAAATTATCATGGTACAACTGTAAAAGATGAATTTAGATGGTTGGAAGATGAGGATTCTGAAGAAACAAAAGAGTGGATAAAAAAAGAAGTAAAAATAAGCAAAAGATATTTTCAAAATCTAAGTAATTATAAAGAAGTTGAAAATAGAATAAAAGAATTGATGGATTATGAGGAGTATACTTTTCCGAAAATAAATGATAATAATCTGTATTTTTTTAAAAGAGAAGGTTTAAAAAACCAACCATATTTATCTGAGTATCAACTGGAAGAAAATACTGAAAAAATATTAATTGATCAAAATGAGTTTAGTACCGATGGTACAGTTGCAATTACAAATTTTTTCCCTGATAATAAAAATCATTATATTGCTTATACTCTTGCTGAAAGTGGAAGTGATAGACAGAGGATATTTATCTATGATACTCATAAACAAAATATTATAGATGATAAATTGGAATGGGTTAAATTTACAAATATTAGTTGGGATACTGAAAATAAAGGTTTTTATTATACGCGTTTCCCAGAAGTAGGTACTGTGCCTAAAGAAGATGAAAATAATTATTGTCAGGTTTACTGGCATAAAATTGGAAACAAACAAAAAGATGATATACTTATTTATAAAAATGATAAAAGAAAAGAATTGAATTATATACCGAAAATTACAGCAGATAAAAATTATCTGATTTTATCTGTTAGTAAAGGTACATCACCGAAAAATGGTATTTATTATAAAAAGCTTGGAACTGAAAATGATTTTGTAAAATTATTTGAGGTTATGGATGCAGAATATAATTTCATAGGTAATAAGGGAAAAATATTTTATTTTAAGACAGATAAAAATTCACAAAAAGGGAAAATTATTTCTTTTAACATCGAAAATAATCAAATCAAAGAAATAATTTCTGAAAAAGAAGAAATACTTGAAAAAGCTGTTTTTCTTAAAAATCTATTTTTCACAGTATATTTAAAAGACGCTTCTAATATAATAAGGGTCTATGATATAAATGAAAATATTATAAATAATTATGATGGAAATATTCCTTTAACAGTAGACCAAATAAATAGTGATAAAGAAAACAAAAAGATAGTTTTTGTTATTCAGTCTTATCTTAAAGTACCAACAGTATATTTATATGATGGGAATAATAATAAATTTAAAATAATAAAAGAAACTGATTATGATTTTGATTTTAAAAAATACCTTTCTGAAAAACATTTTTATGAATCTAAAGATGGTACTAAAATACCTGTAACGGTAAATCATAAAAAAAATATAGAAAAAGATAATGAGAATAAAACATTGCTATATGGATATGGTGGTTTTAATATTAACATGACACCTGTTTTTTCTCCTACCACATTATTTTGGTTAGAAAATGGAGGAATATATGCTGTAGCTAATTTACGGGGAGGAGGAGAATATGGCAGTACCTGGCATGAAGAGGGTATGCTTGATAAAAAACAAAATGTGTTTGATGATTTTATTTCTGCAGCTGAGTGGCTTATTTCAAAAAAATATACTAAAAAAAGTAAATTAGCTATATGGGGAAGAAGTAATGGAGGATTATTAGTAACAAGTGTAATGGTTCAAAGGCCTTCGCTTTTTGGGGCAGTTATTGCCAATGTTCCAGTAACAGATATGTTAAGATATCATAAATTTACAGTTGGAAGCTACTGGATTCCTGAATATGGAGATCCTGATAAAAAAGAAGATTTTAAATATCTTTATGATTATTCTCCTCTTCATAATTTAGAAAAAGGGGAAGAGTATCCTCCGGCAATTGTTGCTACAGGAGACACAGATGATAGGGTTGTACCTCTCCATTCTCGCAAATTTTTAGCAGCATTAAAAGATGCAGATAGTGGGAATAAAGTAAAGTTGTTTAGAATGGAAAAAAAGGCAGGCCATGGATTTGGAAAGCCTACCTCAAAAATAATTGAAGAAAGAAGAGATTTTTATAGTTTTCTTTTAAATGAATTAAAATAAATTTTTTTACTTAGTATTTTTAGCATTTTCACTTAATTTTTTCACCAGTTCTTTGTCTGGATCTGCATATAATGTTTTATAATCATCATAATAAACAAGGCCTGGTTTAGCACCTTTTGGTTTATTTACATTTTTAACAGTGGTATAGTCTACAGGTACATTTGTTGACATTTTACCTTTACTGAAATAAGCTGCAAGCTGGGCTGCTTCTTTTATTGTTTTTTCTGGGATCTCATCATTAGTGTGATTTCTAATAATGACATGAGAGCCAGGAATTTTTTTGGTATGAACCCAGATATCATGGTCATTAGCCTTCTTTTTAGTTAAATAATCATTTTGTTTGTTATTTCTTCCAACTAATATATCATAACCTTCAGATGATTTGAATTTTCTTGGAGGTAAAGCTTTATTTTCTTTACTTCCTTGTTTTTGTTTTTGAATATATCCTTCTTCGCGGAGTTCATTTTCTATTTCAACTAGATCATCTTCGCTATCAGCCTGTTCAATATTTAACTGTACCTGTTCTAAATATCTTTCTTCATGTCGGAATTTGCCTAATTCTCTTTTCAAATGATTATAACTTTTTTTAGCTTTTTCATATTTTTTAAAATATTTTTGTGCATTTTCTGCTGGAGTTATTTTGGGATCAAGCTCTATTTTTATTTCCTTTTGTTCAGAATCATAATAATCTGTTAATACAACTTTTTTCTGTCCTTTTTCAATTTGATAAATATTTGATTTTATTAATTCTCCTATTTTTTTATACTTATCTGCATTTTTACTTTCTTTAATTTTTCCTCGTAATTCACGCTGTTTTTTTCTGTTTTTATCTAAAAAGTTGTTAACAATATCGCTTAATCTTTTTTGTAATTTAATAAATTCTCTTTTTTGGATATGATTTTTATAAAAATAATCAAATAAATCTCCAGTTGTTTTAAAGTTTTTTGTTTTCAAATCTTTTATATATTTTAATTCAAAAGCAGAAGTATAATCTATGAGAGTATCTTCATTAATACCAACTGTAGGATTAAATTCTCCATTATTAACTTTGCTAAAAATTTGATCAAAACTTTTCCAGATTGAATCTAAATTTTCATTACTTAATTCATGAAAATGTTTTTCATAATCTATATTTGCCCTATGAACTATTTCTTTTGCTATGTTTGGTCCAATACCTCTAAAATTATACATTATAGCCTTATAACAATATTTTCTGAAATCATCAGGTATTTTTTCGAAAAAATCCTTTTTATTAACATTTAAAGGATTTAATTTATCCTGAGGTGGAGGTGCCTGATATTCTATTCCAGGATATAATTGTCTTTCTTTATTCTTTTTTTCTCCAACTCTTTTCATTGCATCAAGTACTATATTATTTTCATCAACTAAAATTATATTACTGTATCTACCCATTATTTCTAATATTAATGTATAGATTTTTCCACCTTTATCAATTTTCAGATGGAGAACTCTTTCAAATTCAGGTTGTGTTATTTTTACAATATTACCATTACTTAAATATTTTCTTAAGACCATACAAAAATCAGGGGGATGTGAAGGATGTTCAAACTTTAAATCAGTTAAATGAACTCTTGAACCTTCAGGATCTATCGAAATAAGTATTTTTAGACTTTCACCTGGTTGTCTTATATCTATGGTCAAAAGTGTTTTTCCCATTTGATATATTTTATTTACTCTACTACCTATTATTTTGTTTTCTAAGTCGAATTTACAATTATTTAATAAGACTCCATCTATTGCCATATTAATCACCTCTTACTTCCTATTATTTTGAACCTAAATATAAGTATAAAAAAAAATTAACGAATAGTCAATTAATTAAGATAATAACTTTTATTCTCAATCCTTGTCAAATGGCCTATACTGTGATATTATAATTTAAAGTAGAGTTTTTATATTTAAATTTGTAAAGTGATATAGGGGGAAGATATAAATGGATGTAAATTTGATAAATATTGGTTTTGGAAATATTGTTGCCGGGAATAGAGTAATTGCAGTAGTAAGTCCGGAGTCAGCTCCAATAAAAAGAATAGTACAGGAAGCTAGAGAAAGAGGTATGTTAATAGATGCCACTTATGGACGTAGAACAAGAGCAGTTATAATTACAGATAGTGATCATGTTGTATTGTCTGCTATTCAACCAGAAACAGTTTCTCATAGATTAGATGATAAAGAATAAAAGGAGGTGCTCTCATGAGCAAAGGAATATTATTTGTTCTTTCAGGGCCCTCTGGAGTAGGTAAGGGAACTGTATTGGAAGCTTTAATGAAAAATTTTAAGGAAGTAGAATATTCTGTTTCTGCTACAACCAGAGAAAGACGTCCAGGAGAGATAGATGGAGAAGATTATTTTTTTATTTCTGAGGAAAGATTTAAAGAATTAAAAAAGAATGATAAATTTATTGAAAGTGCTAAAGTACATAATAATTATTATGGTACCCCAAAAAAATATGTTGATAGAACTTTAGCTGAAGGCAAAGATATAATATTAGAGATAGATATTCAGGGAGCAAAACAGGTAAAAGAAAAATATCCTAATGCAGTTTTC
>Ga0102934_1000181_pt1 | contig 37905 bp, 36 predicted proteins | sample SalPonR2_A_D1_MG_FD_78175 | JGI IMG/M metagenome (GOLD analysis project Ga0102934, IMG submission 78175) | Salt pond soil microbial communities from South San Francisco under conditions of wetland restoration - Salt Pond MetaG R2_A_D1_MG | ecosystem: Environmental > Aquatic > Marine > Intertidal... | reverse complement strand
GTTTGAACTTGAGGCCTCGCCAAGGCGGCCTTGGCGACGGCCTCGTCTGGGAATCAGTTTTCACGCTCGCGACCGACACATCCACAGCACTAGGAATGCCTTGGCCATGGAATCCCATCTACTCGAGTTTAACTTAATAGAGCACCAGCTTCACGAGGCAGAAGCTGAGTTGGTGCGATGGCCTGATCTCTCTCCACCGGCCCCATCAGACAGACATCGCTCTGCCTCCGGTTCACTCGGCCCGAAACCCTCAGATCCAGTCCAGTATTCGCAACTGGCCAAAGTGGGTGGTGGTCGCACTAACTGTCCAGTTTTCATGGCTGCAGGCAGGTTGCCGTCCCCATCTTCAACGCATCAACCCTTCAAAACGCTTCGAGCGAGTGACCACGCGTTCCGCCGCCGACATCACACTCCGACTACTTTCGCAACTTCTGCCGCTGCACTTTCCAGGCTAGCTCAACCACGCAACGAGATTTACAAGGAGAGAGAAAGTCTGCGTCGCGAACAAGAAGCACTCAAAGTGGCTGAAGCGGGATGCACTTTTAAGCCCACCCTGTGCGAAGGGACAGAAAAACGCGTTGCCGCAGCTGCAGCAGCCAGCAGGGGAGAAGTTGTCAAGCCTTTGCCGGAGCGCTTGATGGAAAAAAAGAAAGCCTCAGAACAGGCTAGGCGAATTAGACAGGCGAAAGTACTGGAGGAGCAGGCGCGCGAGTGCACTTTCCGTCCGGTACTTTACACGAGCGCTTCGAGCGGGTCTGGAGGCCGCGTGCCCCCGTCCTCCACACTTATCTCGCCGTCCCAGTGTCCCAAGCGAGAAAAATCCTTACATGAACGCCTTGGAGACGTTCAGCGGGCTCGCCGCGAGCACTTGGCCCGACTCCGAGCGGAGAGAGAGGAAGTAAGGGCGGCAGAATGGACGTTCCAACCGCGCCTCTGTGGGATGACAGAGCGGATGGCTCGCCAACGGCGCCTTGGCAACGGCAATTCAGACACTGGCACTTTTCAGGAAAAGGTGAAGCATTCTCTGGGACGTCAACCTAGCACTTTCTCCCGACTTGTGCGTGATTCTGAGCGTTTTTTGCAGCAACGCATGGCCAGGAGGTCGGCTTCGGAGGCGAGGCGGCATGTGGACTGCCGATTTGCGCCCACTCTTGCGCAGAAGACGGATGAACTTCTCGTGAAAGCAGGCTGGCCTTCAGGCTTTGAAGCGCGCCAGCAACTTTGGGAGGATTATAGGCGAGAGAAAGCAGTGGCCGTCGAGCAGGCCATGGCGGCGGAGGAAGAGCGTTGGTTCAAGCCCGTCCTGGAGCCCAAGAGTGAAGCTATAGTGGCGCGCATCCGAAGTCTGAGAGAGTCAAAGGGACATGAAAGCGATGAGCGCCCCAACCTGCAGGGTTCTGTGGTGCATCGATTGGCGGTCGAGGAGCGGGCTCGGCGGGAAGCTGCACGGCAGGCTCGCACGATGGCCGCCTTGAGCGATTTTCATTATGAACCATCTATCAATCCCTTGTCTCGTGCGCTGGGCCGGTCCTCCGACATCGAGGAGCTCACCTACAACTGGCGTGGAGTAGTTGCCCGAAACAAGGCCGCCGAAGAGGCTCAGGCTCGCTTTGAAGCTGCGTGCACATTTCAACCTGAGATAAGCAATGTGCATTCTGACGCATCATTACAGAGACCTGCCCTTGGATCAAGATCAGGACACGTGTCAAGCAAGTCCGACATTGCCGAGAGTGTTGCCCGAAATCACGGAAAAGTGAAGGACCGTTCATTTTCTGGGGCGCAACAGCCCACGTCGGCTGGGGGCGAGGACCGGCGGGGTCTAAAGGAAGCCCAGGCGGCGGATACTCGTGCTGCCCGCGAGGCAGAAGAGCTGAAAGCCTGTACTTGGTCGCCACTATTAACGAAAAACATGAGCCGGCCGCGACTGGATCGCCACCAGTCCCCAGTTCTAGTACGCGGATTGGGGAAGTTCCTAGCCCGCAGTCAGGCAGCGGCACAACAGCGTCAAGGGCAGGCATCCGCCACGGCTGCCCTGGCCGTTGGGGGAGCCAGAATGCGGACAAATTGTGTTCCTTCTTTGTACACAATGACGACATCTCGTCCCTTCCGGCTTAGCTCCCGTCCACAAGATCAACGTGGCAGCCAAGCGAAGGTGCGTTCCGAATTAGAACGGCTAGCACGATCTTCATTAACGTTTAGACCGCAGACAATAGAACGGCGGAAACAGGCGGTGTTGCACAAACTATTAGAGACGAAAGCATGACGTGCAGAACAACATGTATTTATCAGAACTTTTATACTTAAGTGCCGCTAGATGGTGATTGTACCACGAAAGTGTCCCTTGCAGATATACGGAAGAGAAAAGAGTGGTATAAAAAACGCTCTTCGTAGGTGGGTTAGAAAACATTTTTCTACCAAAAGAAAGAACGACGACGAGTGGGAGATTTGAACTCCCGCGGCGAAACACCATTGCATTTCGAGTGCAACACCTTAACCACTCGGTCAACTCGTCTCGACCATCATTTTTCCGTGGAACTGAAAGATAATGAAGTAATATTTACTTCAACACCATTATTACAAATCACGTAGATTTTAAAACGGAGTGATTGTTATAGCTTTCCGTATAACGACGAGATACAGAACACAGAACAAAGCTTGATGTTTGCAATTTTAAACATGCATAGTTTCCCCGTGGCAGACCCCTTGGCCTCAAATCTCTAATCTCTCGGCGAGTAACGGATTTGTATACCCAACATGACTTGTTGCATGCAGTCATGCATGAGGGAAAGGAATCCCTCACATAGATACGAGTGCATTGAAATGGCAGAAGAGAAGGCCGCCAATAGGGTAGAGACGACAAAAAAGAACGGTGCCGTCAGCAACAGGATTTGAACCTGTGAGTGAGAACACAATCGATTTCTAGTCGATCGCCTTAACCGCTCGGCCATGCTGACTTCAATTGTCGATCAATGGGTATCATTCTTTTTATGAAACCACCAAATACTTCTCACTTTTCTAGAAAATTGCGTAATTCAGTAGTTCAGACCTATTCAATGAAGTGACTGATTTTTTGTGATCTTTAAGTGCTGATACACAGAATAACAGCACGATACATACAGCATGTGAGCGATTCCTAACAAGGAACGAAGTTGTTAACTTTGCAAAGTAAGAAATTGTCCCCCGTCATAAACATGAAGTGAGTCGTCAAGTAGACCAGGCCTCCTCACTATGTGCCCCGACATAATCTTTGGAGGAGCTAGTAGACCATTTTAGACTCTTACTAAAATTCAGAGCTGAGCAGATATCAGATGAAGGGGGCGGTTGAGACGAACAAAAGAGAATGCACCAACCGGGAATCGCACAGGCTTGCGGAAACTCGTCGGCGAAGGACGAGCGTCATCGCAAGGAACCCGGGCCTAAACCTTGGGAAGGTTCAATCCTACCACTAGACTATTGGTGCTACACAGCCCTAATTTGGGCGATCCTGACATCTACATACAGGTACTCGTGGGATAACTTTTTCCCCTCGCATTTTTTGACGCCAAAATGCTTTTCATACCATTATATCATTGACAATGGTATTGGAAAAATGTCAGTGTTACGCCGGCGCCAGATGCACAGGTCGTTTGGATTTTCTCTGGTCTGAAAGGCAGGAACTGGTGGAAAGGTTTACCTGAAGCTATGTGCACAAGGCCAACCTCGGCGCTTCATGACCTTTCAATGAAAAAAGTCGTAGATATTGTCTCTCTCAGAGTTTTACATGTCGCATCGCAGACATAATTCTTTATTTCAGGGTTTAGACTGACTTTTTATTTGTGAACCTCCCCATATAAGAATTAGATATGCCTCGATGCTGCCAGCTCGTTATGGGGCCAGCCGGTGTTGGAAAATCGACCTATTGTAAGCTTTTGCAAGAGCATTGTGCCGCACAGCAAGGCCCAGGGACCCAGCGCCGAGCTGTACATATAATAAATCTTGATCCAGCAGCAGAAGGGCCATTCGCCTATGCAGCGCCTGAGGTTGATGTGCGGGAGCTCATTACAGCGGACGATGTAATGGAGATGATGGATCTGGGTCCGAACGGTGCACTCGTTCATTGTATGGAATATTTATTAGAAAATCTAGAATGGTTGGAGGAGCGTTTGGAGGTCTTTGCAGAGGGGGATTATCTGGTCTTCGACTGCCCGGGTCAAGTAGAGCTTTACTCACATATACCTGTCATGAAGCACCTTGTTGATTTCCTTGTCAAGGGTCCATTGAGCCTCTCAGTTTGTGGCATTTATTTAATAGACGCACATTTCATGGTGGATCCAAGCAAATTTGTGGCTGGCGCGTTACTGTGCCTTTCTACGATGATCGCTCTGGAGGTGCCCCAAGTCAATATTATCTCAAAGGCGGATCTAGTCGATAAGGAGGAGATAGAACGGGTCCTCGACATGGATTCTGCGGCCATGGTAGCACGCATGGGCCACCTTGCTGCACACGGACGCCTGCAACCGCTAACGCACACGATTGCCGCGGTGGTGGATGACTACACGTTGGTGGGTTTCCTCCCGTTGGACCCCAACGATGAGAATAGCTGGGACGCCATTCTAGCACAGGCAGACATGGCTTTACAGTTCGGGGAGGATTTGGAACCGCGGGAACCGCGCGATGATGTCGGAGATGGAAGGACGGAAGATGAAGATGCCATGGAAGATAATGACATCCAGCAAAGCTTGTAGTAGAAAATTATCGAAATCTAGTGCCAGTACCACATTACGGCCTCGAGTTGGACTTTGTCGTCCCTACAGACATTTGGGTTGTACATTCTATCCGTAAACATCAAAGAATTGACGGAATCGATTTAATTAAATTAGCTGCTTTCACTCCAAAATCGTCTTGTTTACTATTTGCATACCGACTACCCGCAGCTCAATCACAGTCTGGGACGGATAATCTTTTCCCCCATATACGCACCGAGACAGGCCTCAACGCGGTCCAGCGCCCCAAGACGAAACAAGATGGCACGCCCTGTTCTTCAAAATCTTACAACGAAGCCCCTCCATGGAGCACCATCTCAACCTCCTTTCCACAGCTTGCCAGTGCCCCGACGCGTGCCCTGAAATTCCAAGCCCAATTTGAAAAGCTAGGCTACCTCATGCAACGCCTGGCTTAGAGTAGTGACGATCTGGTCGATCTGACCTTTTTCAACAATCAGAGGCGGAGAGAGAGCGATCGTCTCGCCAGTAACTCGAACCATGACACCCTTGTGCAGGGCAGTGGTAAAAACCTGAAATGCTCGTTGACCAGGCTTACCGGCCCTCGGCACCAGTTCCACCGCCCCCATAAGCCCCAGGTTACGAATGTCCACAACGTGGGGATGACCCTTCAGCGCGTGGAGCGTCTCCTCCCAGTAGGGCGCAAGAGCTGCCGCCCTCTCAAACAAGCCCTCATCCTGATAGACATCGAGTGTGGCCAAGCCGGCAGCCATAGCGAGTGGATGGCCGGAATACGTGTAACCGTGGAAAAGCTCAATCCCGTCTCCCGGGGTTGCCCCCATGAAGGTGTCGTACACGTGCTTCTGGACGAATGTAGCACCGGCCGGCACCGCTGCATTTGTCAAACCCTTGGCACAAGTTACCATATCGGGAATAACGCCGAAGTATTCCGCACCCATACCCTTGCCCAGACGTCCGAAAGCGGTAATCACCTCATCGAAAATGAGCAGGATACCGTGCGCATCGCAGATCTCACGCAACCGCTTCAAATACCCGCAAGGCGGGACTAACACCCCTGCTGACCCTGAAACAGGTTCAACGATCACCGCAGCAATGGTGGACGCGTCATGCAGGCCCACAAGTCGCTCAAGGTCCTCCGCCAGATGAGCACCCCACTCCGGCTGCCCCTTCGAAAACGCTTGGTGCTCCCGGTCGTAGGTTGTTCGAAGGTGATCAACACCAGGCAACATTGGTCCGAACGCTCGACGATTAGGCAACATGCCACCCACTGAAATGCCTCCAAAGCCCACGCCATGGTAGGCGCGCTCGCGACCGATAAGCCGAAAACGAGACCCCTCTCCTCGAGCTTTATGGTAAGCAAGGGCAACCTTCAAAGCTGTGTCTACCGCTGTAGAGCCACACATGGTGAAGAATACTTGATCCAAACCTTTGCCTGGCATGAGCTCCTGACACAGGCGGTGTGCGTACTCGAACGCCAGGGGATGGCCCATGTTGAAGGTCGGCGCGAAGTCAAGTGCTGCAGCCTGCTTTTGAATGGCACTCACAATGCGTTCATTACAGTGGCCTGCATTGACACACCATAGACCAGCCGTACCATCTAGCACTTTGTGACCGTCTTCGGTCCAATAATGCATGCCTTTGGCCTTGGCCAAGATACGAGGGGATCGCTTGAAGGCTTTATTAGCCGTAAAAGGCATCCAGAAGGCCCCCAGCGTGGCCTGATCTATATTGCAATTCGTCTCTGGTGCGGTGGATGGTGCGGACATGCGAGTCGATGTTGCCAAAAAAGCGCGTGGTAGCCATTGCCTAGGCAATTGCGCCGCAGCTGCCAACGCAACGGGTGGCCTTGTTGACCTCGTTAGGGAGGAGTACATTCTTGATGTTCCAACGTCACTTCAAACACGGCTTTTTTGAAGAACAACTTGAAAGGTCTAACAATGTGTGCGTAGAACAGATTTTTGATAGCTTTCCTTTCCCTGTAGAAGGGTAAGGTGGGTAGTCAGTCGCGAGGTAGATGGCACAACACGAAGGACGAGGACCCCTGCCTGTTCGGGAGCGCTCGCTCCCTCGGCCGCTGGGGGTGGCCGGAAATGGCGCGAAAGGAGGAGGGTCGAGGGCAAGGACAGTAGCAGAAATGCTCCGAACAGCCGCAAGGCGGCGCCTGAGGACGAGCCTTGTAGGTTGTGGTGCGTGGTGGTTTTATGTGGGCCGTTCGACCGCCGGACTTTGACGGCGCTTTCATTTTTATTTTCGAGGCTTGGAAACATCATTTCCCAGCAACAAGTAATATATATACATATGATAGACAAGTTGCAGCGGCGTCTAGGACGGATTTTTTGTTGCTTTCCAAAGCCTGTCACTCAAAGACAGCATTACCCAGTGACATCATAAAAGCACTTTCCTATTCGGTGGTGTTATCACTGGGCTGTAGCTCAGCCCACACCTTGTGCACCCGCACGGCATCACGGACTTCAACGTGCTATGACATGGCCGCATTTGACAGCACGCAACACATGCACCACACTTTAAGACAAAGAGCCATAGCAGTGATTGACAAATTGCGAGAGTCATATTTTATGAGACTGATTGAGCTGTCGGGAATCTACGTTCTTCGTGTACACCATTCCAGGGCTGAGGTGCATCACATTGTGACTGTCGGTTAGAAGTGAGTGTGCTTCTCTGCTTCTGGTTTAAGTAAGTTTTACTCCGCTACGGAAAGTTTGTTCGTAAAGCATTATTTACACCTTTGTGTCACATCGAAATAAATATGGCTTCTTTTGATGCGATCTTCTTCTTCATAGTGCTCAACGGGTTCGTAACGATGTCTTCTCAAGGTTTCCTGTCTTCCATTCTCATGACAATAGATTTCGAATCACAAGAGCACAATGTCAACTTTTACAATCTCGCCAGAATATGGATACGTCCTCATTGCTGCTGCCCTCTTAGTCTTAGAGGGGGTTTATTTGGGGAGTGCAGTGATGGGCCTGCGGAGGGCGTACTTCAACGACGAATGGCAAAAGAAGAACAATGATTTGATGGACGAGCACAAAAAAGCTTTTCCTACAGTACCTTTCTCTCTAGGGTACCCTGATATGGGCTCTGGTCGTTACGCCGGACGTTTGGACTACGAGCAATGGTTTCGTTTCAACAACGTGCAGCGGGGGCATCACAATTTTCTGGAGCAAGTCTGGGGAGTCATGTCTTTGCTCTTGGTGGGTGGCCTGTTCCAACCTAAAACCTTTGCTGTGCTGGCGACTATTTACATTGTTTCCCGAGCTCTGTACGCCAAGGGTTACTCGTCTCAGGGGCCCAAAGGGAGGGAGGCCGGCGCAATCTTAGGCATCCTTTCCTTGTTGGGTATGGTGGGGTGTGTCATCAAAGTCGGCGTGGCCTTGATTAAGAGCGGGAGTAAGTAGGAGCACGAAAAACAAATGCTACAAAGGAGTGTGAATAGGGACTTGTGGAGGAAACTTATGATGTTTACGAATGCGATAAAATCGATTTACGCGGCTGAGTGATGCTGGAGCAAACGTGGTAACATCATGCGAGTGTAGGTGATCGTGGTAGGGGTGAAACTAAGTTACTGGACGTGGTGGAGCGAACATCAGGCGATTAAGTGGGAAAAGGGCGTTTGTTTGAAGGTGTTAGGAACAAAACCTCATGCAGGAAAGCAGGCCTGAGCCTCTCGCCCTTAACAAATAGACTTCAAGAAGATCTTCTGAGACTAGTTGACCGAGAGACTCGTTGAAGGAGGTCTTTGTCTTTATTGATGGCTTGTTTTGCTTTCTTTCCACTTCAAGCAAGCTTCCTGACATCGACAGAGACAGAGAGGAGTACCAGCACCACTTTATTCCACTGGGCACACGCTTGGGGATGAAGGACAAACCGGCGGCCTGGAGCGGTGACATGGATCGACAAAGGAGAATTTAAATGCCAGCACAATGCGCGAAAATCTATCGTTGAGATGTTACTAGGAACTTAACACTAATAATTTAACATTTAGGTTCCAGGAGCGGGATGTCCTCTCTGTAAAGTATGACTACGCTAACCCAACACCTTTTTTTACGTTCCCCAACCTGAATGTCAAGGAACAGCCTGAGAGCTGTACGACACACAGCTGCTCTTGCCACCGACGTAGTCGCTCAGTATGTCTGCTGCGGTACGTACTGGGTGTGCATGCACCGATTAAAAATTACATGCTCACAGATGCATCTTGCACGTTTGTGAACTTAATGTTATCTTAGCTCTTTTCTCTCTAATACCTCATGTCACAACAGGGTCGGCCCCCAACTTATTCATCACGTCAACAACTACGTCGGAGGCAAGTGCGCTGTCAGGGGTACTACCAAGGTCTTGCTCCCAGGCGGACAGTGTGCCTGGCAAGACTGCTCCGGAGCGGACCAGCTCGTCGAAAAGACTGACCAGCATAGCCTTCTTCTCTTGCGTAGCGGCGAATTCGATCACGAAGCGTTGCATGCCGTGCAAGCATGCCACCTGCAAGCGTGGGTCGGCGTTGGCAGCAATCTCTGTGAAAAGCGTTTGGAGCTCTGCAGGCTGCGGCCATGTGGAATTCCTCACCTTCGGGCACTCTACAAGAAGTCGATAAGCCAAAGCGCGAGTGAACGGCACATTGTTTCTTAAGGAGGGCTCCAAGGACCGGATCCAAGCTAAAATTCCTTCGGTCCCTCCTTTCTGCATGGCTTGCTCGACAATCTTGCCGCTTAATGGCTCGACATAAGTCGCCCACAATTGATGTTCTTCTACAAAATTCATAAATTGACAGCGATCTCTCTCGTGATATGCGGCAAAGAGCACTTCGCCCGCACTCTTTACCAAGTCCCACGACCAAGGAGCGCGGCGGTCAGCGTCGTACGCTCTGAAGACTGCCGTCATCAGGCGGGTGAAGGCTTTTTCCTCCGGCAATGCTCCCCGAGCCTCGGATTGGAACCACGCGAAGTCCAGAGCCTTCGTGCGAAGCAAGGCAGCGACTGCAAATGAAAAATTATCATAGACGTGCGGCACGTCAACCAGTAGGTCTTCCAGCGTCTCCATCACCAACTGCACCTCTCCTTTGAGGTCCTTGCTCTGGATGCGATGACTTTTGATGAGTAAAAGAAGTAGCTGGATAAGGGGCCCACGCTCGTTATCTTTACAGTCAATGAGACGGCCCAGAATTTTATTGGCTGCCACTTCGCTGCCAACCAGTCGCGGTACCAAATCCATTGAAGCCTCCACCTCCGCTTCGTCTCTCAAGCTCATGAACTCAGCGATGACAGTCTGCACAACGCTGTCTACCTCCTCGCGTGACCGTGTCGAGACTCCTGGACCATCGACTGTTCCTCCCATGCTTGGTCGCGAATAGGCTTTGCTATCACAATTGCTTGACAAAGAGCCCCGAGCTCCCCTCTCATCACCGTGGTCGCTCATGGGCGACTGACTTATGTTCCGGCCCGGTCCTCCTCTTCTGTCCATCGCCGCTGGAGGAATGTTACCCCTCCTATCTCTCCCAATTGTTTCTCCGACTCCGCCTCGCAGGGATCTCTTGTCGCCTCCGCCCCCGGCCGTTCCTCGTCCAGATTTGTCCAGAGACCCCTGACGTGAAAGCACAGGAGAGGGTGCAGAGCCTCTTCCGCCACTCCCACCGTGCTGTCCACTTCGCCCATCACTCCCAGATGGACTACTACTTCCGGACTTACTTGCCTCCATACCTCTTCTAAACTCCTCTGTCTTCGTCGCCTTCACCTCCACGCGCCTCAAGACCCATTTGTTCTCCCGCAGTTCCAACAGGTCCTTGATCATGAATCGGGCTCGTGCGGTCAGCCCTGATTTCTTGTCCACACTCAAATCGCGAAGTTGCTTGTAGTAGAATGTTATATCCTTCTCGTGGTGCTCGGGGGGAGGCCGGCCTTTCGTCCGTTGCTTATCGCCCGCTATGCATTTCACCTCATCCAACTGCTCCCCAACCGTTGAAAGCAATTTACAGAGGGCTTCCAACGATTCTTCGTCCCAACCAGTTGACCGCTTTACAAGCTTCCGATCCCCTGGTCGATCTCCACGCTGTTCGACGAATCCCAGAAGCTTGAGGATACACTCATGCATTATGCGTTCCTTGAGCATCTTCTTTTTGTAAAGTTCACCGATGAAACGGATGTTCCCCAGCATCCGCCTCTTCGATTTCATGCGGGCTTCCTCCTCTTCTGCTTGTCTTTGAGCTAGCTCTTGTCGCGAGGCTCCAGAGCTCGACGTCGACCTGACCGTGTCGTCGTAGTTGTTCTCCTTGTAGAACTCCTCCTGACACTTTTTCAACAACAACTTCTTGAAGGTGGTTGCACGGTGCCCGTCCTCCATGGCACTCATTTCATCCTCGAAGCCACCGTGGATCCTGTCGCGGACCCTTTCCTGTCCTTCTTCCTCCTCCGTCAAAGCCCGGAAAACAGTGAAGTACTGCCGCGCTGCTCCGCTCCCTCCCTCCATGCTCTCCAGCACCTTCACGAACTTATCACCTGTGATAATCAATTCACAAAGACGCAATTTCTGTGTGCGAGCCTGCGCGATTGGCTCTTGGTCACTGATTGCAGCCTCAAGACACGCCTCTCGAGATGGGAAGGGCCCCACGATCTCCTTTTCAACCATAATGTCATCTGTCCAGAAATACTTTCCATTTTTGTCCAAGTCCTGCCCTGTCCTGATGACTGACCACTCCCCGCTCTTCTTGCTAACGTCCACACATAGTGTGGCGTACATTTCTCCGAAAAAAGGCTCATCGACAGCCTTGTCGAAAACAAGAGAAATGATTTTTGAGAGCATGTCCTTAGAGTCGATTTCGATGCCGCATAGTTGAGTGGATAACTTGTCGAACGTATCCCACGTCATTTTATTCAACAAGCCTCGTACTCGAGCCTCACAATGCTCGAGACCAGAGGTGTCTCGCTGCGGGCTCCAGGCATTCCTGGAACGGGCCAAACCCACGTTCTCACGCCTCCGGGCAAAGTCAGCCGATGGACCTGCCCGCGAAGTATTTCCACCACCTGCTTCTCTACTTTTCTGAATCGGTACCTGTTCTCCCCGACGCCATGCACTCCCCCCACTGCCTCCAGCCCCGCTCCCCGACGAGCTTCCCCCGGGACTGGCCCCACCCAGACCACCGTAGCCGTTGCGCGAGCCGCTGAGAGAATCGCTCGACTTTCGATCCATCGACAAAGGTTTCCGAACCCAGGGTCCCTCTTCCAAGGTAGTGATCGAGGGTCCACTGCGGTTGATAGAGCTTCCTATACCTGAAGTGCGCGTCATACCCAAGCCAACCCCCCCCAGGCCCGACGACCCGGTTATCCTGGTCACCTGAAGCCTGCCCACGAGCTCAGCGGGCTGAGACATGTCAATGGGCTTGAGCGACTCCAGTACGACCTTCACGTAGACATGCTTTTTCGCAGGTAAATGTTCTAGAGCTTCCTCTTTGCATGACTCTTCTGTGGAATTTCGTATTTCTTTGCCGGGCTTCGACACGGTCGAGCGCGGGAGAGGCGACTCGGCCACGATGGACACACCAGCCATCCTCTTGCTGATATCGTCGTCCCCTTTTTCCAGTTCCGGGACCATTGCAAGGCTGGCTTTCGATGCTTCCGTCTCCGCCAGGGACCCAATCTCTTTCTCAGTCTCGAGCGATGACTCTTTTAATTCTCTGCTTGTCGCAGCAGGCGCTGTCCCATCTTTGGCGCCGGGGGCTCCCTGACTCACCGATGTCTCTTCAGCCCTTGCTTCTGAAGAAGTTGCTTGCTGGGGTGATGGGTTCGTCTTCTCTCCCGGCGTAGAACCTGGGGCTCTGAGGCCTGCCTCCTCCTTCTCGGCAATGTCAGGCCCTGTTGATGCCTTGACAGCCGCTTCTACCGCGCCAGTGTCCGCTTGCAGCGGTAAGGAAGCACTTTCACTGGTCGAAGTGATATTCGTCCCTGGCGGTGTATCGACATCACTTGAGGCAGTCGGCTCAATGTTGAGTTTTTGCGGGAGTGACTGCAGACCCTTCGGAGACGCCGTCGCCTTGTTCGACGCGCCCTCCACGGCCCCCAGAGAAGGCGAGCCCAGCGGAGTGCTGCTTGTCGGGGTCCCCGTCGAGGGTTTGACGATCTTGTTATCCTTATCCAATATGGCTAGGGCCTTGCTCTCCCTCTTCACCAAGGGACGTGGATTGGGACTCGATGGGAGCGGGGTTGATGTTTGGGAAGGAAAGGTAGGCGAATAGTGCGCCGACGAAGTAGATGTCATTACGGCTTGCGAGGACCCCACGCCCACGTATCCTCTTGCCGGTGGTCCACTGTAACGTCCGCCGGGGAGGCCGGTGGACACTCCTTGATGCAGTAGCGGCTGATGTACATGTTGAGGAGAGGATTGGTGTTGCTGCAGGTGGGAAGGTGGTTGTGGTTGGTGCTGTTGAGGTGGCAGCGGCGGAGGCTGAAAGTGCTGAGGATGGTGCCCATGCAGGGGCCCGCTCGCTCCAGGAGAAGACGCGTAATAGCCAGGTGTACCGCCGGCATGCGACTGATGGGCCGCGTAAGGGAAGGAATGGCCGCGCGGCCCCATGACCGGGAGCGGCGACGTCGCGTGATGAGGCTGGGCGTGCGGGTGCGGGTAAGACCGAGGAGCGCCTCCGCCCGGCAAGGATGGATGATGCCCATGTTCGTAGCCGCTACTGGAGGCCCCAGAGCCACCACCAGTGGGAACACTTCCCCGTCGAATGCTGTTGGGCAGCAGCGCGTTGTGCCCATGGTGCTGTTGAGAGAGATGGGCGGGTGCTGCCGAAGAAGGGTGGTGTTGTGATGCCTGCTGATGGTGAGAGGCGTGCGGGTGGTGTGCATGCGAGGCATGGTGGGAGGATGCGCCATGGTGCCCAGTCTGCGGGTCCACCCCGCGAGACAGGTGCTGAGGCCCTTGCTGCTTCGGGGGGAGCCAGGCCCCGGGTCCCTGCTGCGGCGACATGGGAGGGTGGCCGGGAAGGGCCTGGAGATGATGAGGCTGCGCTTGGTGGCCGTGATGAGGTCCGCCCTTAAGCAAAGCACCGGTGCCGTAGAGCGGCAACCCCGCCAGAACGGGAGCCGGGGGTTGGGGGTAGGGGGACGGCGGACCGGCCATTCGCGGGCCCATCGCGGGAGACTTCGGGTGGTAAGGCGACTGCTGATGCTGATGCTGATGTGAAGGCAATGGGGGCGGAGGGTGCTGAGGAGGGTCTTGCTTGGGCGAGCCTGTGCCCCTCAGGGTGGTCAAGGGGGAGGAGGAGGGAGTCGACGCCTGGGAAGACGCCAGCCCCTTGGCACCCACATTGCTCTGCCCTCGTTGGGACGGAGCACCCTCCTCCTGGCCTTTGGAAGGCGGGGGTGGCAATGCGGACGGTGATTGCTATTGCTGGTGGTGCTGAGCAATGGCGTAGGGGGACCGCATCGCTGAAGACGCCGGGTGAACGGAGCCGTGCTGACGCCGCTGGGGAAATGCCTGCTTACTGTTCATTGCGTGCTGGTAGTAGCCCTGCGTGCTCTCGTACACCTGTACGTTCTCGGCCGGCGGAGCGGAAGACACCCGCGTGGGCAAAGAAGGCATTGGCGCACCCTGATGGCTGCCGGGGTGCAGAGGCCTCGGCGAGGTAAAGTCCCCCGCAGCTTCCCCGTGCCCGCCTCGCCTCAAAGGCGCAGTCCCAAGCCGCCCGTTCCCGCGACCCCCTCCCCGCATGCCGGCTTCTCCTTGTCCGACGACCCCTGCCGTGGTCACGCTGCTCACAGGCGCATTGCTTACAATATCCTCCGCGCCACCATCAGGGACGGACGTATGACCACTGACCGACTGCCCGGGCCCTTGACCCGGCGCTGCCTGGTGTCCGGAAAGGGAGGACGAGGTGGGCTGCGCAGCGGACGCACTCACGCCTCCAACGCTGCTACATCCTGCGCCGGCACCGGCCTTGCCAGTGGGCGGCAAGGGCGACGACTGGGGCACCGGGGGCGGGGGCAACGGAGAAGGAGAATTCTCGCCGCCAAAGCCTCCGCCCTCGCTTCCGCTTCTTGGACAGGTGTCAATGCTCAACTGAGCAGCATGGTGTCCATTCGCCGTAGTGATGCTCCTGGGTGCTTCCGTAGAGGCTAGTTTTGATGCTCCGGCACCTTTGTTCGGTGGTGTAGTCGTCCCTGCTGCTTCATGTTTCAGACGGCCGGGTGATGTCGATGTGGACATAGACTTCGAGCGGGCGCGTCGATATGATTCTGTGAAAATAGATAATTGCTTAAGGTGAGGAGAATGTGAGGAAGTTATAAACGTTCTCGGTAAAAAGAATCTTGTCGTGCCACAGCCGTATCGATTTCCCTCCCCTTCGTTTCCTCCTTTAAAACCGGCGTATAAGACTGCTACTAATTTTGGGTTTCCATATCTTCTCCGCAGTACACACAACACGGCAACATTGTGCATGTATGTGGATCGTTCTCAAGCATGTCTGATACTATGCTCGTCACGTGAGTTGGTGCACATGTGTGTAGTGTCTCCATGCTTGATATCTAAGAAAAAAGGTGGAGCGAGTCGGCTCTTACACCACCGCGCTCAAGACTGCAAATAGAATGCAGACCCGTATCCGCAACATGTAGGGAGACATGAGATTGCGAGATCGCAGTCAAGGTAGCTGGAAAGACGGTGGCTCGCGTTCCCGTACGCCACACTGCCCGTCATGCGTGGTATTCTTCGAGGGGCGAAGGCTCCCCCATCGCGTCGGTGGCGGCGAGGTGGGCAGCCAAGGTGGGGGACAATCAATCCCACGAGACAGGTTGCGTGGTTGCTGGAACAGGGGGGGGCATCGCTTACTCGGCTTGCTCTCTATTTTCCTAGCTTTCCGAACTGCAATTGGATGGTATGATCACACTGTTCTCCTCTTAAAGGCCCGCGATCAGGATGCGTGCGCACCTGAGCGTCTCGGATGGCCTACTCGCTGCCTGTCAGCCGCTCCACACCGTCACATCAACCAGGCTTCTCCACATCAAGATCGAAGCCGAGTGCTTGGTCCTCGCAGAGCCCCCCATTAAAAAAATAGGTAGCGAGGAGGATGATTTTCAACATTTGGTAGTGGAGAGATTGATGCAGGCGCCAAACACTGCCGCTCTCCTGCTCATCGCGATGGACGATCATCCCCCAGTACTGATCAAGTATTTGCCCTTGACATGCCCTGTTCGGGAAAAGATGCTATACTCCTCTTCCGTCGCTGATCTCAGGCGTGGTTTGGCCATCCACTTCTCATTATTTGAGACGCACGAGCTCGAGGATATGTCTTTTCTCAACTTGACTGGAACTCTGGCGTGTTGGCGTGCAACAGAGCGGGGGAACGCGATCGCTACGGCTCCGATAGACGACGGAGTTGAAAGTCCTCTCCTGTCTACATCACTGTATGGGGAGTTGGCTCCCACGGAACGAGCGGTGGCGCGAAACGTAGGCGTACGGTTGCATGGTATGAGTCATGTGCCTTTTACGATGCGCTCAGACGTGCGTGAAGCTCTTGTTCGAGTACTGGAGACGCGAAAGCCAGAAAATTGGATGGAACTTGCTTTGAAGGAAGAGAAAATTATCGTGATCGCGGTCCGCACAGTGCCATTCGAAAAGGATATGGAAAGACAGGATGACAATTTGCAAGAGTCGGCAGTACACTTGTCGTCTTTACTTCCTCTTGACGAGCCGCGCTTCCTTGTTTTCACGCAACAGGATTCGCAGCACGTGTTCGTCTTTTACTGTCCACAGACCGCGTCTATTAAACAAAAATTCACCTTTTCAGCCGCGAAGAGTACCCTGATTGAGGCATTGGGTGGTTATAATATATTCGATCGCATCGTTGAAGCGACTGACCCAAATGTTACTATTCAGTCCTTGATGTCATGTTCGCGAGGCTGCAAAGAGTGTGTTGATCATTCTGATGTGCTGCATCATCCTTTGCTTACAGAGACCAGGCCACGAGGCCCCAAAAGACCAAGTGCTCGTAAGTAAGTTGTGCTAGTGACTTTGTAATGGTGGAAGACTGTTCTCACAACAAAGACCAAGGAGACTCTCACTTTAATATGCGAATGATTCTGTTCCATCGTCCATTCAAGCAGGAAGCATCCTTAGCGAGACCGGTTTTGCAACCTAACAACTAAGCCTTCAAATACCCCCTTCCAATCATTACGTAAAATCCCTTCAAGAAGATCGAAGAAGCATGTGAATAAATTAATTGTCATTTGCACCTATTTGAACCTCTCACAGATTGATTGATTTTTTCTTTAATTCAAAGTTGAAGATACGTTGTAGGGTTGGGTGGAAAATCGGAGAGTTTGGGTGGAAGGGGTCATATCGGTAATTTACAATATTAATAAACGGCATAAATCTCACAGTCTGTTTGAGAGCAAATAAAAGACGTCCACAACTCTTCAGTAGGCCGCGAGCAACGTGTTGTCGGGGGATGTGAGCGAAGCCATTACTATGTTTTGCACCGGATTCTTCCCTTCATATCTTAGAGGAGGTACAAGATGTACTTGAGCTTCACGCACAAAATTAAATGAAATTCAGATGAGATACCATGAATCAGGCTTGCAAAATAACGGAGCTATTTGATGTGTATCTTCGCAATAGGCAGACTCAAGATTCATTGATTACCATCATATGCAAGTGTACGCTTCCTTGGGACTGGAAATTGGAAGAAACCTGTAACGGTCGATGAGCGAAGAGAAAAGGCGAGGCTACCCAATTTTCTTTTTTTCGGCTTTGCATTTATTTTTCCTCTTCACCGCATGACTGACAATAGAAATGTTTCATGTTGTGATACATTTGGAAAAAGGTGGAAATTATCTAGTTCGTAGCTCTCTCCATCTTGGTTCTCATTTATGGCAACCATCATATTTTTTGGGGGGGGGTATGTAGAACATTGCAAAACATGGGCAACCTGTGTGGATCCATCTCCGCTGACGATATCGAGGCCGCAAAAATAAGTAAAGATGTCGATCAGGCCAACGCAGCAGCTTTTAAGAAAGAGCAAGAGAAAATAAAGCTCCTCCTTCTGGGAGCCGGGGAGTCTGGAAAGAGCACTATCTTCAAGCAAATGAAACTGCTCTATGGTGCAGGAACTACCCTTGAGGACAAGAAGATGATGACTCCTGTCGTGTATGCTAATACGATTTGTGCGATGAGGATCCTTCTCGAGCAGTGCAAGCAATTTGGCTACGACTCTGAGGTAAGAGAGCCCTGGAGTTGAAGGCTTGTCTGGAGTCGAGTAGGGCTTCTACCGGTGAAATTTCGCCCCACTCATTTCATTTTTTACCTGTAAAGATTTTGGATCAAGATGCTATAGACTTGATCAACACGATCCCAGACACGGATATCGACTTAAAAATTGGATCAGCCATAAAAACTCTGTGGAAGGATGATGCGATCCAAAAGACCTGGGCGCGGCGCTCTGAATTTCAAATCGTCGAATCGGTCAAGTATTACTTCAATAAAATTGATGAAATCTCAGAACCTGACTATTTGGCTTCCGATGATGACATTTTATACGCACGCGTACGGACATCAGGAATCGTAACGGAGCGATACATGATTGACGGTACCATGTTTGAGATGTATGATGTCGGAGGACAGCGAAACGAGAGGAAAAAGTGGATACATTGTTTCGACAATGTCACAGCTATCATTTTTGTCGCTGCCCTATCTGAATATGACCAGGTTCTGTTTGAGGATTCCTCCACAAACAGAATGATCGAGGCTATCCAGCTTTTCAAAGAAATTTGCAACAACAAATTCTTTGCCAATTCTTCCATGCTTCTTTTTCTCAACAAGAAAGATCTTTTTGCGGAAAAAATTTGGGTCAAGGATATAAAGGGTGTACCTCAATTTTCAGATTACAAGGGGTGCTTAGGCGACTTTGACGCTGGTGTGGACTATTTTGTGAATTTGTTTCTCGGTGTCAATGACAGGCCTAATGAAAAGATTATTTACAATCATGTTACATGTGCAACAGACACGAAAAATGTAGAGGTAGTCATGAACGCGTGTAAAGACATCATCACACGTGGCAATCTTAAAGACAGCGGATTTATGTAGGTGGTGGAAGAAGGGCAAGGGACCAAAAGTAGATGCCACCAATACTTTTAAGAAAAGAAAAAGCCAAATACATGCTCCGATACATCAACCGTTCATATATCAATCACATACTTAAATTTATTGCTCTTAACTTTCTATGACTTGCAAACATGGTATTTTGCTGGAAAGATGCTCTCTCCTGTACAGCATTCATATTTTGTGGTATGACAAGTGCAAATCACTTGTCCATGTTCATGACGACTTGTATTCACCAAAATTCTGATGATTCGTTTCACGAGCATGGATCAGTGCTTCCTCCTGCCCTGAAAGGCCCTTATTGCACACCATACACCGCAAGGTGCAGCCAAGCAGATCAACAAATTGTCGACCCTCTTTTAACTCGGCGGCCACCGCCAGGGCTGCCTGCTTGCTGCTTTCGTCCCCTGCAGGAAACTGAGTCATGTCCAATGACTCGGGCGCAGTGGGAGATCCCGCCGCCATGGCCAAAGCATCGTAGTGCACCCCATCATACAGCAAATATATGCGGCGTGAATAGTTTTTCCCCTCCCCATACACATAAGCGTGTGCACTTTTAATCTCAATTGCTACAACTTCGCAGCCATAATATTGCGAGAGGATGAACAACTCTATTTCGCCGCCCCATTGAGCAGGGTCTTGAATCCAATCTGAGTACTGTTTGGGTGCTTTTCCGAGCACTGCCTCTGTGTACACATCGGGCGAGTTTCGCACGCAATCTGCAATGATTTTCCGCAGCTTAGGACCTATTCTCCGATTCTTCTCCATGCAGTAACCCACGGCATTAAATAGACAACTATTGTCTGCATCTATTACACGCCTAACCATTACTCTGTTCGCCGTGGTCATCCCACCGTGCGAAGTGACCGGAACGGGGGGCGCTGTCGGAACATGTTCCAGGGACTCATCTGTGATAATACCGTTCACGCATAGATCCAGAGCATTTTCAACTTCCCCATGGGATACCTCTAGAGCTTTCAATGCTACGGCAACAGAAAACCCCATGTCGATTATTTGCTGGGCCCCAGGCAACGTGACAGGAATGGGAGCCTTATCACCCGAAGTAAACTGTGTGTCTTCTTTGACGACTGTTATTGCGCTCCCGGTCTGAATCCCTAAAGAAGTCAATTCAGCTGTTAAATCCTGCAATGTCATGTCTTTGGGGGGGAATCCCGCCCGGAGCTTCTGCTGAGCCATTGGGACCCCCAAGAGCTCCTCGATTTTTATTTGAAGCTGCTGCAGCGTTGCCGAATCCTTCAAACCCTTTAAAATAGCACTTTTTCCACCCGGGCCATTGACTTTCAATGTCAATGGCATGCTGTGAGAATATCAAGGAGTTTAAAGTCAATTTCTCGTGTATATCTAAGAACGATGCGAAAACATGAGACAAGAAGCCTCCTCAGCTTCACGAAAAAGACATCAAGGGCGTCCCCGATAATTTGCGGGCGACGAACCCCACGCAAGCCAAGATTTCCCTCTGTATTCATTTCCAAATATTGCGTGCCACCTTGTTTTTGTCGGCCGTTGTGCTTCGCACTCTGGACGGGGCGCGGGATTGGTACGCACTGGACGTGAGCTGCCTGGACGTTACAAGGAATCAAAGTTAGGAAAGCTGGTCCTCGATGAAAATGAGGGGGTCACAGAGTATGCCGGGAGCACTAGGTAAACCACAACAAAATGCCTGATATCGACAGCAGGCTGGAATTCCGACTACGTTAAGGAAGATCGATGATGGACATTTGTGCGGCGTGCAGGCCGCGCATCCCTTGTTATCCTCAACTCGTCTCCAAGCCTTCAGCCCCTGTTGCCCTTGCCTTGTCGCCGCCGACAGTGCAGGTACTGGCACCTACTACAGCTGCTAAGCCGTCCTTACTGCTCCCATTTCACGAGCATGTTTTATGCCGCGGCGCGTTACCGCAACGAGGGGCTTCTTCTCAGCCTTATGTCCATTTTCTCCCTCCATTAACAGACTCTCCTTTCTTGAATTTGATATGCTCGATTGGTCAAGCTCAACATTTTTGTCGCGTCCATTTCCTTTTTGTTCGCATCCCTATCGTATACACATAGATAAGACAGCTGAGGGCCATCATTCAATGCACTTGACGGTACCTTGGCCTTGAACTTTGTGCACAAAGTCGTATGCACCCACGCGAAATCTCGAAAGGCTTGCGGTTTATCCGCAGACGGGTCCTTTTTTGGGTCTATATCTGCTTTTTTACGTGTAATTTACATGGCATGGCTTTCTTATTGCGGGCTGGTGTCAAAGCACGAAAAGAGTACCTGTGGCATGACAGTATACCTCATCTCTCTAGCGGTGGGCTTAAAAGTAGATGCTTGTGTGCAGGGCCTCAACGGGAAGGCGGCAAGAAGGAATACACCGACATACACGCATTACAGGACGGTAATGAGGCCTTGTGCGCGGAGGACTCGATTGAAAATGGCGGGATGCGGTCAGAGCAAAACAAGACACTGTCATCTCGTGCTGGTGCAAAGTGAGTGGTGCTCCAGGTCGTCTTCACCGTATTTTGGACATCGCGATCGTGTAATATTTGATAATCCCACGAGTTGCTCAGTCCACTTCAAACTCTTCCCACTAAATCTTTTCCCAGGAAAAAATTGAGGGCCATCCGGCAGCATGTCAACCCGCTATCCTCGCTCTATCAGAGACCTGCGAATATATCTGCGAAATGGGTCGAGGACGCTTTTGCGAACCCCAGTCTCCCGTTTCATATCGACATTGGCTCGGCTCGAGGCCGATTTTGTATATATATGGCAAGAGAACACCCTGACATGAATTTTTTGGGACTGGAAATTCGTCGCCCCTGCGTGGAGGAGTCCTTCAAGAAAATGGAGAAATACAGGGTCAAGGACAACGTGCACTTTTTAGCGCTGAACGTCAATGTTGATCTGGAGCGGATTGTAGCGGATGTGCGAAAGCACAGCGAGATTGTGCGATGTAAGTAGGCAGCGGAGTTGGTCGTGGAGGAATATCAAGTATGCCTGTCCTTTCATGGACGTCCCACTGTCAGTCTCTCTGGTGGTGACGCCTTCCTTTAATAGTCACAATACGGAATGACGTCGCATTGCAACCAGGATCAGCTGAATTACACATTTCTTCTAATTAGCATGTCCTCCACTGGCATCCCAGATAGTGTACAATTTCCAGATCCCCACTTCAAGACCAAGCATAAAAAGCGACGTGTCATACAACCCGCCCTCGTCGCTTGCATGTGCAGTAGCCTTAAGTCCGATGGAGGGGAGATCTTCATCCAGTCGGACGTGGAGGAGGTCGCAGTCTCCATGCGTGATGCTTTCAAAGAGTCCACTCTCGTCGCAGACGCGAGCGCGTCCGGCGCGTGGATGGAGGAAAACCCACTCAAGGTGCCGACTGAACGGGAGGTGCTGACGCTCTCTAGAGGAGACCCCGTTTACCGGACAGTTTTTTGCCGGGACAACCATTGATGGACCAGAGAGTATGAAGAAAATGTAACGGACAACATTATAAAGGCTGTACAATATTTCGATCACCTGGAGTCCTCGAGCCGTCTCTTATTCTTGCTAGTCACTTCTCAGCTAAAGCCCCCTTGCCCCAGAACCCGGACCATATTGAGACTTTCTCCTCCGCCTCCTGATTCACTTCTTCTGCGTTTGTGACTTCTGTTGACTCGGTTTCCGGCTGTGATAATATGTCGGCCTTGAGTCGTTGCTGTCTCCGCTCGTTGCGCAGTCGATGTTGCTCCTCGTCCTCAAATTGTCCCACCTTTCTTGCCTGTCCCTTCACGTACTTCTGCCCACAAAACCTACGGCATGTGCAAGCAATGTACAATTACTTGTCGAGTTTCTATGCGTCGAAAACGTTTACTAGGGAAGAGAGGCACCACAGTAAAGCAAGGTCCAGATTTGGTGTGTCCTACCTGTGGGTGTTGTACCTGCTCCAAGCTGTAAAATGATGCAAAACAATCGACAAAGCTACATCTGTGTCCAGCGTTAATCCTCCGCCCAATGTGCTGAACGCTGCATCAGCTGCGGGTCCACCAGCAACGCGCACATGAACCAGAAAGTGGCAAGCCTGAAGCTGTTCCGTTGTCAGCGTCTTACCTCTGGTTGGCGAGACAAATATGGTAGAGCCTTCAAAGGGCCGCAAACTTACCGAAGTCGTTCGGCACGCGCTGCTTGAGCTGACGCCGATCACGTGGAATTTTCGATTGTCAGCAAATTGTCGTAGAGCTTGCCAGCTTGTGAATGACCTTGTGGGCAAGTAGTGGTGACTCCCTTCGAAGTTTAGGAAAAGAAGCGCTAGTAAAAATGCATTACCAATTCACTTTCAAGGTTATGTTTTAGATGTAAATAGGCATACCTAGATCCATCCGGACACCTACTTGTCCTCTCATGTGCTGTCAACCTTACCAAAGGAGCCATGCTTTGAAAAGCGCAGTCTTCCCACGCCTACTAGGCACAAAGAGGTCGCACCAAAGGCTACACTGCATCTCACAAGAGTTCCGGCATTTGTCTATGTTTTGTTTTTCGAACATATTGCATGATTGAGAACGATAAAGAGCAAGATTTATGCAACAACGGGAGGACAGGGGAGGTTAACGTGCCCACCTTCTTCTCGACCTCGATAGCCACCATAAATTGACTTTGCTCCCCCTTTTCTTCCCCTGACACATCCTTGAGAATGTTTTCATGCTGCATTTGATGCTACACCGATATTTACCGGTGTTTGGAGCTCCTAGTAAAGGGTTTGAAATACATTAGTCCCGATGTCGTGGGAGGATAGGCTGGCACGATCGCTGGGTTCGCAGGAGCGATGATGCCCACCCACCCACGCGGAGCTCAGGAGTGGCTTCCTCCACCTGCCCTAAACACCATGACGGTCCCCAATGTTGAATTTTCTCTTCTTACTTCTTTAAAGCTTCAGGCTCTGGAGGCGACAAAAGTCTTCTCGAGTTCCGAGATGTCTCCTGCAAGAAGGCCGCGACGAGTGAGAACCCCGGCACGGCTCAGCACGCTGATAACTCTATGGGGTTTCGCTCTGTTGATGGCGCGGTCCACCGACCTGATCGCAGATGCTGTCTCCCCTGCACGACTTCTGAAGACCTTTGTGGAGCAGCAGCAGCAGCATCGCGAAGGTTTGATAAAGACGAAGTGGGACGGCAATTATTGTTCTGGACCGGCGTCTTTGTCTACCAGGTCAGCACTGCGAGCCAGAAACGGGATGATTTCTGCGTCCACGTGCGCAAGTTCTGTCAAAAAACGTGTAGAGAGACCGATTCGCATTGTGGAATGGAGGGCTTTTATTGGGGGAGGCGACGGTGGAGGTTTGACAGACGTTTGGGGTGTAAGTAACGGGAATAGGGGGCTCTCAAGGCAGGTCAGCTGCTTGGCCAGTGATATGGGTCTGAGTGGACTTGGAGGCATGGCAGCAGGCTATGCAGCCAAAAGATTTGGGAGATTGTTAAGTTTTGCGTGTGGCTTCGTGCTGGTGTCCATGAAGGTCGCCGAGGAGCTCGGGTACGTAGCCGTGGACTGGGAGAAGATCGAGGGCGACGCCCGCCGGATCGGTGGGTCTGTGTGGGGCGATAATGGAGTGGTTCGGCGGAGGGCGAGGAGGCTTACCCGCTCATGGCAGGTGGAGTTAGGGCCCAACGCTGGTATCGCGGGCTCCTTCCTGACAGGCTTTGTCTACGCATTTAATGTGACATAGACGGGGAGAAAGAGGACTGTGCAGAGCGCGACAAATATAAGTTTCGATGCGCAGAGTACGTGCGGCTGTTAGATAATTGTGTAGAGCAAAGATATACAAACTAAGAAAACGATAGGTGATGCCGATGCTCGGGTACTTGGGCTAGCAACGACTCCTTGGTTACGTTCCTTCCACGCTTCTCAACCAGCTCTTATCTACGAACGTTTCCACCCCGCCCTTTTGCATTGGCATCGGGTCCGCGGCGTAAGTCCTGCACAGAGAAATGTAGGACGCTCTTGTCCCCACCGTAGACGTCCCCGCCAATCAACTCGCCGATTGGATACCTCCCCGTCGGCATCCACCCGCCTAAGTCTTCTTCCTGGGTCTCGTCGCTGACACCGCCCTTGATATACAAGATACCATCGTCTGGAACCCCTTTTAAAGGCGCGGAAGGTGCTGCATGAAGCTTGTCCTTCACCCAGCCGACGAAGCGAGGCATGGCCGTCACGGAGCGGCCCGTAACGAAATTGAATCTCTCGCGGACTTCTTCCACCCGAGTGTGCCGCACCCTCACGTTTTGGAGACCCAGGCGGACAGCCATGTCACCAACGACTCGCACCTTCTTCCCTATCGAATCCACCAGCCAGAACTTGACTTGCGGACAGCAAATGGCCAGGGGGAGGCCCGGGAAGCCCCCCCCCGTCCCAACGTCCATCACTTTTGTGCCCTCTGCTGCCTTGGACAAAAGTTTTGATATCCCCATGCAGGGAAGCACGTGGTGTGAAAGCACATTCTCCACGTCTTTTCTGCTGATGACGTTCACCTTACAGTTCCACTCTTGTACGAGGGCTCCGAGGCGCTCGAGCCTCTCCCACTGAACAGGCGTCAGCTCCGGAAACCGAGCTTTCGCCTGCGCCGTGAATCCCGCACGTGACACCGGTATTTGTTTTTGGGGATCTCGAGCAGCAGAGACCTCCTCTGGCGTCTCCTGCTCAGTGATCTTGGTCCGCTTTCTCTTCTTCCTTTTCGTGTCCTTTGCTTCTTTCCTGCCTGTACTCGGCATCGTGCTATCAAGGGCGATCTCATCCCCGCCCTTCATTTCGGCTTGTACAAGAATATAATGCAGAGGGAACACTCAGAAGGACATACAGAGCATACACGATAGGAGGACACTCAGGGAGCTGTTCGCCTGCTGCTGCTGCGTGCTTGAAGTCCCTGTTCAGGTCTCGTTCTCGGGCTTCAGATTTCGCCTTCTCTATGCCCGTGCCACGCCTTTATTTTCGCTGTGATTTTCCCCAGTGTTTTCTAAGTGTTGAAACGAACAAATAGGTAGTCCAATAGGGCACTTGATGAGTTTCACGCGATTGAATAGCTTAGGACGACGCGTAGTTAGGTGGGAGTGCTCGCCTGCGCTCGCCGTCGTGCCCCTGCGGGAGCCACCGCCCCCGCCTCGGAGGATACCTGCCTGCGAGACACGTACCCCCTAGACGGAAGGCGGCGCCGATGCGCCTGGACGACCTGCGTGAACCATACAAAGTACAGTGACGCACAGAGTGGCTTATCTTTAAGTACGTCGCACTGCCGGAATGCTGTGTTGATCATTCATTTTCCTCTTCTCTTACGTCTCTCAATCCGGCCGAAGTCAGACCCCGGGAAATGAAGGCCATGGCTCCAATACTACTCGCATGCTGCATGTCTGGGGCTAGCGCTGCCGCTGCAGCTGACGGCTTCATGACCCGTTGTACCCGTGCCTTTGTTTGGCCAATGGCTCCCAAAATGACGTCGTTCGCGGCTCGTCGTACATTTTGTACAAGACATGCCCTGATATCGGCGGCTTCGACTGTAGCTGAAGGCAAAGCACTTGATGGACGTGTGCACACGGAGCATCCAATGAACAATGTGCCCGTAACCCTTTCCGGAAAAATTGGTCGGGACTTGCATCGGAACCCTAGCCATCCTCTAGGTATCATCAAGGACCGCATCGAGGGATACTTTAAAGAGCGCGCCGCCACCACGGGCGTGGCGGTGGAGTGCTTCGACAACCTTTTTCCCGTCGTCCCGATCGTCAATAATTTTGACGATTTGCTGATTCCGCCTGACCACGTATCTCGGTCACCCATAGATACCTACTATGTGGATGACAAGCAAGTGCTCCGCACGCACACGAGCGCGCATCAAAGTACCATGCTGGGAAAGGGGTTGGAGGCTTTCCTAGTCACAGGAGACGTTTATCGACGCGACGAGATTGACAGGACACATTATCCTGTTTTCCATCAGATGGAGGGCGTGCGGATCTTCCCAGGTCTGCTTGAAAGCCGCGGGAGTCGGGAGGAGGGGGTGAAGGAAGTGGAGAAGGACCTAAAGGAGGCCTTGGAGGGGATGGTGGTGACGCTCTTTGGCGATGTTGAGCGGCGATGGGTGGACACGTATTTTCCTTTTACAGACCCCTCGTTTGAGCTTGAGATCTTCTACAACGACGAGTGGTTGGAGGTTTTAGGCTGTGGAGTGATGCAGCAAGAAATCGTCCGACGAGCGGGGAAGGGAGAGACGCTGGGATGGGCCTTTGGGCTGGGGTTGGAGCGTCTGGCCATGGTTTTGTTCCAAATTCCTGATATCCGACTGTTCTGGTCGACAGATGAACGCTTCACTAAACAGTTCGAGGCGGGAAAGATCACTACATTCGCTCCTTTCAGCAAGTATCCTCCCTGCTATAAAGACGTGTCTTTTTGGATAGATAAGGTGGCAGGATTCAACAACAATGATTTTTTTGAGATCGTCAGGGGAGTGGGCGGAGATTTGGTCGAGTCCGTTGTGCTAGTGGATGAGTTCGTGCATCCGAAAACGGGGCGGGCGAGCAAATGCTTTAGGGTCAACTACCGGTCGATGGAGCGCTCTTTGACGAACGAGGAGATAGATGTCTTACAGGAGGAGGTTCGCACTCAAATGTCAGATGCGTTGAAAGTCGAGTTACGGTAAAACGGCGGTGACATGCAGTCCCCATCATCAGGAGCGGCTATTGGCTGTGGCCAGTATTGTCCGCTCCTTAGTTTGGCATCGTGGCCCTCGTCAGGTCTGAGAGATGGTCAGCGGGGACATGCCGGGGTTGGAAGCGAGCTCATGCAGGGCAGCAGGCAAGTCTCACGTAAGTCGAAGAAGCATCAAATTTGCATTGCAGGGAAGAGCGATCAGTTTTACGGGGGCTTCATCAGCAGCTCTCGTCGTGCAAGCTCTTTTTTTAAAATATCATGAGGCTTTATCTTTACTGTGACAAGTATTTTCGATGCGAAAATCCATGCTTTTGAATGCCATCACTGGGCTTTCGGCAAGCTTGCAATCGCTTTTCTCGTCTTGGGAGACTTTCTTACTGCCTCTATTTTCGCTTGAAATACCGCTGACGCTGCTGTCGGAGGCCTTGCTACGTGCATTTTTTTCTTGCTTCACGAGTTCAATGTATGAATATATCACACTACCCGCCACAGATACGGTGACGCCCCAAAAATTGCTCCAGCTAAAGACGTAGTCCGGGAGGAAGAACATTGAAAAGTATGTTGTGGCTACAACAAAAATGGGAGTGCGACGGTAAATTGATTGGAAAGAGGTAATAAGACAGGTGTTTATGACAGTATAGCACTAGGTCGGCGGGTATAGTCAAGGTTTCAAATACAAAAGCACTGACCAAGGTTCTTGAGGCAACCCACGACGGTAGTGGTGAGGGCGCTATTGTGATGCGTGCAGAGGAATGTGGCATAGTTCAATAATGAGCCCGTCCCTGCTGCGAGAAAGAAGACAATCAGAAATGTGGGATCTTTCAAAGAGGGGAAATTCTTGATTGCTTGCAGCTCCCTCGGACGACAGAAGAGTAGAGTAGTCATGAAAACAGCTCTGTACGTGGCGAAATGGAAAGTTATTGAATTGTAAAGAGATAAGAGGACAATTTTATTGAAGTTCAAATATAAACGTGAGGGGTGGAGTATGTCGTTTACGCACCCGAAAAGGCTATTGTAGTACAACACAGCCATTTTGCTGATATTAGAGGATGTCAAAGTCCGCTTCATGATCACTCCATTTAAGGCCGTAAAAATATTATTACCGAAAATGAACAGGTAGCCCACAGGATCAAAAGACATGTCAGCGAGACCCGCCAAAACAGCGCCAAACACCATCAAAAATACGCTAAATTGCACAGACCTCGAAGCGGCTACGCCTAATAAAAGCCATTCTAGGCCCATTGTCATGGGTATAGAGAAGCGTCGTAGCACAGTAAACATGGGCAGAGAAATTTTTTGTGTACCGCCTAGGCCGCAAAGAACATTTAATGAGCCGACCAAGGCTAGTGGCCACAGGCACCGCAGCACGTTCGAGGAGAGTTCCGGAATATCCACACGACCGCGCAATTTCAACGCCAATAAAAGTCCTCCCGTGAAGACGTATTGACATGCAGCAACAGCAAAAAATGATGGGAATCCCAAGAAACCATGCGCAGGAGAAGCTAGCAAAGCTTTGTTGACAAAGATAATTGAGAAGGAGGTAAGGGCAAAAAATAGTGCGCTACCAAGCTTCTGCGCGGACGTAGAGGTAGGTTCGCCCGTATATTCCATCAATCTTTGATCCTGATTCGAATCGAGATGTTTTCTGGGCACCTGAGCCTTCGCTGTTGCTGAAACCAAAGCTGTACGTGGGGGAAGCTTCAAAGAACCGCCCTCTCTGAACATCGCGGGTCCCGCAAAAAGTGCCTTCAGACTTGACGCAAAAAGAGGCCTCTGGCCTCCCTAATATAACAAAACTATTTTAAAATGCAAAGTGTAAACATAAAGGAGAGAATGGATGAAACACTTCTCATTAACGTGGGAAGAGCAGGGTCGATTATACCGTACTCGCATACGAGCCATAATCCGTCTTCTCTTGCTTGTCGGCGATGAGAAGCGGTAAAAAAAATGTGATCTCCCGATCTGATGCAGCCACTTTTCTCTAGGATAAACGATGGCCGGCATCTCGCAAGTCATTCAGAAAAACAGGAGGCGAGCATGGCCGGAGTCTGCTGGCGAGAGACGGCGAGGGCGAGTGGAATGAGCGAGTTCCGACTGGGACGTTTCGGGGCTTGTGACACGGAAAGCGATTTTATGTTTGACGCGAAACCTATGAATGCATAACAATCACAGCGCGGACAAAGCTAGGCGCTGCAGAGAACTCGAGAACATCGCGTATGACAGCTTACTCATATTCGTCGGGGGCATGGCGAAGAAGCATTTTTCGCATCGAACAGCTACTCCGCGCCACTATTGTGACCATCATTGTACTTACAAAGTCACGCGTGGACGCTGAGGACGTGCTGAGACTCGGAGGTAACAGAGAAACGTGTTTCGGTAGATCGCGGGTCCAATGGGTTGCAGTGAAAGGGAAAAACAGGAATCTCCATCACACACAAACCTCCCCCATCAAATTGATGTTTTATACTCCGCAGATGAAATTGATCATCGGAACGTGCCACCAATGGGGAATTTTTTTAATCTGAGCCATGATCGAATTGAAGGGGTGAGTTGGTACGCCAATGATCGGATCCAGGGTCTCCTTACAGAGGCACATGTGGGCAAGGCAGATAGCTTCCAGAGTGAGGAAGCGAGTGCTGGCAGTCAGAGGGGTGGCACCCAACACCATCCTTTTTGGCCATTGCAGAGAAATGATGTAATTGGATTGTTTCTCACAGCTGTTGGACTTATGATAGCAGCGGGAGGCGGGATAGGTATGTGCTAGGAGGGCAGTCGGTCCTTGAAACCGCTCGGGCATGTTAGAAATTGATGTTTAGCATGCAAATTTTTAAAACATCACTGTACGAGTAAGCACATCGTTAGATAAAATATATGCTGTAATTCCATGTGAGGTATAAGACCGAGGAACGCGCCTTTAGCCTGATCATAATTTCCGAATTGCCGTATGTACAGGTGGTGGTGGGATTCTGGTGCCAATTTTCATTCTTGTCATGGGGTTTAGCCCCAAATACGCAATTCCTCTATCAAATGTGACAATCTTGGGAGGATCGATCATGAACATGGTGATGAATGTCCCTAAGCGGCACCCTTCGGCAGATCGACCTCTGGTCGATTGGGACCTCATTCTCATCATGGAGCCTCTTACTATTGGAGGCGCGCTTGCTGGCAGCTTTCTCAACAAAATCTTACCGGAGTGGCTGCTGGTCATCTGTTTGGTGATTCTCCTAACCTATACAGCGCAAAGCACCTTGAAAAAGGGGCTCCGTGTGTATCAAAAAGAGAGTCAGGCCATGGCTCAGGCCAGGTAGGCGTCTTCCTTCTGCTCCTCTGTTAGTGCCTGTCGCGTGTTCTGTTTTCTTTTTACATATGATATTTTGTCGTATGATTTATTTTCGATGCTTACTATGCCTTGTGATGCCCCTATTCCACAGCCGACCCCAGTCAAAGCAACTAAAGGACTTGACAGCCGCGGAAAAAAATTATGAGGACGATGAAGAAAAAACCTTGCTACTTTCACCTGATGAGTATGAAAATCCTCAAGACAACATCGCCAAAGCCGATTTGCAGGCCATTCTGGACGAAGAAAGGGGGACGCCTTGGGTGAAAGTTCGACTTTTGATATTTTGCTTCTTGGTTGTGCTTGTCCTGAATATCTTCAAGGGCGGGGGCTCCTTTTCGTCGCCATTGGGAGTCGAGTGCGGTAGCTTCGCTTTCTGGTTCTTGACCTCCATGGTCTTTGCCTGGGTCGTGTGTATATCGCTGTACGTGCGCGCGGATCTGATAAAAATGTATTACCTGAAAGCCAAAATTGGTTACAAGTACGCTAAGGGCGATATCGAATGGAACGAGTGGGCCACGATAAAGTACCCCTGCGTATGTTTTTTCGCGGGTTTTTTCGCAGGCATGTTTGGTGTTGGCGGTGGAATCGTCAAGGGTCCTTTAATGCTGGAAATGGGGGTGGACCCGCAGGTTGCTGCCGCATCCTCCGCCTGTATGATCCTATTCACATCCTTCACGGCCACTACAAGTTTTTACATCTTTGACCTTCTCATCTATGACTATGCTGTGTGGCTTTTTATAATTGGATTTTTGTTCACGTCGGTAGGTCAATATGGCCTTAGTTATCTTATGAAGCGGTATAACCGCAACTCGTATATTATATTTTCCATTGGTGCGGTCGTTGGTTTGTCAGCTCTACTCATGGGTCTACAAAGCATCATCTCGCTTTTCTCGGGTCCAGGGTCCGGGGGAAAGGCAGGGGGCGCTATATGTGATGCAGCTGAATAGGCGGACATGAATGAGTCTTGAAAGGCCACGAGGCGAGGTAACAGCAATGGTATATCCGTTGCGATCTTAACCTCGTCTATCGACGTGACTGGGAAATAGGCGAGATGTGGTTATATTTTCAGGAAATTCGACATTCCTGTCGGCATCTCCATCACGTGTGTGAATAGCGTAGCATCAAAGAATCAAACAGGAGCTACGGAAGTCATACTTAAAGAGTAAAAATAAAGGTCCTCACACGAGAGTCACCGGATTTGAAAAATTAGAAACGGTCGTGTACTCATCGATTGTATGGATCCCTAAATTCTGTGTGCCTTCATGTTTTGGATTTAAAGTTCTACGCGACATATCACAAAATTATTCTCCCTCCAAACTGAATTCAGGAGCTAGATGAACTGATTGCTTCGATGAAAGTTGATCCAGGGTTAAAAAAGTACAACGAACACGATTCCTGTACACCTCTACAATGCACGCCTCCCGGACAAGGACTTGCTCCACGTGCGTCGGGGCTTGGACCGAATTAACGCAACCGGCATCCAACCCGTGCGTCTCCTGGCCATAGTCCTCGCTTCCTTCGTCATCCTCATCCGATTTCTGGTCGCTGCTGCTGTCACTTTCAAGATCCGTCTCTCTGCGATCACGGATCGCCTTAACACTGCACGATTCTGAGAAGACCGAGGGTGCAATTATAGCGCGCAGGCAACTCTCGTGCCCGTGGACGTTCCCCAACGCCCACTTTCGCACGCGTTTATTAATAATTTCTACCTCCATCTGGGAAGTGTGCGAAGCTTGATTACACTTGAACCATGAATGAGGAGCAAAGATGAGCAAATTCTGGCTATTAAAGTAGCATGCTTGCTCTAGCTCCTCCACCACCCAGTCATCCTCCTTAGTTTTTTCGTCAGATGAGACACCGCCGGTGTCATTGCATGGGAGCACGAGCCCGCGCATCCCACCGTACCAGAAAGCGCAACCTCTCATTGAACCGTGCCTGTCTAAGACCTCGTAACTTGTTTCCGCTGCAAAATCGGCAGCGCCCGCAAAAACGATGGGAATGGACTGACTGATACGGCCCAGAAGATCCCACACCTCGTTGTGCCATCCCGCTTCACAATTTGACATCGTACTGGCTTGTTCAAATAACGTTGAGGAGACTACAACCAGTCGAGGCCTGAGGCGATTAATACCACAAATTGCCTTCTGCAGCTGTGGGCCCATATGCTCATTATTTTCACAGCTCAATCCCCCCAAGTACACGAGGAAAAATGGCCCAATGAAGGTGCCTTGATCCGCTCTACTCAGACCGTAAACTTCCTTCCCGCTCCAATCTATTCGTCCCAATATGCGAGATTTAGCCGATTCTGCTGTGCTACACGGAGAAAATGGCGGCGATGAACTCAACCCAAGCTGCGCGAGCCGCAAAACCCGAGGTTCTCCTAGACGCCCGTGTCGCTCCAGCAAGTGAAGCACCACCGCACGCTCGGGCATCTTCAAACCAAGCATACTTTCAACAAATTCCGATCCTGGCGGCCTCGTGCTAATCGCATGAGTGATACATTGTGCTGCTAAATCTCGCAGTTGGGCTTCGCGCGGAGAGGCCTCACTGACCACTGGTGATAAATCCGGCAGCCGGTCTTCGCTTGCCACCGTTGTGGATGTGATGTCAGGAAGCATATCTCCCTCTGTTGAGGAGGAGGAGAAGAAGGGGTGCGAGAGGATAGCAGCATGGCCTCGTGCGTCGTTCATGGCGTTCCGAGAGGACCCCAAGCGCTCCTGTGGACGCCGGCGTAGAAGCTTCAAGATGAGGTCCCTCGCGTGCGGAGGAACAACTGCCGGAAAGCGAAGACAGCATCGTCGTGAACGGAGAAAGACGAGGTATGGAGCTGGCGCCCGGAAGGGAGACACTCCGACCAAGAACTGGTACAGACAACAACCCAGTGCCCACAAATCTGCCTCCATAAAAGTCTCTTGACTCCTGCTGGCCTCCGGGCTCATATATTCTGGCGTGCCGACGAAATCTGGCCCGTTCAAATCCGTCTCAATCACGTCTTTAGCAGTCCCGAAGTCTATGAGCTTCAGTCGGCCCCGGGCGGTAAGGACCATGTTCTCGGGCTTGACATCGCGGTGTACAATTCCCTCTCCATGAAGAAATCTCAGCGCTTCAACCACTTCTCGCGTATAAAAACGAGCCAAAGTATAAGGCACGCCAACGCTCACCAAGCTTTTCCCCTCGGCCTGCAGGCGCTGCCAGACCTCCCCGCCCGCGCAGTACTCCAAAAGCATGTACAAGCAATAGCAGTCTTGAAACGCATGATAAAGCTCGACCACATTGGGGTGACGAAGGCGGCTGAGAATTCGCCGTTCCATGCTTATTTCGTTGGCCACATTGGGATGTCGCTTTTGCACGCGCTCTACTTGGGCTTTTTCGAGAATTTTCAGGGCGAAATGCTCTCCCGTCTGTCGGTGCTTCACAAGAGCTATTCGTGAGAAATTCCCTTCCCCCAACGTTCCCAAAACTTCCAGGTCTGCAGGTGTCACACGCTTTCGAGGATCTTTGGCTGTCTTAATTGCCGCAATTTCCCGTGCTCGCGCCTCCTTCAATCTGCGCTCCTGAAGTCGGAGGTCGGGGTTGCCCGGGTCCTGCGCGAGGCCTCTACTGATGGCCTGATGATAAAGAAGGGTGTGCCCGATGTGTCAGAATGCAACTTAGCCACTTCACCGTTGTGAATAGACAAGAATGAGGAGACATCGTCTAGGCTTGAAGGGTGCCTGGCATGTTCTGATGGATTACGGAAGAGCAGAGTAGGAAAAACGATAAGATTAAATTACCTCGTTTGCCTCTCCAAACTTTCCCATTTCCAAACAGGCTTTTGCCAAGCGATAATATCCCTTTGGGAAAGGAATATCCACAGGAGCTAATTCCAGGCTTTGACGCGCATCTACCGCTGCTTCTGCCCAATTTTCCAGCAAGAGGTTACAGGATGATCGATTCGACAAGTAAATGTAGGCAGTGGTTGGTCCCGAGGGGTCAAGGGTCAAGGCCTGCGAATAGCATTCTAACGCTGCCCTGAACTTTTTTTCACGATAAAACTGATTTCCCTCTTCCTTCCAATCTAATGCCGTCTTCTTCGGCCTCTCAGATGGTGGACGGTGATCAGAAGGAGATGGTGAAATAGTTGGTGACGCCATCATAAGGCTGACCGGCAAAAGCACCTTTGAAGATAAGTTAAGCAAAGCTCACATAACTGTAGTTCCACCATCCTATCCAAGTAGAAGAGGAAAAAAGTTCAACAAATAAAAGTAGACGTGAAGGGATATGATTTCAAAAAAGCGTAACAAGATGGCAGACTGCTGGGGCTCTGGGCTTCTCGGGCTTCCTCGTAAATTGCGCGCAATGTATCGCGTTAGCAATTAGAACTGTTGCTGTCCTACGGCTCATGACGGGAAAGCCTCCAGTCTGTTACATTCACATGCGCCGCCAAAAGGCGGGACAGACTTCAAACTGTGGGCGATGTGTCCGCAGGACGAGCAGGGAGGGGCGAGAGCCGTCATGGGGTAGTGGGGGGGCGTATCCTTCCGTCAAGGAGCACTTCTACTTGGCCCGACACGCGCGGTTCCTCTCCATGCCGCAAAAGCAAAACACTCACGCGCGCGCCTACTCCCCACCGAATACAGCTAGCAAGGGAACGGCAATGGACAGAAGAAGGTGGTCACCTTGCACGCAGTGTGCTGGCAGTGCCGCACAAAGCCTGTTTGTTCTTATCCTTGTTGTCGTTTCCTGCGTGGAGGGTTTTCGATTCTCCTTTCCAACCAAAAGGTAAGAATACTTGACGCCAGCGTGTGAGTAATTGATCCGCTAACAGGTATCAAATGACTTTTGGCGTATTCTTAGTCTTTCTCGTCCCAAAAGGCGCTCACCGACTGACTTGGTCTACAACCACGCGGTCACATGATTCAAGCCGAACCCATTCTCTGCCTTGCCCGTGTTCACGCATAACAGAAACCGTCTTCCAAGTCCTAAGCTGGTGCTTTTTGCGACGGATACTGACGCGAAGTTGGGAGGAGTGAACGTGACAGTGGTGAGTTCCGATGAGGCGGGCGGGGACACATGCCATAGTGCTCACGCCTCTACGTACTTCCTGTCTGCTCCACTGATGCCCGAACTGAAGCCATCTATTCCAGGACCGAACAAAGCTTTGACAAATAATGATGAGGAGAAAATCGCTCTGACCAGACCGACGTCAGAAGTAAGCAGTCGACCAAAAGTTGGAGTCAGCGCTCCACCAAGCTCGTCTGAGTCTTCGAAAGTCGTTGCAGCTCCGACACCAGCGAAGTCAACTTCGGCCCCTGTCAAGGATCCTACGCCCAAACCGATATTCGGGAGTAAGAAATCTGTTGATGCCATTCCGGGAGAGGCCCCCACAAAGCCCAAGTCTGCCGACAAGCCACAGAAGCCTGTCAAGCCGCTGGACCGTGCGCGCCTGATCGAGGAAATCGCCACAGCAATCGGTGGAACTGCTGTCGGCTTTATATTGGGGACTTGGCTTGAGCGCCAGGCACAGAGCGACGAAGCCACTTTGACGGCAGCGTCCGGTGCGACAGTGTTGGGGCTCGTGTCGTACATCGTCTCCCGCGCCGACAACTTGGCGGGTGTAGCCGTGCGCAAGAGCCTGGGGGGCGCGACGCTGGGCCTAGTCAGGGGGGCAACGGGGGCGGTCACAGGCGTCGTCTCTGGCGCGATCAACGGCATCAAGCGAGGTGTTCAGCAGAAAGTAGAAGACCTGAAAAATACACCTGGGCGCATACTCGACGGGATCAAGGCGAGCCTGAATGCAAGGGTGGAGGAGGTGAAGGCTCTGCCCGCACGGACTGCCGATGCCGCAAAGCGCAAAGCGCAGGCAACTGCAGAGGAGATAGCTGCCGTCCCTGGCCGTACCGCTCAAGCCATCAGCAACTCCGTGGTGGAAAGTGTGGAGGGAGTCAAAGCGGCTTTGTCAGAGACGATAGACGGAGTCGCGCGCGCACCCTCCGAGCTCATGGCCAGGGTAACCGGGGAAACCCCCTCCTCTCCTCTTCCTCGCCCCAAACCCTCCTCCACGCCTCCCCTTCCTGATAAACCAGCTTTGACGCCTCCGAAGGCGGCGGCCACGTTGAAGATCGGGGGCAAGCCTATCAGCGCGGCTGCTTCGCCTTCGTCCTCCTCGCCTCGCTCTGTTCCGACCAAGCCGGCCGCTCCAGTCCTGAAGTTCGGGGGTCAGTCGCCAAGCCCTCGGTCCACGCCGAGCAAGGCCATCAGCACGAGCTCTCTTGGGAAAGGCGGGCCAAGGAGGGAAGCGCCAGCCTCCCCAGCACCCGTCCTCGGGGGCGCAAAGGGACAAGAGACCAAGAAACCGCTTACTCCCAGCAAACCTAAATTGTCGGCATCGACATCTGCAACCTCAGCTCCGCAAGTCTCCGGCAGCCCTTTTCCCTCATTCAAGTCTGGTCCTGCACGCTCGAAGCCAGCTACAGCCTCCCAAACTCGTAACAAAGGAAAAGAGGCGCCTGTCCTGGCTAAGAAGGAGGGCTCATCCGTTTTTGGGCGACTATTTGCGCCCACTCAGGAACCGAAGGCGAAAGTCCCTCCGCCTCCGCCAGCTTCTATTCCTGCGCCGGCGGAAAAGCCGCAAGCACCAGCGGCATCCCCGAGCCTTTTCGCGGGGCTCTTTGGTTCTGGCGCTTCGGCGTCACCCAAAAAAGCGATTTCGCCACTAACCTCACCCAAGAAAAAGCCTGTGACTGCCGCTGGCAAGGCAAGGACGGCGGCCCCACCTCTTACGAATAAGCCTGTCACGCCCGCGCCTCTGACTGCCTCAAAAGCACCACCTAGGCCTCCCTCGACGGCACCCAAGCCTTCAGTCACGCCCAAGAAACCCCTCAACTACAAGTTCTCGCCTCCTGTGCGACCAAAATCGTCTATCAGCCCGCTTCTCCTCAAACCTGGAGCCAAAGCGTCAGAGAAAGTGGAGGAAGAGAATAATGCTGCGCCTGCGCCAAAGAAAATTGTGTACCGCTCCCCCCCCCCCCCCCCCCCCCCCCCCCCTCCGGCGATTCCCACAACCCACATTGTTCTCCCCCCACCCCCCACAAGGGC